>Ga0180008_1002341_pt1 | contig 10376 bp, 9 predicted proteins | sample MM_PW_MetaG_FD_121121 | JGI IMG/M metagenome (GOLD analysis project Ga0180008, IMG submission 121121) | Groundwater microbial communities from the Aspo Hard Rock Laboratory (HRL) deep subsurface site, Sweden - MM_PW_MetaG | ecosystem: Environmental > Aquatic > Deep subsurface > Groundwater... | reverse complement strand
ATTATTGGTGGCTTGATGGTGCAAAATATCCGTAACTTGGATATGAAGGATTTGAGTGAGAGCTTCCCAGCTTTATTTATCGTCGTGATGATTCCGTTTACGTATAGCATTGCGGATGGAATGGCAATCGGCTTCATTTTGTATCCGATTTTAAAAGTTGCGATTGGAAAATGGAAAGAAGTCACACCAACACTTTATGTCATTGCCGGTTTATTTTTAATGAACTTTGTTTTTCATGTAATTGGATAATAAACATAAGAAGCACACTCGAAATATGAGTGTGCTTCTTTGTGTGGTTTTTTTATTTCTATAAACATAAATTAATTACGTTAAATATTCTATTACACCGAGACAACGTCGCTATAGAATATAACCCGCGGATGACAAATCGAAGGTATTACTTATTTATTCGTTTAAATTCTTAAGTTCATATTTATAAATAATGCATCATACAACATTGAACAAATTTAGTGAAAACAAAATATAATCCTTAAGTATTACATCATTTATTGCTTTTGCTGAATAGAATCCTATTCCTACTTTTGAGATAATGGATTGAAAAAATCTATTGTAGATTTTTACCCAGTATCAGTCAGTGACTCTCATTCGACTGGTCTGGGTTTTTCCTGCTATTTTTACATAACCGGCATTATTCTGTAATAAAAAGTTTAAATGTAGTAATCTTATAAAACATTGAGACTGAAAATTTTGAATATGGGGTATAGGAGATGGAAACCAATGAGTCATAGTGCTTCATCACATCAAAATGAAAGATTAGCAAGATTGTTCATTATGTTCACGTCTATAATAGGAGGCATTCTTTTTATTCAATATGGATTGTTGAAAATAGGTGAATTAAAAACACCTCTGGTATTCGGATTTTTAGTCATTTTTCTCTTTATTGTTGAGTATTATCCAATGCCTGTAATGAGAGGCTTTTCTGTGATAAGTTTTCCGTTGGTTTATACGATTTATATCATACATGGATTAGGTTATAGCATAGTTGCATATGCCCTAGTTGTTTTATTAATAAATATCATAAAGAGACGCCCATTAAGAATTGTCCTATTTAACCCTGCTCAACTTGTTATTAGCTTTGTCATGGCTTATTTATTAGCAAAGTCTTTGCTCCCACTAATAACAGTAAATAGCACCTCCACATTGAGTATAAGTATTATACATTTTTCTTTTATTATTCTACCCTTCTATATTTTTAACAATCTTATAGTAGATTTAGTGCTGATTTTAAGACCTCAGCGATACACATTTGAAATTTGGAAACAAAAATACTTACAAGAGTTAATCAGTTTTAGCGTTTCCTATGGATATCTCTACATATTTTTTGTACTAGGCAGTCAAAACAGAGGAGACATTGACGTAGTTTCATTTTTCTTCTTTTTCTCTCCATTAGTTGCATTCGCTTTACTTAGCTCGATTATCGTAAGATTAAGAACAGAGAAAGCAAGATTAAAAACGTTGTTTAATATCTCAACTGAACTCAACAAGAAAATCCCAACAGATGAATGGTTGAGTTTTTTAGAAAATAATTTGCCCGAAATTATTAATGTTGATGCTTATAACCTTTGGATAAAAGAAAGTAATTCATGGCAACTAAAGGTTGCTTCAGGAGTGCAGAAAAAATATCAAACTAATTTGGAAGATGTGAGAAAAAGCTTAAGTTCTATACAGGAGTTAACCATTTTTCATGATGCTAAAAAGAATGGAGGTCCAGCTATCGCTATTTTTGAGTCTAACGTTCGGACGTTATTATATGCTCCACTCATTTTAGATGAAGAAGTCGTGGGTCTTTTTATTTTTGGAAGAAATAGAACTCAAAGTTTCAATGAAGAAGATGTTCAACCAGTAGCTACGATTGCTAATCAATTGGCTGTTCTCATAAAAACAAAAATGCTTATTTCAGAACAAGAAAAAGCCATCATTTTAGAAGAAAGAAATCGTATCGCTAGGGAAATCCATGATGGAGTAGCTCAGTCACTTGCAGGAGCAGTAATGAAGCTGGAAACCGCAGAACGTAAATTTTCCAAGATGCCAGAAGATTCTTTTCGACTGATACAAGAAAGTAAAGAAAAGCTGCGACATAGTTTGAGAGAAGTAAGAGATTCAATATACGAACTCCGTCCATATCCAACTGAAAGAATCGGATTGCAGTACGCAATAGAGTCTCGTATAAAAGCAATACAAAAAGAAAGTGCGATAGAAATAGAATTAGTTTTACGAGGACAAGAATTTCAACTTAGTTCAATGGTAGAGAAGATTATGTTTGATATTTTTCAAGAAAGTACACAAAATGCCATAAAACATTCTGGCGCAAAGAAGATAGAAATATTATTAAGCTATCAAAAAGAACATGTGTTATTAAAAATTAAGGATGAGGGACTGGGCTTTTCTTTATTTCAAGCGATGGTTAAAGCTAGAAATGAACAACATTTTGGTATTTTACAAATGAATGAAGCAGCCGAAAGGATTCATGCAACATTACAGATTGACAGTAGAGAAGGAACGGGTACGGAAATAACACTAACCGTACCAAAGATGGGAATTGAAGGGGGGGAATTGTTTGATTAGACTAATGCTAGTTGATGATCATGCAGTATTACGTGATGGATTAAAAAATATTTTAGGAATGGAAACGGATATTGAAGTTGTAGGAGAAGCCATTTCAGGAAATGATGCTATTGAAAAGGTGGAGTTATATTTACCTGAAGTAATTTTAATGGATATCAATATACCTGATAAAAATGGAATTGAAGTGACAAAAATAATCAAAAAAAATCATCCAGAAATAAAAATTTTAATCTTAACTATGTATGATCATGATGAATATTTCATCTCGGCTATCCGGGAAGGAGCTGATGGATATTTATTGAAGGATGCTCCTTCCCAACATGTCGTCGATGCAATTCGTTCTGTTTCAAAAGGACAATCGGTCATTCATTCATCCATGACTAAGAAATTTCTTAATTTCAATCAACAAGCATCTGTAAATGAGAAAAATAAAAGTGCTTTGACAGAAAGAGAAATGGAAGTACTTAATTGTCTTGTCCAAGGTATGAATAACAAAGATATTGCTCAAGCACTCTTTATAAGTGATAAAACGGTTAAGATACATGTCAGTAAAATTTTCAAAAAGTTAGATGTAAAAAGTCGTTCACAAGTGGTGATATATGCTGTCCAACATCAGTTAGTCCATTTACCGTAATACTTTGGAATTAGTCAAGATAGTACATTGATTATTTAAATATATGCCTCCCGTAGAATTGGTTTTTATCTGAAAAATGTCACAATAATTATAGATTGAAAATTCCGAGAAAGAGGCGATTATATTGAGATTAGGAAAAATATTTGTATTAGTCGTGTTAGTTCTGGCTTTAGTGACCTCTCCAAAACCTATGGTAGGTGATGCCAATAGTTTAACTGCAGTAGTAGATTCGAAATTATTAAATAAACTGGAAAAAAACACAGAGATCTTTGAAGTAATCGTTACATTTAAGAAAAACCATAAATCACAAGAAGAAATTTTAAGTATTTTAAAAGATATTGGTATTACCAATGGATCTGTTATGAAAAATCTGCCGATTGCAGGTATTTTAGCTACAAAATCACAAGTTGAAGCACTTGCCACAAACGAACATGTATTTTCAATTTATGATAATAGAAAATTGCAGTATGAAAATAAAGAAGCGACGGAACTGACAGGCGTTGACCGTGTTCGAAATGACAATCAATTTAAAAATGCAAACGAAGGATTGCCGGTTAGTGGTAAGGGAATAGGTGTAGTTATTAACGACAGTGGAGTGGATGCTACACATAAAGATTTAGAATTTGGACCACATGTAGTCCAAAATGTTCTAGGTGGGATAAATTTGCATGCACAAAGTGACCTGCTTCCTGTTACGTATCTAGAAAATGTTCTAAATACGGATACAAGTTCTGGTCATGGGACACATGTAGCGGGAATTGTAGGAGCAACTGGCACGATGTCCGCCGGAGAATATGAAGGAGTTGCTCCGGAAGCACAATTAATTGGTTACGGGTCAGGTGCAGCGATTGCTATGCTTGATACGATTGGTGGGTTTGATTATGCATTGACTCACCAAAGTCAATACAATATTCGAGTCATCACCAATTCATGGGGAGATACAAGTGATTCAGGTACGGATTTTGATCCATACAATCCTATAAATGTTGCAACTAAAGCGTTGTATGATCGTGGTATTGTTACTGTATTTTCAGCAGGAAACTCGGGCCCATCAGATTCAACGATTTCAGGAAATTACAAAAAAGCTCCTTGGGTAATTACTGTAGCAGCGGGTACCAAGCAAGGACAATTAGCTGATTTTTCATCTCGAGGAGTCAAAGGTAAAGGTGGAAGTGTTGAGGTAGATGGAGAAACATGGAACTGGGAGGATCGTCCAACCGTTACTGCCCCTGGTAAAGATATTATTTCTACGCGTGTAATTTCACCAGTGGCATCTTTAGGAGCCCCTGCGGATGTAGAAATGATACCTCCAGCTTACATTCCTTTTTATACGACCATGAGTGGTACGTCAATGGCTGCACCACATGTAGCTGGTATTGTTGCATTAATGTTAGATGCAAATCCTTCTCTTTCACCACTTGAAGTGAAACAAATAATTGAGCAATCAGCGACAAATATGCCGGGTTATGAAATATGGGAAACTGGATCTGGTTACGTAAATGCCTATGAAGCTGTAAATTCGGCTTTCAAGATGGTAATTCCACAATAAATTGTTGTTCAAAATTCCTCGTAGTTTTTACGGGGGATTTTTTATGTGCAAAAATTTAGGTTTCAAAATAGAATCTCTATATCTTTTGTACGACAAAAAAAAGATAGTACTTTTAAATCCTTATTTACAACCTTGGTGGAATATGAAAATTCATTTAATTTTCAGATAATAAGATTAAGAAGCAAATAGATTGAGAGGAGTTTTTGGAAAATGAAAAAATCTCTATATGGATTTATTAGTTTATTAATGATTGTGTCGATTTTATTTAGTGGAACAAGTTTTACTGAGGTGAAGGCTGCCTCAACAGTCACAATGGATTCTAAATTGAAAGAAGCGCTTGAAAATGCAACAGGTCCTTTGCAAGTGATCGTCACTTTTGAAGGGAACGGAGCGCCAACAAATGAACAAATCAATCTTTTAAAAAGTCTTGAAATTTCTACTGGCGTTACAATGAAGGCGTTACCTATCGCTGGAGTTCTAGCAACAAAAGAGCAAGTGAATCAATTAGCTTCATCAGATGGTGTAAAATCTCTTTACTTAAATAGTAAATTAAACTACTCAAACGCAGATGCAACGCAAATAACAGGCGTCGACAAAGCACGAACGGATGTGGATATGCAAAAAGCAAACAATGGATTTCCTTTATCGGGTAAAGGTATTGGCGTTGTAGTTAATGACAGTGGTGTAGATGGAACTCATAAAGACCATGAATTCGGAAAAAATCTTGTCCAAAATGTTATGGGAAGTACCAACTTAAATAGTCTTGACTCACAATTATTACCTGTAACCTATACAGAGAACATTCCAAATACCGATACGAATTCTGGGCATGGTACACATGTTGCTGGAACAGTTGGAGGAACAGGTGCAAGCTCAAGTGGGAAATATGAAGGAGCCGCACCAGGAGCTGATCTAGTTGGATATGGTTCTGGTGCAGCATTATTCGTTTTAGATGGAATTGGTGGGTTTGATTATGCAATTACTCATCAGTCTCAATACAATATTCGCGTGATTACAAATTCTTGGGGTTCGTCAGGCGACTTTGTCCCGGATCATCCAATTAACGTAGCTAGTAAAGCAGCGTATGATCGTGGAATCACTGTTCTTTTTGCTGCTGGTAATGAGGGGCCAAGTGAGAATACTCATAATCCATACGCCAAAGCACCATGGGTTATATCAGTGGGAGCTGGAGAGAAAGATGGTACACTTGCAGATTTTTCATCTAGAGGAACAAAAGGTGTAGGTGGAACGTTTGAAATGGATGGAAATACTTGGACTTGGGAAGATCGTCCAACTGTTACGGCACCTGGGGTCAATATTATTTCAACCCGAGTGATTGGTCCAGTAGCATCTTTAGGTGCAGCAGAAGATGCAGAAATGATTGCACCAGCTCATCTTCCTTTCTACACGACAATGAGCGGTACATCAATGGCTACACCACACGTTGCTGGTGTTGTTGCATTGTTACTTGAAGCCAATCCTTTATTATCACCAGACGATATCAAAGAAGTATTACAGGCAACAGCAACTAATATGCCAGGATATGAAACCTGGGAAGTAGGTACTGGTTATTTAAATGCTTACGCAGCAATTGATAGCGTCATGTTTGGTACCGTTTATGGAAGTACCGTCAATTCAAATCAAACTTTTAATAGCAATGTAGATGCAACAACTGAAAGAACACCATTTGAAATAGCTTTCAATCCTGCGGTAACTGCTTCAAATAAATACACGTTTAATGTAGAAGCTGGAGTTTCTCAATTGAATGCAAAAATAAATGCAGCAGGATTACTAGGTGAAACTGGAAATCCCATTAATTTAATATTAGTCGCACCAGATGGTACAGAGTATAGTTCGGGTATTAGTTTATTGTTTACTTTAAGTACAGACCGAACCGTATCGGTTAATTCACCTAAAGAAGGACAATGGACTGCAGAAATTCGAGGCATGAGAGGAACGATTGAAAACCCAGTTGGTGTCTCATTCCCGGAAACTGTGAAAGGATCGTTAGCGTTTACAAAAGTCAGTGGCTTTACTGGTCTATCTGATATAGAAGGTCATGCAGCTGCTTCAGCCATTCAAATGGCGGTAAATGAAAGATTAATGGATGGATATCAAGATGGCACTTTTAAACCAAATCAAAACCTTATACGTAAAGAACTTGCACGTTCACTAGTTATGGGCGCCGGCATACGTCAAAATCAAAATGTTACTTTAAGTGATGTAAGTGGAGATGATGTTGAGTTCGTTCAAGCTGTTGTTGCTAAAGGAGCATCTATCCGTGACGCAAGTCAAAACAATAAAGGTGTGATGCAACTTAACAATTTAGGTAAATTTAATTCCAAGGGTGCAGTTAACAAAGCAGAACTAGCTTACTCTTTAGTTCAAGCACTAGGATTAGAGCAACAAGCAAAAGCTCATTCTGGAGAAGTCTCAGTCCTTTTCAATGGAGAGAGAGTAGCTCTTAAAGATAGCAACTTGATACCAGTAGCTCTAAAAGGTTATGTACAGTCAGCTTTAGACTTAAATATATTAAATGCACAATTCAATGTCACTCAAGGACCATATGATTTAGAACCAAAAATTGAAGCAGTATTTTCACCGGATCAAAAAGTTACAAGAGGCGATTATGCTGTTGCGATAAGCCGTTATTATCAAGCATGGTTTGCGCAATAAAAAAAAGCCGTCCGAATTGGGCGGCTTTTTTCATTAAAAATTTTATTCATGTAATTGGTTAATAAAAAGACACGCGCTAGTAAAAGTAAAAAGGAATCCAATTATATTGATAACTGGATTCCTATTTTATATGTATAAGCAATTCGGCTATAGATCTAGCTTTTTATTGGATGGACAAAACATTGCCCTCGGAATCTAATCCGCGAAAAATAAATGCTCCAACATCAGAAGTGTGTAAATAACGATAATGTGCTGCATACCCATTTATAACATCCATCTCTACATACATAGTGGATTGCTCTTTCGCTTCATCTAGGGATAAAGCTTTTTCATTATTACGTTCATTACTAACAATAACTTTCACTATCTTTGTGTCTAGAACCTCTACTGCAAATAATGTGTCATAATATTTGTCTTCCTTTAAAGTAGAATTCCAATTAAATTTCATTTTTTCATCAAGTGTTGTACCACCAATACCACTAATCACAGTTGCTCGATGTAAGATACCCCAGTCCTTGTTTATTAATTTTACATACTTTGCAGTGCCGGCATCCCAAATGACCACTTTCTTTTGATCAAATTCTTTTTCATAAACAACTTCCCCACTTTGATTGGGATAAGAATTTCGGATTGCAGACTCTTCAGTTAACCTGTAACCATTTAAATGAACGACATATAAAACAAGTAAAATTAATACACTGAACATGATATAGCGTTTCTTTATTTTCAAGATTCTCCACACTCCAAGCTTTTTTAGTTCAATTGATTTCTGTGATAACTGGTTCATGTTTGGAGATGATATCAACCTTGTGTTCAATACAAGATAAGGAGTAGTGCTTGAGATTTTCAACAGGCATTATCGCCTTTAAATTGGATTCTTTTTGAATAAAATCAAAGTAATTAGACTTGGAATAAATTCGAAATGCCTCCCCCTGAAACTGCTCGGCATCATTCCAATTCGTATAATCATCATAGATGACCGAGTATGTAATATAATTTGGAAAGTCTATCTGTAATGACTTCACATTACTATCTGGATGGGGATGTATAAGTAAATCAGTGGTTTCCATGCTTTTATTCACAATAACCCTTAATCTCACTTCACTTGTTCTTAATTCAACAATTTGTTCGAATGAAATATGATAACCTGTTTCATTTACCAAATCTGTAAACCTCATATATAATTCACCTCTATTACTAGTCATTCAATACACAGCATTAAATTCTTAAATCACCAAATCTCTCTTTAAACACATGCCATTTCCTTTTTGTTTTATTACATCTAAGAAACTCATCAATAAACCAAAATAAAAAGGATGAAAGAATTGCGGTAATAAAAAAGAAATTGTCTAACAAGCTTCTAACATCGGAAACTAATAATTCTCTTTCCCATTGAGAAAATAACAGAATTGGGACAATAACGAACAGAGCAGCAAGGAAAAGGTGTATCACGAACGCTGAGATTCCTCTAATGATTCCGTTAAGTTCTTTGGTGATCCAATCAGACAATATGGATGAAGGTAAGCCATAAAACAAAAGAATCGGAAGTAAATACATAGCTATGAAGATGACAAAACCGGATGGTTCCAATATGAAATAGATAATCATGACACCGATACAAGATCCTATAGCAGATAAAAATTTTCTACCTATCAAAAGTCTCACCCCAGTCATCTAAAGTAAAAAACTTAAATCAAAATATTGCTTTTCTCTTTTCTCTCCAGAATATAAATAAAGAAATAGCAAAACAAATGAATGAAAATGAGCTTACATACTGTATCGACGGTTCTCCTGAAAATAAATATAAAGAAAGAGGGAATGAAGCAATCCCTAATGCTAAAAAGCTTTGCCAGCTTCGTACAATTGCTATATAAAACAAAGCAATGAATGAACAAATAATAGACAACCAAAAAGTCACGCTAAATAAAGTCCCCATGTTCTCCTCCTTCAAACAAATATCCCCTTTCAATATACCAACATTAACCATTTCTTACTATTAATAATTTATCCACTGCGAATTCATGAGTCTAAAATCTAGGTAAATAATGGCAACTATTCCAAATCCAATATGTTAGAATAGTATAAATATGTGATTTTGAGGTGAACGATATGATTGTTCAAACAGAAAAGGTTCTTTCGATTAAAGATTTAACCATGAGTTACGGCTCTAAAAAAGTGTTAAATGGAATTGATTTAGAAGTGCATCGAGGAGAAATCATTGGTTATATCGGACCTAATGGAGCGGGAAAGAGTACGACTGTTAAAATAATGCTTGGTCTCCTTGAGGGTTATAAAGGCAAGATTGAAGTTTTCGGTGAAGATATTTCCACTGGAACCTATACATATAAGAGAAAAATCGGTTATGTACCGGAGAATGCTGAAGTCTATGACAATTTGACAGCTAGTGAGTACTTGACTTTGACGGGAGAGCTCTATGGGCTCGATCAAAAATTTGCTGAGCATAAGGCTTATAGTTTAATGCATCATTTCGGTATGGAGAAAGTGTTCCATAGCCGAATTTCATCTTATTCCAAAGGGATGAAGCAGAAAGTATTAATCATCTCGAGTTTATTGCATGACCCTGATTTATTATTTTGGGATGAGCCTTTGAGTGGACTAGATGCCAATTCGATGATGATTATAAAAGAAATCTTGATTCAACTTGCAAACCAGGGGAAAACGATATTTTACTCGTCTCATATAATGGACGTTGTTGAGAAAATTAGTAGTAGAATTATTTTGTTGGCTGAAGGAAGAGTTATTGCCGACGGTACCTTTGAAGAATTGCAAAATCAAAGCAAAGAAGGATCTCTCGAGCAAATATTTAATCAGTTAACTGGATTCAATGAGCATAAGAGTATTGCCGAAAAATTTGTTGAGAAGGTTAATGAGGGACAATCGAATGGATGATTTTCGTTCGTTAAGGATCTT
>Ga0180008_1002340_pt1 | contig 10378 bp, 11 predicted proteins | sample MM_PW_MetaG_FD_121121 | JGI IMG/M metagenome (GOLD analysis project Ga0180008, IMG submission 121121) | Groundwater microbial communities from the Aspo Hard Rock Laboratory (HRL) deep subsurface site, Sweden - MM_PW_MetaG | ecosystem: Environmental > Aquatic > Deep subsurface > Groundwater... | reverse complement strand
TCAGTTTCGTATTTAAAGATTTGCATATTTTTCACCCTCTCTTTAAAATCACGACAAACTGTAAATCGCGCTTGTTTTAATCTTAATATTTTTTATTCTTCTAGTACCTACAGTACCGTTGGTTTTCACCCAAAACTCACAAGTGTCTCCTTCTTCAAAATACAAATCTTCTGTGAATATAGTGGTTAAACCTGTCCCTGCCACATTCGTTATAGACCTTTCAATACCATACGGAACTCCGTTTTTGTAAATACGTCCCCAAACAGTTTGAGGAGGATTAAAGCCAGCTAACTCTAGAGAAAATTCAATTCTATAAGTACCCATAAGATTCAAAGTAACTGTTCTTCTCTTTTCATAAGTTAAGGAAGTTGTATCGTATAAGACAGCCTCTGAATAAAAATTGAATTCGCCTGTAGTGATTTCCGAACCAGTACTTATTGTTAATACTTTATCAACTAAGGCGTCTAACGTTTCCGTACCTGCACTTGTCTGACCTTTTGCGGTTAAATTAGTAGCCAAATCATTCTTACTCGTTTGGATATGCGTTTTTAATTGCGTAAAGGTATCACCACTAGTTGCTGGTGAGCCAATAACAGACGCAATATCCGTTTTACCGCTATTGGCAAATGTAAAAAGTTCTTCGAGTACAGTTTCAACGTTTGTTCCTGTGAAATGCGCGTTTACATCTACTACCGATATGCTCTTAGCGTTATGTGCATCTATCGCATCATCTGCCTTATGCGCATCAAACTCATCCCTAGAAGTGATACCATTCGTTATTCCTTTTGAGTAGTTATCCCATTCAGACCAGGTACTATTGAACCTACGCATGAATAAAAGATTCGGATTAACACGGCCGTACAATATCTGTAAAACAAGTGGTCCATCCGAATAGACTTGCATGTAATAGCTATTCGTATCGAATGGGGTGTTCAATATGCCTGTCGGTACGTAGTAACTTCCTTTGGTTTTATACGTGTTTAGATCTCCTGCTACTGTTATTAATGCCGGCTCTGCTCTCTGAGTGGGATCTAGTTTTCCATCTACTCCAACTCTTGCCGTCTTTTCATCAATCTTTCGAAAGTTCTCATTTAACATCGTTTCTATGTTAAATGTATCGGCACCATCTGTTACTGGATTCTTGAGATACAAATCAAGATTAGGTGTGTTTTCTGGCATCTATTCGGCACCTCCTGCAAATTTATTGAGTGTCAATGTTTCTACCTCAGCTATTGTCATCACATTGTTTATGTCTTGAATAAGTAGATATTTAAAGAAATATTCAATGACCAAATGAGCGGGAATGATCTCACGTAAAGCTTCCTGTACATCCGTCATATTAGAAGGAATACCGAAGCTTGAATTAAAACTGATTCCAACAACCCCCGGCTCATCGATAACGTCTATTTCTCCGTTATACCAAGATTCAGCGACACTTTTCACAAGAGCTGCTGTAGTCACACCAGTCCCTCTTACCTTAGACATTAATACCGAACGACGTTGATCAGTTGGCTTAGTTGAATCTACTAAAATCCCAAATGTCTTTTCCCATCGATCAAGACCCCATGTAGCGGTATCTAGAAAGAACTGATCTAGTACACTATCAACGGAATTCTCTATGTCTGTCATTACAACCGAATCCGCATTCACGAGTTGAACGAAATCCTCAATCTTCCTATAAAATGAAGGTAGCTCTTGCCATAATTCCTCTTTTATTTCTTCTACTGTCTTCATGTGAAGTCCACCACACCTACAACGCCAACTTCTTCAAAGGTCGGTTGAATGTTACCTGTTGAACCATTTACAAGCATATCGGTAAAATCAATAATCGGTGGAAGATCTAATAGGATATTTGCTATTCGTGTATATCGGATAAGCTCAGGTTGTCCAGTCACTTCATTGGTAATAAAGGCTATTGTCTCTAAATATTCTGCAAGTCCTTCACTAAATAATGCCGTTACATCTTCAACAGTTGCCCCTGGAGCAAGTGTCAGAGTAGCAGAAACATTTATAAGTTTTGGAGCTGCAGAAACAACAGTAACTTCTGCTCCTATCGGTCTTTCACTTTCAATAAAAGTCTCAACTTCATCAACAATAGATGGGCTAACCTGAGTTCGTTCATCATTAAGTAAAATGACTTTTACGGTATTCGGACCATTCCATAAAGGAATAACTTTCGCTGCTCCAATTCCCGGCACTGACAAAGCCCACTGTTCATAATGGTAAGCGTTGCCGCTTGTTGCTTGTTTTTGAACACGTATAGTAAGTCGATTACGTAGGCTTTCGTCTGATTCAGTATCTATTGCAGGAGTGTGTATTCCGTCTAAAGTAGCTGAACCTAAATTTGCAATAGGCTCTATAGGAAGTAAATCTCCCATAATATTGTTGCCTTCCGTCCCAACTTGCTCCGCTTGGAGTTGGAAATATCCAATAGACGTTTTGGCGATTGCAGTAAAAGTCATGTTTTCAATAGAAAATCTACTGCCGATTGGAACATCTAACCTTGCGCCATTCGTATCGTAAATATCTGCAAAACGAATAGCGGCAGTTGCAACTTTTCTATATACACCAAATTCTGCAGCGCGTCTTGTTAAATTTTCACCAACCGCGGTATCCGCAAAAACAAGATTCATGAAGACGTCTAGGTATGAATAGAGTTCTGCCATTTTGGGGGCGATGTAAACCGTTGCAGAATATATGACCGACCCTTCTCTTTTGTCAAGCGTGTCAGGGATAAGATCAAGAATCTCATCTCTAATGGCTTCAAATGTTTTCCCCTCAAACAATTGGAATGCCTCCTTTCAGTACTTCTACATCTCCATAAATCGTGAGTGCAGTAAATGATACTGTTGCATTATCATCTTCAAATTCCAATACGAATTTTTCAACTGATGTTATGCGTTCATCTTGCAGCACCGCTTCTTCAATTCTTCTTGGTAATTCTCCTGCTACGAAAAGTCGCTCATGGCCAATCATGTTCTCAAATCCGTAATCCTCTGAATAAATTAAATGTGCAAAACGAGTTGTGCTCAAAGCTATTAATATAGATTGTTGAATCGCTTCTCTGCCATCTATGAAGCCTACACACCTACCTTTAGTAAAATCGATCTTGTAAGTTTTAGTAGGCAAGGAAGAAGCATCTATAACTTCTAATTCTTCGTCAATTGAAAATTCCCCAATAGGAAGTACCATTAATCCACCACCTTATCTAAGACTAAAAATTGATGACCACCTTGAACGCGCATGAGAGCTACTTTGTCACCCTTCTTCAAACCCGTTCTGATAGGCGTGGTAGTAAGTTTATTAGTTAATGATTTTCCTGTTGTTGCGTTTGAGCCGTCATCTGTATAAGCATGATCATGTTCTAAATCAACTTCATAACGTGTTACACGTTCTGTAATAATCAAAAACTCTTTCGTGAGTTTTAATTTTTGGTGGATTTCAATTTCTATCGGACTAGCTTTTGAAACTGTACCGATTAGAATGTTTACTGGATTACTAGCATTAAACGCATTAATAGCAATTCTTTTTATGATATCAATGTTCATTAGATCACCTTCAATTCTAAGGACATCGTATGGATGCCAGCATTCCATTTATGTGAACACTCATTAACTAGGAAATACTCTTTGATTCCCAATTTTTCGATGTAAATTAAAATGAAGCTACCAGCTCGCACTTTCCAATGCCCTAAGCAATCAACACTTAATGATTTTGTTTCGCGGTTACGAAGCTTAATCATTCTGTTTAATAAATCCTCAATTTGTGCGGCAGTCATATTTTCATCAACCTTTTGAAACTCTTGCAACCTACCCCACTTTGCAATATTCGCACTATCTTGCGCTATATATACTTCACGTTTACCAGTTTTCTTATTGTCGTGTACGAGCTTTACGCGGTTATACGTTTCGTCATCAATCGATTTTTTATAACTGAAATCAAAAAGCAGACTCTCTTCTCCAATGTAGAAGTCGTCTGCAGATATTTCCATATTTTCTATGTTACGAAGATCTAATGAGCCAAAATTGTCGAACATGACAAAGTTTCGATTAGTTGCAATCAATGTGGAATCCAAAAACTTAGTGACTACGTCTAATGCTTTTTTATCATCTTCAATAATACCGGGCACTTTATAACCAGTCTCTTCGAATTTACCCAATTTTAATTTGGCATCCGTCGCAATTTTTTTAATAGCTGCAGTAGCTGTAGTTGAAGAAAAAACAAAAGTATCGTTATACATTAGATACTTTAACTGGTCATACGCTTTGATGCTTACTGCACCTTCTCTTTTGAAGCTAACTTCAAAGACATATCCAAAAAACACTTTACTTTTTTCATCAGTCACACGTATGACATCACCGCTATTAATGGGGTGTTTTAATGGTTCTGTCAGTATCAAGTCAACATTTAATGAACCCACTTTTCCGATTCGAGCAGTTTTCCATTCAACAGATGCAACTGGCATGTCCCATACAATTCCATTGCGATTATCAATTAGTACTTCCATGATTCACTCCTCATTTCGATGGGAGTTTAAGCTTTAACCCTATCGGAAGTTTGCGGTAATCGCTCTCTTTGATATTGTTAAGCTTAGCTATTTCAGGGAACCTATTACCATTACCTAAAATCTTTTGTGCCACTTTCCACAAGCTATCTCCTTTTATAAGAGAATATGTTTTAGATTGAGGCTTAGTATTCTGTCTTGCAGGAGTTGTTTTTTTTACAATAGTCTTTTTAGATGTTTCTGTTTTTTTCACTACACTCATCTTTTGTGGTGCAAATGAGACGTATTTTAATAGAGACAAGGAGAAGTTTACATCACCACTTCCTCCAGTCTCGTCATACTCAAATTTTTCAATTGTCACTAACTCGTTAATAGAGAATGAACCATCTACATAAATGTATCTGACTGGCATTTTATTCATTTGCCACTTTTTCAGAGTATCAATATAGTATTGAGGTTCACGAAAAGCAGTAGACGAATAATGCGTGTCGCCAAAAGGAAAATAAGATGCTAGTTCAAAGGCTGCTAGTTGAACCTCTTTTGGAATGTTAATCTTCCCAGTCTTCGCTATCGAAAACTTTTCACCATCACCGGCTATAGAAACATTAACTTTTTCAGGATTAATCGGTAGTTGGAAGCCTTCTTGATCATTGTTAGCACTAAAGAAAATTCCATGCGCCATTAAACGTAAGCCCCCTCTACCGATTCGTTCATACTGTTTGTTAAGCTTTCGCTAATCTTGCTAACGATCTTTTCGATATCTGCCTCTTCACGAACTGCAATATCTCCAGTGAACGTGAATGAAGGTTGTAATGATTTGAAATTTTGAATTGAGCGAATGTCAGCTAATTCTTTTAACATTTTTAAGTCTTCATCGGAAATATTAATTTCATCATCAATCTTTCCGATTGAATCAAGCTTTCCTCCTGTAGGGTTTTTACCATCTCCACCTAATGGATTTGAACCTCCACCTGGAGTCAACATATTACCTAGCGCATTAGGATCTGGCATATAAGGATTCTTCGCCATTCCTTTCCCGCCTAGTAAACCTTTTGCTTGATCTACTAAACCATGCATGGCATTAGACGCGCCTTTTGAAATGGTTTTCCCAACAGCATTACCCACATTAAATGCTTGAGACAAATCTTTATAATCAAAGCGTCCAAGTTTTAATGATGTTGGTGCTTGTTTTGGCATTGGAATGTTTCGCAAAGATGAACCTATAGATGAAACCACGCTTTTTCCTGCTTTAAAATCAACTTTACCGATTGTCTTGATGTTCACGTTTGGAATATTGTTTGCTAAAGAAATTAACTTGTTAAGACCACTGATACCAGCATTAACCACATCTGAAATCCCACCAAGAGCTTGATTTGCTACTGCTTGAGTTCCTACACCTACGATTTCCATTGTTTTACCAATCATTTGGCCCATGGCAAAAAATGCTGATTGAATTCCAAATACACCTTGATTCCATGAATTATAAATCCATTCAATTGCCGCTATACCTAAGTTAGCCATAAAGAGTAATGTGTTATAAAAAGCAGTTCCCATCCAAGCGATAGATCCAACAATTGCACCTACTACTGTAGCCGTTGAATCTCCCCAGAAGTAAAGAGCACTTACTACAAGAGCGATAACACCAATAAACGCTGCAAGAATCCACGTCCCGGGAAACGCCCAAATAGCTGCATTTAATCCCCATTGCGCAGCAGTAGCTGTGAAGGTTGCACCAGCTGCTAACATCATAGCCGCTTGAGTTACACCAAGTGCGAATGCTCTAGCAGTTTCTAAAGCAGTGGTTATAAACAAGACTGTTCGATAAGCTGTCAATATAGATAAATAAGAAACTAATGCTGCTCCTGCAACAATTAAGTAAGGTCCAATTAAGCCCCAACCATCAGCTATTAACTGACCTAACGCTCCAAGTTCTGTGTAGCCCCACTCTAATAAATCGAAAAAGAGATCCATTGCACCAGTAAAAGCTCCGATAAACATCATTGCTTGTCCGGCTAATACACCGAATGCATCTGAATTAACAAATTCGCTAAATCTAATAAATAATGGCTCAAATGCGGTCAATGACCAGTTCTTAAACATCATCCATGCTTGAGAGAAAGTCATCGGCATATTCTTAAACTTTTCTTCGATATCATCAGCTGCCCTAAATAATGCAGTCTTGATTATATCTGCAGTAATTGTACCTTCAGCAGACATATCTTTTAACGCACCCATAGAAACACCTGTCGCTTTAGAAATGGCTTTTGCTAGCATTGGTGCATTTTCCATAATCGAACGGAATTCATCACCTTGTAGCTTTCCTGCTGCCATCGCTTGAGTTAACTGATACATACCAGCTTGACGTTCTTGGGTAGATGCTCCAGAAACCGTGAATGCTTTACCCATTAATTCACCAAATTTAATAGCTTCATCATTCCCACTAAAAGCATCAGCTGCTAATAAGTTTAATTTGGCTACTGAACTTGCTAAATCGTTATAACCTGTTCGACTTCGTTGAGCTGCTTGATAGATTTTCTCTTGCAGTTCTGCTTGAGTTTGTAATCCATCATTGATGTTTTCAAGACGAGCATTTGTCGATACATAGGTATCGGCAGCAGAAACAAAACTTCTGAATCCATCTGCAATTGCTTGAAGTGATAAATAAGCAGCAGCTGCACCAACAAATCCTGTAAAGAATGATCGTACAGAACTTGTTGCATTATCAATTGGTCCAGGCAAGCCTGTAAAACTATTCTTTAAATTGTTGACACCTTTATCTCCTGCAGTGGATGCAGCTGATTTAAGTCTCTCCATATCAGCAGAAGCTGATTGAATTGTACTTCTTGCTTTAGCTAAGCCTTTCATGTCTACGCTATTCGCGGTGTTGTCCATTTTTTCCATGATTTTAATGGTGCTATCCATTGCTTTCATCATCTTTAATAATGGACCAGTTAGCTTATCTTGAAGAGCTAATGTGGTTTGTACTGACATTTTTCTCACCACCTTCATTAGAAAAGGCACCCATAAAAGGGTACCTCATTAAAATGCTATTTGATTTTATCGGCTTGAGCCTTTTCTTTTGCTTGTTCAATTTGAATACTGGCAATAACAAAGGCCTTTTCTTGACGATCTAACTCAAGGAATGTTGAAGGTAGCATATTAAATCTATGAAGAGCAACGTGAGCGTAGATAGCTTCACCATCTCGCTCATCTTCCTCTCCACTTATTATTTTTTTGCTTCTTCTATTTCCTCATCCATTGATTTCACTGAATCACTAATATCAGTTATCTTTTCAAGAATCTGATTAGCTTCACCTAGATAAAACATTTTTGAATACAGGTTATCAGCACCGCGAGTTTCATAGGACTCTTGAAGTTCCTGGTCATTTAAGTCAGGGTAAACGATAGAAGCCACTGCTAACTCACGACTGTATTTAACACCATCAAAGACTCTTTCCTGTTTGCCGTTCTTGCCCGGTTTGTTTTTAAAGCAACGTTCATTAATCTTATCAGCTTCACCAGAAGATAACGGTCGCAAAATAATAGCCTCTTCGAAGCGATCAAGCTTCAAAGAAACGTTTTCTATCTCTTTTACATTACCTTTTAAAAATGACTTAAATTTTCCCACGGTGTTTCCCCCTATTAGTTAATTACTAAGAATTGATTAATTAAATCGAAATCATCAAATGTGAATGGAACTTCCTCTTTTAATACATCTTCGGATTCTCCATCGAGAAGTGCGATCATTACACTGTCTGGAACAATGTTTTTAACAAGTGAAGTTTGTTTCCCTGCTGCACTTGCTACATCTTCATTAACAACCATTGCATCAAAGATAGGAGATTGTCCTGTCTTCAAGTATTGAAGAGCCATAGCTCGCATTTCTGGACGATGGTAATAGACTGACATAGTACCTGTACCTTTAGCACCTACAATTTTACTACCTTCCATACGAGCACCAACACGTTTTACAACAGCTTTTGTATACTCGATTTTTGATTCGAACTTCGTAATCTCTGCAAATTCTAAAGATGCACCATTGATTGTTAAGAAGAGCGTTCCTTCTTTACCGCTGATTGCATCTTTTGTTTCCATGATTTTCGGCATCTACTTTGCACCTCCTATTATTTACACGCTACAGTCATATAAAGTTTTTCCATGGCATCATTAAACTCGATAGCCATGTTCACTAAAACCGCGTCTTTGTCGTCACCTTCGACGATTGTGATTTCGTCAGTTACATACTCGATAGAACCACTTTGAGCTAAAGGATCTAAAACAACTTTCATCAGTTGTTGTTTAAATAAATCTCGACCATTTGCATCATTTGTCACTTTACCAATGAAGAAAGTCGAAAATACATGTTGAGTATTGTTTGAAACAATATCCATGGCGCGAATTATCTTGTTTTTACGGAAGTCTTTACTCTTTTCAGGAGTGAATGAACGGAATGTGTTAATGTCCTGTTCAACAACTACACTGCCATTATTAAACGTGTAAACAATATGACCGTCTTGTAATGCTTGCACCACTTCGTCATACGTTTTACGTTCGCTGTCAATAGCCCCTGGATATTCTGCATAAGTAAGTGAGTTTGTAGAAGCATTCGCATAAGCACCTGCATAGAAGTAAAGCGATTCTTTTGCAGTTAGCACTTCGTTACCTTCAAGCGTCACTCCATTAAGAACAGAAACAACTCCTTCGTGATCGGCAACATTGTAATCGTTAGTCACTAACGTTACGTTCTTACCTTGCAATTCACGCCATTCTTTTACTTTCAATGCATACAAGAGTTTAATCGTGTCATCGTCAGTGCCGACAGCCACAACTTTAAAGTCTTGTGTATCGAGTCCAGAAACTACTTCTGCATGCGATTCATTTGTAGCTGCAACCGTTGTTCCACCTGCGAATGTAAGTGTAGCGTCTGCTACTGGTAAATTACCTGAGAAAGTAGCGAATGCGTTAGGTACTAATTCTGCAACAGATGCTACTACTTGAGAATCAACTTGTACATCCTCGTAGAAAGTTTTTACTGTTGACGTACCAGCCAATCCAACAGTTACTGTTACGCTGATTTTGTTGCCATCTACACCACCATGTAATGCAGTTCCTACGAACGTTCCGCTTGTAGCAGTTGCTTTGGTACCTACACCATTCAAGTTATAAACGATAACTTGTCCAGTGGCTTTAAAAGCTTCACGAACGGGAACAATATCACCTAAGCTCTTACCAAATAATTCTTTGAATTTAGAGTTAGATGTAACTTTTATGAATTTCCCAACTTCGCCCCAGTCAAGAGCGAGAGGGATAACAACAGGACCCGCAGAATCTAAACCTGCAGCAACTAGATCATTTGTTTCGAAGTTAATGTACGCACCTGGACGCACTTTGTTTTGAGTTTCCCAATTACCACCTGCCATTATGCTTTAACCTCCTTCTTTGAATCTTTCAATTCCTTTGACTTCCAGTCTTTTAAGGTTGCAGCAACATGCTCTTTTGAATAGGACTGTCCATCTTTTAGTAAAACATTGAGCAATAAGCGCTCTTTTGAATCTTTAGAAGCATCTAAGAAAGCTTCCTTGCTATATTTAGCAACCTCTTCTGACTTTTCAACGATTGGTTTACTTTTGGTCAACGGTCACACCTCCTAATGATTGCATTGCCGTTTCGAGTACTACTTCACGAAGCAAAGCTTTAATCGTAAACGTGATAACTAACACGTCATCTACAATTTGACCTTCAATTTCGTGAGTATGGTAGACGTTAGCAATGCGTTGGAATTCAGTCTGGAACGTCTCAAGAACCACATCACATTCACTTCTACGATCTTCTGATTGAGGAAAGTAGGTGACATTGATTGAGTAAGTTCGAGCG
>Ga0180008_1002339_pt1 | contig 10380 bp, 6 predicted proteins | sample MM_PW_MetaG_FD_121121 | JGI IMG/M metagenome (GOLD analysis project Ga0180008, IMG submission 121121) | Groundwater microbial communities from the Aspo Hard Rock Laboratory (HRL) deep subsurface site, Sweden - MM_PW_MetaG | ecosystem: Environmental > Aquatic > Deep subsurface > Groundwater... | reverse complement strand
TCAAAACCGAGCCGAATTCCAGCACAGCTCCGTCTTGCAGGCGCACAGTCACACGCACCGTTCCATGTATTGAATCGCGCACAAACGGCACCTGGGCCAAAGTACAGGCAGCTTCTCCAGCAAGTACCTGCACAGAAGCAGGCTTGCCGGCAGCATCAACATATTCGAACAAACGGGCTTCGTGTAAAAATTCTCCATCAAGCAGACTGGTTGGCAGAACCTGAATACAACCGTCGACAATAGCCAAGCCAAACTCGGCATAACGAGTCAGTAATTCTTCTTTAACCTGCCCGGTCATGCCTGGCTGCTGCGCACCTCCCGACTTCGGAGTATGAGAATAGGGATCAAAGGGGAAGGCTCCCCATTCTGCAACAGATTTGCGATAGCCGATGCCTTCCCGTACCATCATATAAGCCTTATCAATACCGGCGAGCACCGTATTTTCGGCATCTAGCGAAGCGCTAGTAGCCGTATCATCGCCAGCTTCCATCCGGTCCAGCACATACTGCTGCCTGATTTCCGCCAGTGCCACCATCAGCTTTGCCACCATATGCCAGTACACACTGCCCAGCCCTTCGTACGCGTACATCGCGCCGCTGCGGCCGGTAAAACCGGAATGCCGGAAGCAGGACTCATACAGGTCAAGTAAACGCTGCCTGTCAGCGGCAACCAGGACCTGCCACTGAGGATCGGCAGCCAGTTCATACAAGGTCGCCGCCAGTTCTTCTGCATTTTGCATACCAGCGGCAAAACGGATGCTGCCGTCGCGGTCGCGGTATAAAATGTCGCGTCTGCCACGGTTCAGTAACTCCGCAGCCAGCCCACCTTCTGCCAGGGCAGCTTCAGCGAGCATAGCTTCCGCACAACGGTTTTTCGTAAAAAAATCCGGCAGGACTTTCTCAGGATACAGCAGCCAGGTCTTCCGGCGCTCGCAATACAAAGATCCGGAACGCAGCGTTTGCATCAAAGCCACAGCATCCTCGGCCGAAAGCAGCCCGGATGACAGTGCTGCCACCTGACCTTCCAGCATAGGATATAAACTTGTAACCGTAGCCGCACCCGAGTCCGACCCCACGACCTCGCTAAATTTCAGCAAGCAGTACGATTCAAACAAGCCGTCAGCACGTCTGGCTGCAGCAATGGTCTGGTCTAGCAGGTGCAAGGCAGTCTGCAGCCAGCCCAGCAAATCGGCGGCAGCCAAATCTACATGATGCTCAAAGGCCGGCAGACTGTTGTAGGCTGTATCCCGGTAAACTTCAAGTGCCAAGCCCATCGTATCCATAAATGCTTTGCGTTTTTGACCGTCGCCAATGCAGTCATACTTGCTAAATTCCGTCATGGCCGCTTGCTGTTGCCGCAGCAGCTGAGCCAAAGGCTCAGCCAGAGTAATGGTTTCACAGCCGGCCGCCGCTACTAAATCCAGCCACCAGGCAAGTGCTCGGCGCACATACATAACTGAAACCATGGACAGACCAAAGCCGGCCAGCGCGTTGTTAGCATCATTCCATTCCGGACGCTGGGTGTTCATCCAGATACCGCCTCCCGGTACAAAATTACCCAGCTTGGCCGCAAACAAAGATACCAGCTTTTCGGCCAGATTGGCGTGCAAAACCGCACCGCTACTGTCGGCAATCAATCGGCCGTCAGTACCAAACTCTCCGACCCGCTGGCTTATTTGTGCGTCAAGTTCATGGTCAAAGCGGATCGAAGCCCGCGGATTCATGCATAGCTCTTTGTAGCTTACAATTCTATAAGGCACTTGAGCCCAAGAATAAATTCGGCTTTCTAAGCGCTCTTTTAAACGTCCCGGATAATGAGCCTCTAAAGCTTCCACCAGCTTCTGCAAATAAATAATCTGATGATCGTTCCAGTAGCCGATATTGGACCAGGGATCATCGGCTTCTTCACGCTCCCAGTCTATCCCAGATCGGCTTATCCGGTATGGATTATAGCCGTCGATGGTTGTGGCATCCAGAAATATGCTTATAAATCCTTCTAGATACCCCGGATACGATTGCCCCAGGGCCTCCCAATTCTGAAAAATATCCCGCCAGTTACCCTGATAGTCCAAGAGCGGCCGGCCGGCCGGATCCTGCACTTTTATCGAAAATTCGTTCCAGGGCCGTGAAGGATCGCCATGCCGCCGGCTGAAAGTAAAAGGCAGATATTCGTTGGCCAGCCGCACAAGATCAGCATTGCCAAACCCGGCCGCCCACCGCGTCAGTTCCGCGCGGGTACAGAAGTTTTTACCGGCAGCCTGCTGCTGCAGCATATCGACCAGCAACTCCGCCGCGGCTTTGTTCCTGCAGCGAAAAAAATTAATCACATCGGCAAGCGCCAGAACCATTCCGTTAACCGGAAAACCACCGCGCATCACATTAAACAGGGTATTGGCGGCATGATGCCACTCATGCATGGTCTGCGCGCTTACCGAAAGACCGTCAGCCGAACAGATGATACGCTCCAGCTCCTGCTGGATATGTCCGCTTTCCAGAGCCAATTGCCGCGGGATGGGCTCAGCATCGTCCTGCAGCCAGGCCTGCAATTCAGACACAGCGGCATGATCCAGGCCAACATCAGCCACCGTATACCATTCTTGCTGCTCCCCGGGTTCAAGAAACAGAGTAGCGTGAACAATAAAATCACTTTTCTTTCCGGTTACCCGCGAAGAAAAATTTCCTGACTCCACACTATCATCGTCTAGACTGGCCCGAGTCAAGCTGATACGAGCTTGCGGCAGGCCATAGTGCCAGGCCACCGTAGCCGTCAGCGACTCGCGTGGTTCGGCACGGTCAGTAATCATCGAAGCCAGACTAAAGGCGGCCAGGCCAATGGCTTCATCCAGCACATTGTCTTTATATGCGTCCGTCAGACAGCTTAGTTGACTCTGCAAACGCCGACTAACGCCGCCGTTCATCAAATTCAGAAAACCGTCAGCCACCTGCAGACGCAGTGCTTCCGAGCCAACATTACGCAAACCAGCCCGGCGTACAAAACCATGCCGGTGCGAAAACGACCAGCTGCAATAAAAATTTAAGCCTAGCTCCAGATTACGTTCTTCGAAACGCAACTCGCTGCCAGTGCAATTCTTGGACAAATAGCGTTCCACCGGCCAGACTGCCTGCGACCAGTCGGAAGAAGGCTCCCAGAGCGCAAGTCCGCTGCGCCCCTGTACCCGTATCCGTGTGCAGGCTCCCGTGCCCGTCCGGCCGGCCATAACCTTATCCACAGTTTCATACGGGAACAAAGCGCGTTCAGCATTTCCCAGCCCGGCGGTCAGAGCTCCCTTACTGCTGATAAACATCCAGTGGTCACCCGAACTAACCAGGCTCATAAAAAACTCGGGAAGGCGCTCCGCCCCGGCAATAGTATAAAACATAGAGCCGTTAATTAGCTCAAAACCGCTCTGCTGCATGGGATTGCTCCTGAAAACAAGTTATACACAAACAACTGTACACGTATACAGTAAATTTGGCAAGCTTTTTTTTAATTTTTAATGGTGACTCAGCAAAACCACACCAACCACTTGCATCCAGCTACGCGACACCACAGCTCTCCACCACTTCCGCAGAAGTCCGAACTCCTCAGCCGTCCGTACAGGAAACCGACACTAAGTTCGGCAGATAAAGCCAACGCTGCCGATGAAGCAAGCTCCATAAAGTCAGAACAAAGCAGCAGCGGCAAGCAAACGTCCGCCAGCCTGCGCAAATACCTGCCTGGTCCGGGCATAGTCTGCCGCATCCAGTTCCTTGCTGGCATCCTGAATAAGATTTACCGTAAATCCCTCACGCAACGCGTCCATGGTGCTAAAGTGCACACAAATGTCAGCCGCCAGACCGCAGAAATAAAGCTCGTCCACCTGCAAACCGCGCAAATAACCGGCCAGTCCGGTATTCTGCAGCCGCAGATTGTCATAAAAGGCACTGTAACTGTCTACCGCCGGATTCATTCCCTTCCGGAAAATTGCCGCAAAGGCAGTAGTATCCAAGCCGTCCGCAAAAGCGGCACCGGAACTCCCCTGCACACAATGGTCCGGCCAGAGCACCTGCTCACCCCCGTTCAATAGCACAGTATCAAAAGCCCGCCGCCCTGCATGACTCGAGGCAAAACTGGCATGACCGGCCGGATGCCAGTCCTGGGTAGCCACCACCAGCGGAAACCGCTGCATCAGGCGGTTTATCAGAGGAATGATCAAGTGCCCGTCCGGAACAGTCAATGCGCCGCCCGGAACAAAATCATTCTGTACATCAACCACAATCAAAGCCCGCATTCCCTAACTCCTTTCAGCCGCCGCCACCAGACGCGCCTGTTCGGCCTGTAAGCCCGGACTTAGCGCAACCCTATACTGCGCCGCCCCCTGCAGCTTTTTATACTCAGCAGGCAACAACGCCAGCCGCTCCCGCGCATAGTCGGCAATCTCGCTCACATTCCGTGCCGCCAGAGTACGTTTTCCTTCTATCATAATAGGCCACAGCAGCGCTTCGCTCTCACTTGTTGACCAAGTTGACAAGGAAACAGCTGACGGCAGACCGTCCGGCTCGGCAATAAAAGCAGCATCCGGCAAAGCCTCATCACGCAGGGTGACCAGATCAAGCCCCAGCCACCGGCCCGAGTCATCAGCCAGACGGTATACCTGCTTGCGATGCGGCAGCGAAGTCTTGGCCGCGTTTTCCGAGAGCTTGATGCTTGGCTGTCCGTTCAGCCAGCATAGTTTATACACCCCGTCCAAGGACCCGTCCGAATGCCCGGTTACCAGGCTGGTACCCACACCGAACACATCCACCGCCGCACCGCGGGCCAGCAGTTCGCTGATGCTGTACTCGTCCAGCTGATTGGAAGCGGCAATCTTTACACCTGTAAAGCCGGCGGCGTCCAGCATGGCTCGGGCCGCCCGCGAAAGCCGTACAAAATCGCCGGAATCCAGCCGTATGGCCTGTAGAGCCTTGCCATGGGCGGCCAGTTCCGCCGCCACCGTTATGGCATTGGGCAAACCGCTCTGCAGTGTGTCGTAGGTATCCACCAAAAGCACACAGCCCTCCGGGCGGGCTACGGCATAGGCGCGGAAAGCGCTCAACTCGTCAACATGGCTTTGCACAAACGAATGAGCCATTGTGCCGGATACCGGGATTCCGTAATCGCGTCCGGCCAGCACATTGCTGCTAGCATTACAACCGCCGATATAGGCCGCCCGGCTGGCCCAGTAGCCGCCCAAACCCTGAGCGCGGCGCAGGCCGAAATCCAGCAGAGGACGCGAACCGGCGGCTGTACGCATGCGGCTAGCCTTGGTTGCTATCAGCGTCTGAAAATTAAGTACATTTAATAAAAGAGTTTCGATCAGCTGGGCCTCAATCAGGCTGGCCTCCACCTGCAGCACTGGCCGCAGCGGAAACACTACATCCCCCTCGCGAGGCGCATACACACTGCCCCTAAAGCGAAAATTCTCCAACCAGGCCAAAAAGGCCGAGGACAGTCCCTGTGCCGCGAGATATTCCAGATCGCGCGGTGAAAAACGCAGCTGCTCCAGCTGTGCAAGCAAATCTTCCAGCCCGGCAAGCAGAGCATAGCCGCCGGAAAAAGGCAGCCGCCGGAAAAAATAATCGAATACCGCCTTTTCATCCTGCCGCCCGGCCCTAAACCAGGCCTCGGCCATAGTCAGTTCGTACAGGTCCGTATAGCTGCCGCTCAGCTCAAACATAGATCCTCCATAATTCAAAATAAGCACAACCCTGCAATGAATGCAAGCTGTCGGAGACACTTAGCAAACAGCAGCCGTCAACCAACATCCCAAGCCGGCACTTAAAACCTGGCAGACCTAAGCTTGTGCCCCAGCAGTAAATCTACACTATTCCAGTTGCGTTACAAAGCAGGATACCCTACACTTTTGCCAATGGAGCCACTATGAAATTGTTGCAGAGTGTGGACAAATTCTACGAAAACGAGAGCATGGTCATCCGGCTAAAATACCGGGTTCTACTCTTTCTCGGGCTGATACTACTGGCAGTATTGCCAATACAGCTGGTCAATGTGCTGATCCAAGGCGAAATGATTACCGCACTGATGGACGGCCTTATCATGCTGGCCTTCGTGGCAACAGTAATTCTGGTAGCCCGCGGCCGTTACCGACTGGCCGCCAACAGCGTCATCATACTAGTCTCGCTGGCACTAAGTTTTCTGAGTATCATGAAGCCCATAGCCGAACCAGAAGCCCACCTGCTGCTGGTCATATACTACCATGCCGGCGCCGTAGTTATTTCCGGACTCATCGGCTACCACTGGCTGCATGTAGCCGGTACCGGAGTATATGGTTTACTGATTTCCCTGTACATGCTGCTGAGCTTTCTGCCCTCCAGGCATACGGACTTCGGCAGTTCAGCTGTTTTTGCCGGCGCCAGTGTCATCTATCTGGCTATTGTAGCCAGTTCCTTCCAGGCTTCACGCATCAGCCTAAAAACCATGAACCACAGTGAGCAGCAGAACCAGCAGCAACAGCAGCTAGTCAGCAAACTCAATACCGTTGTGCATAAATCCGGCAGCTCCGCCGACCAGATAAATGCCGAAAGCCAGAGCTTTGCCGGTCAAGCCGCAACAATAGCCGAAGGAGCAACAGTTCAGGCCGACAGTATTAAAGCACTTGGCAGTGCAATCAGCGAACTGGCACGCCTGAGCGCCGAGACCAGCCAGAGCATCCAGGAAACAAGGCAATATACCGCCCAGGCTGGTACAGCAGCAGCCGGCAGCAACCAATCCGTACAAGCAGCGTTTGGCTCCCTAGAAAAAATTACCGATAAAGTCGGCATAATAGAAGAAATTGCCCGACAAACCAACCTGTTGGCCCTGAACGCGGCCATCGAAGCCGCCCGAGCCGGCGAAGCCGGCAAAGGCTTTGCCGTAGTAGCCGAAGAAGTTCGCAAACTAGCCGAGCGCAGCAAAAACGCAGCCATGGAGATAAGCCAACTTTCCAGTGGAACCATGGTCAGCTCCCAAACCGCGCGGGCAGCCATTAACCAGCTGATTCCCTACATGGAAAATACAGCGACCCAGGTAGCCAGAATTGCCGAAGCCAGCCTTAACCAGGAAACCATACTGCAGCAGATACACAACAACATCCAGGGACTGAACAGCACCATGAAAACAAATGCCGAAGCAGCCCAGGACATGTCCGCCTCGGTTGAGCGCCTTAAAAGCTCAGCCAGCCGCCTGCGCGAAGCCCTGCAGGAGTCACTTGATTAGCTCAGCCAGGATACCACATCAATATAAGCCAGCAGGCTTTTGCATTTTCCCGGAACCTGCATCATACTGAAACTGATGAAGAACTTCCTGTTTTTTGTTAAAACAGACCCCAATCAGCTTCCAATGCAGCAGCGCATCGCCATTATGGTGTTCTACGCCCTCAGCCTGACCGCCTTGCTAGCCATCATATTTAATGTACTGCTGAATATCCGCACCCAAGCTACACTCAGTAATTGGATCATCCTAAGCTTTGGCCTGCTAATGTTATTGGCCACGGTTGCATTTTTCATCACCAGGAAATTAAAACTGCCGCGCTTCATAGTAACAATTGCAGTATACTTTCTGCTGACCTATCTGATAATCAGCGGCGGCGGCAGCAGAGGCTTAAGTTTCCTGTATTTTGTCGCCTCATTCTCACTGCTCTATTTCGTCCTGGGCTATGTAAGCGGCATAGGCTTTACCCTGTACTTTTTAGCCGGCATACTACTACGCCTTCAACTTGGCGATTTTCCGACCGATTCGGTCTTTGCCGATCCAGACCTGCGACAGCGACTTATCGCAATCTTCGTAGTTGCCAGCGGCTTGGGCAGCATTGCCGTCTACTATCAGCACCGCCTGGTTAGCCGCCTTACCCACACAGCCTATTTTGACAACCTTACCGGACTCTCCAACCGTACCAGAATGACCGAACTATTACAGCAGGCGGTAGAAGAGGGCAGGGACTTTACTGTACTGGCACTGAAATTGCACCAATTCGGAAAGATCAGCAGCCATCAGGGAGCAGCCCGCGGCGACGAACTACTGCGCGAGGTAAGTCAACGCATACAAAAAGAATTGCCCGAACACTGCCTGGCCAGCCGCTGGACCGGAACCATGTTTCTTCTATACCTAAAAAATCTTGACCCGCTGCATATCAGAGAACTGGCCCAAAAACTGCTACAGCAAGCCCAGATTCCCATCCATCACTTTGAACATAAAACCCAACTACAGGCCGCCATCGCCCTTACCCGCTTTCCGCAAGACGGCAGCAATGCCGAACGACTAGCCGCCAATGTAGCAGGCATGCTGGAGAGCAACAACCTAGCCATAGGAAAAGTCCGTTATTACGACAGAAAAAACTGGAAACACGAGCAACGACGCTTTACCATAGCCGCCGCCTTAGAAGGCGCCATAGAGCGAAACGAAATCAATCTGGCATATCAACCCAAGATAACTCTACCAGCAGGCGGCTTTCACGGAGTAGAAGTACTACTACGCTGGACCAATCGCGAATTGGGAAGCATTCCGCCAACCGAGTTTATCCCCATAGCCGAAAGCGGGCCGATCATGCAGCGGCTGACCAGCTACGTTATCGACCAGGCCCTCCGTGACTGGCAGCACATACAGAACCGGATCTGCCCAAGTAATACACTGCCAGTACTGGCCATAAACCTCTCAGCCAGCGACCTGGAAAACCTGGACCTGCCGGGCTACATCTGTTCCTGCTGCAATACAAACTCAATCAACCCAGAACAGGTAGAGCTGGAGATTACCGAAAGCATGATGATGGCCGATGACCTGCATGCCCAAACTGTTATTAACAGCCTCAAAAAAACCGGCTTCCGCCTGGCCATAGACGATTTCGGAACAGGCTATTCAAATCTTTCAAATCTACAAAAGATTCGGATAGACAACCTGAAAATCGACCAGAGCTTCGTCCGCATGATCAACAGTGATGCCGAATGCTGCCCACTGGTAGACACAATCCTGTCCATGAGCCATTCACTGGGCCTGGAAACCACCGCCGAAGGCGTCGAAACCGAAACCCAGCTGAAATACCTGAAAGAACATGGCTGTACCAACGTACAAGGCTGGTACTATGCGCCAGCACTCAAGCTGGAAGAGCTGTTGGAATGGCTCAAAACCTACGAGACCCCGTAAAAAAACGAAAACGGCAATTACTACAAGAGCTCCCGAAAATTGCATTACCAGACTGGATTTGTGCTAATAGCCTTCGGCAACTAATTTTTGAGAGCGATTTGCTTTCCCAGATACTCCCGCATATGCAAGTTATAGCTGCAGAGTATAACCAAGGATCAGACTAACGGCACCATCACCCATTATTATATCAACACCAAAACGAACTAAAAAACTACTAAAATACACATTAAGAGTCGGTCCACCAAAAGCAGCAATATAGGTGGGTAGCCCCTTAAACCCAATTCCTATCCCAAAAAGTTCATTAAAATAATAAATCGCGGCCAAATTCAAGCCAAATCCGATAAAATCATCGTCGAAATCATAACCAAGTAGAATTCCTGCACAAGCACTTAACCTGCTATTGAATGCATACCGGACACCGATTTCTATTTCCGGGCCGAAAGTATATTCGCTAACTACGATTCCAAGCCCTAAATCCATATTAAGTTTAGAATTAGCGCCCTCCATATCCGTTCCAGTGACAGGGGATGGCAACGTAGTATTTGTTTGAGCACGAGGCAAGGGCATTAGCCCTGCCAAAGTAACAGCAATCGTATTCATTACATCATAAGATTCTTCAATCTTGGAAAAACGCTCCCGTGCGGAGGCTTCAATTTGAGCAGTCTCTACATTTAATAATTGAACATTTATGATATAACTTTCCCCAAGTCGACTAACCGAACCATATATAATATATCCCAGTGATAAAATTCGACCAATATTAGCCGCAGCCGACTGATCTATCACAGCGCTCATTTGAAATTCCATTTCAGCCAATAGTATTTCGATATTTCGCCGATCCACCACCTCAAACAATGAAGTGGCTACAAGCTCAGTAGTAAATAATTCGCCAATAATTCGTGCCTCCGATTCAGTGACATCATTAGCACTAAATTCAAGAACACCGACACGGCGTAAAGCTTCCTGGCAATAAATTGGAATGAAATAAAAAAAAAGGAGAACCACTACAATAATTTTTTTCATTTTAAGCCTTTCAGCCATTTGACAGGAACCCAAATAAGAAAAACCATGAATATAAAAAATATGGCAGTTGAATTCTCATGTTATTTTTATAAAAAGTCAAGGATAATCCCTATAGTTTTCAAAAACCGACAAAAACATCGTTATATTAAAAAGCCACCCAGATTGGCGCAGCCCAATAAACTAGAATCCCCTCAGGATTGGCGCAGC
>Ga0180008_1002338_pt1 | contig 10382 bp, 2 predicted proteins | sample MM_PW_MetaG_FD_121121 | JGI IMG/M metagenome (GOLD analysis project Ga0180008, IMG submission 121121) | Groundwater microbial communities from the Aspo Hard Rock Laboratory (HRL) deep subsurface site, Sweden - MM_PW_MetaG | ecosystem: Environmental > Aquatic > Deep subsurface > Groundwater... | reverse complement strand
CTTGTTGAATTAATTCATTACCTATAGGTGTGGCTAAATATTCTTTAGCAACAGTTTGTCTAGCGGCTTCTCTAATATTATAAGGTTTACCTATTTCTGACATCGCTTCAAAAGCATCAATAGCTTGCTCAAATTTTGTTAAATATGTAATAGCTTCTCCTACATCAATCTGTTTTCCAAATCGTTCTTCAAAATTTAATCCTCTTAGAATCTCTGCTGCTTGTAAAATATTATTAATACCAAATCCTAATTTGCTTGCTAACTTCTCATATGCTTCAAAATCAATAACACTACTTTCATCTATGGCACTAACCAATATAGATTTAAATGTAGATTCGCCTATATCCTCTAATGGATTACGCTGTTCTTCCATTATTGGTCTAACAATATCTGCCTGCTGTATAGCTTGTGCCCTGGCACTTTTTGTTTTTTCAAAATATTTAGAAGTTTCAGCATCTACATAAGCTATAGATGATTTCAAAAGTTCTAAACTCTTCCTACTATATTGTTCAAGTATAGATATTTCTTCAACCGATGGGCCGGATTCTATATCTTTAGATTTAGTAGAACGAATACGTCGCGATACAGTTGGATCAACATCACGAATAGACACAGCAATAAATGTATCAAGTTTTTCAAATACCTTAAACATTAACCCCGCTAATTTATTATCCATTGAGGCGCCAGCTTCCCACCAAGCTGGCGGTTGTCCACCACCTACTGTACCACCCTTTCTATATTTTAATATTCCATGACCACCACTAATTAATCTAATCAGATTATCAAGACCAATTCTATCTACAATATCTTTAGGAATAACAAACTCACCTGGAGTTAATAAAGCAGGAACAGTATCTTGATTACCAACACCAGGAACAGTACCGCCCTTAGCATAACCACTAACATCCTTTAATCTTCCTTGTTGAAGAGATAATTCTTTAATTAAAGAGCTGGCTAAACTTTTCATTAAAGTAGGGTTAATATCAAGAGCTTCTAATTTCAAACGAATCTCTTTATCATCTAATTGACTAAGCCAATCATTAACTTTAGTTAACATAGTATCTAATGTTTTATAAAATTGTTCAGGATCAATACCAAGCTTAACCATAATTTCTTCCTTAGCGGTTTTAGAAAGTTCGGCTAACCTACCGGCTATATCAAACAATAACTTATTCATAGCTTCACCGGCAGTACGATCTATTCCAGAAACCTCCTTAGCAGTAGATACAAGATTACCCATCAAACCACGAGCCTTTTCTAAATCCTGAATTGTAATATCTTTACCTTTACCTAATATTGCCTCTAACATACTAACATCAATACTAGAAATTTGTCTCATTAAACTAAGCTCTTGTGTACCAAGTGAATCTAATTGACCAACTAAATCCTCTACCTGTTTAGCTTGACCACCAACAAACTCTCCAAATATATTACCAAAACTAACAGCAGATGTTTCACCAAACTTTAATTTCTGATTCATAATTTCAATTGCATCAGAGCTTTCTAACACAGCGCCCTCAAGACCACCAAACATTTTTATAGAACCAAGCAAAAAATCAAATGGATTCTCTCCTGCCATCTTATCCAATGTACTACTAATTCCACCAAGAAATTCATCCATTTTAGTTTGAACCATCTCTTTCATAGAACGAGTAATATCTAACTGCATTGCTAGAAAATCTCTATAAAGAGTATTAAATTGATATTGTAATTCATTCATCTTACGAAGTAATTCAAGTATATGTCCGGCTTTAAGAAATCTTTCATAATCCATATCGGCTAAATCACCCTGAATAACAAGAGCTTCTTTACTATAATCATTACCATCCACTAAAGCCATAACATAATCAGCCTGTAAGTTTTCAACTTTTTTAGAAAGAATTTCAAACTCATTCCAAGTTCTTAATAATTCACCACCAATCTTTAATGATTCATCTTCACCGGCTAAAATATCAAATATAGTACCAAGCTGCTGATCTCTAGTTTTATATAAATCATATTCCACATCTCTACGCTCACGAATAAGAGAGGCCTGCTCTCGCTCAAGTGCAGTAGTTGCTTCTTTAACTTTTAAATATTCACGACTAGCAACACCCTCTCTTTTAATATAAGATAACTTCCTTTTATAAATATTAAGTTCAAAATTAATTTGATCTATCCTAGATTTGCCAATATAAACAGTTTTAAGTAAAGTATCTCTTTCTTGATCCATAGTAATACGATGACGAATAGCTATATCTGCCTGAACATCTTTAGCTTTTAGAACGCGCTGTTGTGCCTGGTAAATGGCAAGCAAAGATTTAACAATATCTTTATATTCTTTACCAGTTTCTTGTGCAATCTCACCAGCTTTAGCAGCAAGCTCACCTTGCTCTGCCCAAATAGCAACTTGTGAAGCTATTAAAAATCTTTTTCTTTCTTCTAAAGGAATAAGTTTCAAAGCAGTTTCATATTGATCTCTAGCAATTTCTTCTTCATGAGCAGCTAATTGTAAACTACCCTCTATATAAGTAGCAGCTCTCTTTTGTTGTCTAACAATATCTTCAGTTACACTAAGTTCTTCAACCTTTTTTCTAATCAAATCACTAAGTATATCTTTAGTAAGCCCCACAGACATTTTATGTTCACCAATTAAAACATTAAGAGTCTTTAATGGTTGTACTCCCTCTTCTAAAAATAAATTATAAGTTGAAACTTTTTTATTTAATTCTTCCAATTGTTTACCAAGATCTTTATGTCTATAAATAGCTTCTATAACAGATTTGGATAAATCAATTTGCCCAAGATCTTCATAAGCTGTAGATAAAGCACCAACAGATTCAGCAATTATTTGTTCAGTGGCCTGCTTAAATACATCTGGTAACTCACCAAAACTATCTGCAATACCTTGAGCAAAAACAAAAGGTTGTTTAGGAGCAAAACTTTCAGTTTCAGTATAAATTCTTTCTAATTCATCAGCACCGCGCTTTGCATTAATCGCAATATCGCCTACAACATAGCCTAACTGATTAGCAGTATCTAATAACTTATTACCAAAATCTACAAAATTAATTAATGGGATACTCATATCTTGTACTATCTTAGCTACCTTAGCAGGCATTAAACCCAACTTATCAAGAACAGCACCATTAGTCTTGGCAAACGATTCCCACATTACTCCACTTTTAGTTACAACTTCTTTTATTAATTCTAATACTACTAAACGAAGCTCACTAAATTGTTTTTTGGTTTCTGGTAAATCAATATCAAAAGCTAATTTTCTATGTGTAGTTAAAAAATCTATTTCCGATTTCATCTCTAATAACTTAGGAAAAGAATCACTAATACGTTCAATATTTTCTTCTAATGCCGGCATAAGTTTAGCTTTATTAAGTTTATCTTGTTCTTCTCTAATTTCTTCTAACATATGTCTATAAGCATTAAGTGTTTCAATATCAAGTTCTAAATTGCCACTAGCCCCAACACCAATTGCAAAACCAAATTCACCTTCACGTTGTTGAGATAATAATTGTTGTAGTTGTTGACTAGCTAAAGTAATTTGATCAATACTAAAAGCATCAGGTCTATTAATTATATTTGATAATCTTTCAAATGATTTAGTAAATTCATCAAGTTGTTTAGTTTTAGTTACTAATTCAGAAACACTCTGATCAATATCTTGAATTATCCCTCTAGTCTTTTCAAATACATCTTGAGAATCTTTAATTGCATAAGATACGGTCTGCATATATCCAACATAAGCTAGTGCAGCAACACCAGCAGCAATTAATGCTACAACAACACCACCTATGCTGGGCTTAAGACCCTTAAGTAATAAACCAATCCTCTTTAAAACAGCAATAGAAGCAGTACCAGCTCCAATACTAGACATCTGAGCGGCAGCCAGGCTTTTCTCGGCAACGGCAGCAGCTTCGGTACTAGCAGCGTTTGCGCCTTTTGCTACAGTATTAGTTCCAAGAGCAGCATTATTAGCTCCAATGGCAGCAGTAGAAACAATAACACTCTTAATCCATTCTTCCGTACTACCACCAAGTAAAATAAATAATGCTTTCATTGCTATAGCATAACGCTGTACTAAAGCTAAAACAATTATTAATGCACCAAAAGTACCAACCAAACTAGCAAGCACACCTAATGAACCACTCAAACTTTCATTTAAACTCCTAATACTATCAGACAAAAGATTTATTATACCCAACATCCATTTAAACGCTCCTATAACATATTTAATCATAACTTCACCAAGCAAATACATATTTTGTTTAAAAATATCAATACGTCCACTAAGTTGATCTAAGCGCATATTTGCCATAGAAGCAGCAGTACCGTCTGCCCTTTCACCAGTTAAATCTAAATTTTGATTTAATAAATCAATACTTTGTACCAAAGTTAAAAACGTACCAGTCGCACGAATACCAAATGTCTGTAAAATCTTTTCTAATCTTTCAACACTAACAGCGCCACTACTCATACCGACAGCAACCTTCTGAATAATATCTAAAAATTCTAGTGGTTTTCTAGTATCAATTTCAATACCAATATCAGCAAATGTCTTTTGAAACTTCTCACGATTCTGAGCCAATTGAAAAAACATAGCTCGTAACTGTCTACCTGCAAGACCAGCTTTAATACCCTGGGTATGTAAAGTACCAAGCATAGCAGATAATTGTTCAAAAGATAAACCAACCTGATTAGCAATTGGAATTGTAAATTTCAATGAATTAACAAACTCACTCATTTCAATCTGATTATCACGATAAACGGCAGCCATTACATCACCAATATGAGTAAAATCCTGTAAGGCATTACCACTTAGTGAAGCTTGATGACTTAAAATATTAAATGTAGATGCCATCATTTTTGAAACACTATTAACATCTGCGCCAGTACCAATAACAACATTCATTACAGAATTAGCAGAAGCCATTGTCTGCTCTAATGTTAAACCAGCAGAACCCATTTGATAAAGTGCTTCACCAATAACCTTACTATCTTTTCCAAATGAGCTACGCATTTCATCCATAGTATTACTTAATGCCTTAAAGCGTTCATCTAAATCAGCAGTAGCAGAACGTGAAACAGTTAATGCCCTACCCAACTCATCAGACTCAGAAATAAATTCATTAAACGCATTACGCACTACATTAATAGCCCCATAGATTAAACTAAACGTAGTGGCAAATTCAATCTGAGTTCTAATCATATTAGACATCTGTTCAACTAAATCTCTAGTAACCTTACTATACTTACGATAATTATTCATATTAGCAGACATAGCGGCATTTAATCTAGCGGCACCATCAGAAGATGCTTTTAATGCAGTAGTTAAAGTATTATATGTACTAGTGCTAATACGCCCTTCTTTATGTGCTATCTCTAAAGTTTGTGCCAATAATCTAGCATGAACATCTGCATTCTGTAATGCACGAGAAGCACCATTTAATTCATTAACCATTTGTTCCACCATAACACCACCAGCCCTAGCAGAAACAGCCTCTTCATTAATAGCTAAACCATGAAGCTTCGCAGCTTCCAATGCCTCAACACGAGCACCTGTTAATTTAATTAATCTAGCTTCCTCTTCAACCATCCTTTTAGGATCATAACCACCTGGAGGTAATCCTCCACCTCCAGGAGTAGGTGGTAATCCTCCGCCACTTGTTCCCCCACCACCAAGACTAACAATAGGCATAGCTTTAATTTCAGCAAGCTTCATAGAATTCTCTACCATCAATTCTTCTGAACGAATAATTTGTTTCATGGTTGCTAATACTTCTACTAATTGATCACGTTGAGTTTTATATCCCTGATTAGTAAGCTGTATTGAACTAAGCTGAGAAGTAATAGCTTCAGGTAATAACTTAATATTCTTAATTATATCAGCTTCTAGTTTATCTATCTTATTAATTTCAGCAGTCATAGTACGTAGAATAACTGTTGTATCTTGTAACATCTTATTACGTGTGGTTTCATCTGCAACTCTAAAAGCTCTATTAACATCTGCAACAGAAGGAAGCATAGTAGTACCAGTAACACCCATTCCAACACTTAATGCTGCCATTTTTTTACTAAGCATTTCAAAAGAAACACCCGTACTATCAATTTTCTTTTGATAACTATTTAATTTAGATCCAGAATCAGAAAATCTTTTATCTAATGCAGACAAAGCATTTCTATTAGCATCCAATATGCCTTGCTCTTTTTCAAGAGCATCAATACTACTCTGAATACTTTTAATTCTTTCTTCACGACCAACGGTATTTTTATCTAAGCTCCTTTTTTCCTCTTCATATTTAGTAATTTGTTTAGTCATAGCTGCACTATGATTACCATAATGTTTAATCATAATCTTAACAGAATCACTTACCTCCTTAAATCCTTCTAATCTTTCCAAAGTAGTTAAGTTATCTTGTTTAGTAACCTGAGTAAGTTGTCTTTCTTTTTCAGTAAGGTTAGCAACAGCAGTAGCATTCTCATCATTTAATTTCTTAGCAACCGCAAGAACAAATGAGCTACTACGATTTGAAGCCGTATTGCGTCTATCAACTTCAATAGCTTCACGACGTGCCCTAATAATATTCTCAATACCAACTAAATTACCCGCCTCTGCTCCAGTTAAAGTTTTAATAGTCACAGTAAGATTACCAGCAACTTTATTGTAAGCATCTAATAATGCTTTGACCTGCGGTAATTCTCTAATAGCACCCTGTGGAATAATTTTCTCTAAATCAACAGACTGAATTTTTTTCTGTAAAGTATTTAAAGCAGTAAAAGCTTTCTCAACTTTATTAAGTTCAGCAAGATTAACAGTACCTAACTTACTAGGAGTTTCTATATAGGGCTGAACAATAGCAGTTTTCTTTATAGATTGTTCTTTAAGACTAGCAATATTAGATTGTAATCTTTCTATCTGACTAAGAGTAGCCTGTTCCTCTTTCATTTTATTTAATATTAATTGTTGATGAATTAACCTAACTTCTGTACTAGCAATTACTTTTTTTAATTCTGTCTCTTCTAAAGCTAATATTTTATAACCAGTGCTTTCTGGTTTCATGCTCTTAAGTGCAATACCAACATTAATATATTGACCTTGCAAACTAGATAAACTACTACGTAAATTTTGAACATTTTGTTGTTGTGTTTTAAATACTTCACTACTTAAAGTTCTAAAAATCCTAAGCTGAGCTTCTGGAATCTCTGATTTAAATACAGTCGGTACCTTTGTTAACTTTAACTGTAAATCGATGATTTTTTTACTCTTTAATAAAGACTCATCAAGAACAGCAGTACCTTCTTTACGAACTTTATTAACATCTAAAACTAATTTTTGTAATGATTTTTCAGTAGCAAGCAATTCATTATTTTTTGCTATTTGTATATTAATATTAGATAATGAAGCCTTGGCTTCTTTTTGACGCACACCCAATGTTTCAAAAAGAATCTGATCTTCTTTTTCAAACATCTTAGCTAATTCAGATTCAACTGTAAGTAATCGTTCACTATCTAAGATAATTTTTTCTATTGTAGTGCGCTGAGCAACTAAAGCAGAATTAGCTTTTTGAATGAGTTTAACCCGATCAGTAGACACACCGATAGCTTCTTCCGGGACAGCAGCCTTCCCAGGACGAAGCTTATTTAATTGTGTCTGAATATTCTTTGTAGAAAATAGACTGGCTTGCGCCTGAAATTTAGTTAAGGTGAGACTGGTAACATCTATAACTTGTTGTACATGTTGTAGCGTAAGCTCTAACCGAAGCTTAGCCTCATTAGCTCCGGCAGTAGCTTCTTTCATACCAGCAGTAGTTGTCTTTACAACTTGTCCAACTTTCTTAATATCCTTTACTTCAATATCTTTAGCTTGAACATCACGCCATTTTAATAATGTAGCAATTAAATCATCTAAAGCTTTAGTTGTATTCTTAATACCAGTAGCACTTAAAGCTTTCCAAATAGAACTAATAACATTAGCAACTTCCTGCATATTTCCACCACTTCCAATAGCAGTATTCAACTTATGTAAAGCTTTAGCGGCACCAAGCACAGTGGCAATATTCTTTTCATCAATTGCACTAAGACTAACAAAAAAAGCCTTTAAAGCTTTACCGGCTTGCTCCAATTGTTTAACATCAATATTAAAAGTTAAACCACCCTGAACAGTAGATTGTAAACTATCAAGCACAGTTTTAACATTAGTAATAACGGTAGCAGCATTTTTAAAAGTAGGATCAGACATGGCCATTTTTAAACCGCCAACTGAAGTATTAAAATCTACAACGTTCTTCTTAATCTTATCAATATCTTTCTTTGCAGCTTGAACATTTTTACTTTCATTAAGTAAATCAGTCATACTACTAATATCAAATGTACTACTGCCGCCAACACCGCCAGATTTAACTGCCATTTATTTTCTCCGTTTACCACCTCTATGTTTTTGTTGTTCATTAGAATTAGTAGAACGTTTAGGTTTATTCTTTTCTATCGCTTTTAATTCTCTTTCATTTTTAATAATATCACGCTCATGCTTTAAAACAATATACGCAATTTTAAATAGAGATGTTTGATCTAAAGCACCACCAACATTAGGTAAAGTATTTGTATCTAAACAAAACAACACATCATCCATAATACTTCTAACTTCTCTATCGTCACTATCACATACCGGACAATAAGTATGTTTATAACCATCCTCCTGAAAAAGAACATTTGGTGGTTCGTTTTTATTATTACTTACAACAGTACCACCAGATGCAATTAATAAATCAGGATTCTGTTCTAACTCTAAGAGATACTCGGAGTCAAGCGGCAGGCCGGCACGCTTAGCCTTAAAAGCCTCTTTGTACAAAGCTCGCCGAGCCTGCCGCTTGGCTACCGAAGTATTCTTAGAAACAGCCACAACACTATCTGTTTCTTTTTCAATTGATCCTATTGTGTTATATTTAATACAATTTTTTACTTTATGTAATCCTTTTTCTAAACATGTTTCACAATGAAATTTACCACCTGTCTCTATTAATTTCTTTCTATTTTTATCTTCTTCTAAATACGAAAGGAACCTAAAAGCCGACCTTATTCTTCCCCCAGCTTTTCCTCCCCCGCTCCCATATCACGCATAAAAGAAACAAGCTCCTGTCTCTTAGCATCATCAAAATGATCAATAACAATTTCTTTCTTTAAAGGACCATCTTTACTTTTGTTAACATCAAATTTCATGAGCTTCTCAATATCAAGATAACCATTCTTATCTACATGCCCAGCAGAAGAATGATCAATACCACAACGCTCACAAATACCTTCTGGGGGAAGAAAACGTTCAACCCTAGTAATAGAACCAAGCAACATATTAAGATCTAAACTACCAGTAGAAATCTTCTGTACCACTTCACCACGACGATTAGTCACTTCGATCATCCTATCACGATCCTCAGCATACTGCCTAGCAGTCCTACCACGAAACCAAACAACAGTAAACTCTTTATCGGCAGCAGCCCTTAAGGCATCATCATTAGACATCAATTCATATTCTCCCTTCTCATCATATTTATAACTACCATCTTCATTACGAAGACGACGCTCAGCCTTAAAAACATAACCATGCTCACGCTGAATATCCACCGCTCGAATTGCCATTTCATATCTCCTTTTCATCTCTTCTGTATGTTTTTCTTTCGGTGTCTTTACATATAAAAATATGTACAAACGTTGTATCCATTCAACTAATACAGCATCATAGTAATTTAATTTTAAACATAGTTTTATATTTTGTAATAAATATTCTTTATTCCATCTAAAGATTACTATATATAAACGAAACAAATATAATACAAATCTTAAAAAATAAATAGAAATATTTACACCAATAAATAAATATATAGGCTTAGTATGTAACCAAATGGTATAAATAAATAATGACAAAAACAAAATAATAAATATTATAACAAAAACAATTTGTTTTACATCTGCCGTTTCCATCTTACGATATAATTGTAATTAAATTACTATGACCAAAGATCCAAGCTACGGCTACTAGTAATCCAGACAGCCATCTCAGAAAACTTTTTATCATAATAAGGAGTAGCAACAGCAGAAACACCATCATACCGCATAGCACGAAACGGCATATCAGTCATAACAAGACCAGCATCACCGATATTAGGAGTATTACCAGTGTATTTACAACGCCTAAAATAGAAACACATGGAATACGGACAATCATCATTAACTAATCCAGTGTCAACACTTTCAGAAATACACCTAACAACAAATCCAAAATGACGATCACGATAAAACTTATTATACTGCTGCATATCATCGAACTCAAAATTAAGAGTGCCAGTAAGATTGCGCTGCTGTTCAGGAGCCTTCTTTCTAAACTTATCACCAAG
>Ga0180008_1002337_pt1 | contig 10383 bp, 26 predicted proteins | sample MM_PW_MetaG_FD_121121 | JGI IMG/M metagenome (GOLD analysis project Ga0180008, IMG submission 121121) | Groundwater microbial communities from the Aspo Hard Rock Laboratory (HRL) deep subsurface site, Sweden - MM_PW_MetaG | ecosystem: Environmental > Aquatic > Deep subsurface > Groundwater... | reverse complement strand
TCGTCATTATTAGAATCGCCCTTAGACGAAGCGTCAATTATTACTCGATTCACCCGAAACGAATGATAATTCACCTTCCGTATAATGCTCTCGGCTATCCACTTGGCATCTCCATTGCCCCAAATCTCATCCACCCCATACCGATCATTCCTTGGATCTGTCGCCACAAACAAAACCGCCTGCGGCTCTCTCGGATGAACGTCGATTGCTATATCCACCATCCAATCAAGCGGAACTTCAAAACGATCAACCAAATGCAATTTTCTTAAAAACGTCGGGTACACCAAACCACTCATATAACTCGGAATACCGTCCAGCCGTGTGCCCCTTTCGTCCTCGGTCAACTTGCTTGCAAATATGTCAAGCCCCTCTTTTGTAATCCCGTACCCAACATTGTCGTAAGACGTGCCGTGAACATTGTAAACCGACGTATCGGGCCGACCGTCAGGCAAAGTAGCCTTGATAACCTCACGATCTACCCACGCTTCCTTTAAAAGCGTCATCCCAAAAAACTCCCGACCCAACCTGTCTACAAGACCACGGGCGTTAGCGACCCGAATCGGTCTCTTGGGGGGTTCGTCGTAAATAATCAGATCTCCGCTCCAACCTTCATGTAATTCCGACTCCTGACCGTTTGACATTATCTCAAGGGTGCTACCCGTCTTTTCGTCCTGCCAAAACGCCTCTATTCCCTGGTTGTTCTTCTTCGTCTTCACCGGCCTTGACTTGGGCCACCACTTTTTTAACTCAGGCTCCACAACCGCCTTTATGTGCTTCTCCCAATCCTGACCCACATACCGCACCTTTCGCGGCTTATTATGATTAAATAAATGCAACAGGCTTTGGTTGTTCCATAAAAACTTCCCAAATTGAGTGGACAACCCTAATAAAATCCCAAGAGTCGTTTTTCCCATTCGGTTTCCACCCGTAAACGTGAATACCTTGTAAAATTTCTCTGACCACGCCTCTAATATCTCCGCCTGCCTCGGATTCGGCCCAGGGTTCGGCTCCTTGTCAAAGAACTCTATTAAATTCGACTCTTGGTATGTCTTTGCGCCCTGCAGTAACTCAAGTTTGTCACGCTTTAACGACTCTATCCGCGCTATCTTCTGCTCACGCGACAGGTCTTCCTTGGTCTTGGGTTTCCCCATCAACACCACTCCCCGTTAACGGGCCGCATATACCCAGGTAAATCAGACAGGTCTTCCTCGATGGGAATCTCAACCGTCATGTCTGCGTGCTCGTAAAAGGCTCTCCAATCACAACCACCCTCACTATAACGTTCCATAATTGTTAATTCGCTCATTTAGCCTCCAAATACTCGGGAAAACCCATGTGGTCCTTAACCCTCCCAAGAGCAACGTTTATCGGAGCATTAACAGGAACATCGGTAAGGTTAAGATGTATGGTCCACTCCCCATCCTTTAAAATCCGCCAACACCGATCCTCCTGATACTCCCCCCAACGCTCCCGAATCTGCTCCAATGTGAACACCTCAAGCATCTATATCCCCCGGTACGGCTCCGTCGGTGGAGTGAAATCCCCGGTCCACTTCGGCACACCGGGCCATGACTTGCCATCGGATATATATCCCTCAAGATCACACACCCGTACAATCCTATGGGGAACCTCTACTTCCGTCCCAGGTTCAATACACCCAATTAGGTTTGTGTCCGTTTTGTTATCCACTCGCCCGCTTCCTCCTCCCTAATATCCATCCTGCCATGTTCCACAATTAGGGCAATATGTTCCTTCCGGCTTAATATGAAACAAATCATTTCCACCCTATCCTTTTGTTTTTTCTCATATGGCCAGAGGGAAAAGCACCCTCTTCCTCAATTCGCCTGTTGGTTGCAGATGTTGAGTAAATCCACGAGTTTATACGTGACATAATCTTAACTATCTCGGACGGACCCGGATTGGGATTGAATGGAATGCTGATTGTCAGCGAATCTGTATCAAAATCATATGTCCGTTTCATCTTCCTCCCTCCCTTTTGTTTTTTTCCGTATACTCAAAGGGCCATCTTGTACAAACAAAGGCGACCTTATCCACTCTTCAACAAATAGCCAATTATACCCATCCTTGAGCGGATGTGATTCCATTATTTCCCACACCCAATAACAAAGCTCAGCACGGCTACTAATGTCTTTTTGCGCCACCAGCTCTGTTTTGCTACGACACCTGATACTTTGTTGGTGAATTTGTGTCAGCATATCAGCCTTTTATAAATTTTCGTATTCCCAGGGGTATGATATATATAATCCTCAGCCACAGAAAAGCCCCAAGCCCCTTCTGTGTACTGGGTAGAGACTCCTTATTCCTGTCTCTATAGGGTACTTGTACCCGAACAACCGATCATGTTCACTGGCCACACGCTCCGTCGAACTGGCAGGCCAGGGCGTTGATAACACTATCAATACTTAATACGCTATCCACGAGTTACCCCTATAGTTACCCCAATCACATCCCAACCTCTGCCTCTAACACTTCGATCTCCCTATCAACCTCTTCTATCTTCTTGGTATAGTCGGCAAAGGCTATAATACTGGTGGACTTACCCATCTCTAAACACATCTTATCATAGGCAATCCCAAAATCTACAAGCCCCCGCTTCTTAACCAGGTCTTTTGTTTCTTCGTCTGTCAAGGATAAATAACCATTAATCCCCTTCTGGGTTGCCAGAGAGAGTACTTCGGCCCTGTTCTTTTTGTAATTATCATGAGAGTTTAGCTGGTTAATAACTGGTTGTAGTCTTTGGTGTATATTTTGTTTGGTGCATCCGGTTAGTTTGCCGATTTCCTTATAGGTGAGTTTTTTAGCCCTGTACTCTATGATAGTCTCTATGGGGATGGGTCTGTCGGGCATGAGGTCAAGAACGTCAATGTTTTGAGGTTGGGTTTCCGTCTCTTGGGGTTCTGTTTTGGCGGCATAGAGGTTACGGGAGTCGGTTGTTTCGAGTTCGTGGGTATGTATGGGTTTGGGTTGGGTCATTGGTTGCCCTTGTCTTTGATCATAGCCTTGATTTGTTTTAGCTTATTGAGTTGTGTGGGTTTAGTCCACGACTGGAGACCCATACACTTCTGACAGTACGGACACGGATGATTGACCGGCATGTCAGTGTACGCTTGATGGTTGCATTTTTGACACACATATATGTATTGATTTGTGTCAGGTATGTTTATGTGTTTAGTCATATTTTAGGTTGTTGAGCGTTGCTTCCAGGGCCGCAAGGTGGAAAGAATGTTTACTTTGTGTACGTTCAAGGTGGTGGTGTATCGCCTTCTCCCGTAGAACTTTAAGGGTTGAAATTGTACGCTGTATCGATTCAATCACCCGGCAGTCCTTGTCATTGACCGCAATCCTGTTCATAGATGGTTAATATCATAAAAATAGTAGGCGGTCAAGGGTCTTGACACTACACGTAGTAAAATAGTTTTGTTGAAACTATCATCAAATTATGCAAACCCGCAACCAGCTTAGCTTTGCGACTTCCCAATCAATATTATGTCAACTTTATTTAATTTGTACCACGAAACATTGATGGATGGTCTCAAAACATTGTGACTATTTATTATACATCACAATTTTGAGTAGTAAGCTAAACCAATATAATCATTGAATAATATTTATTTTCATTTATTTATAGTTTTGGCACGATATTGGCATGTGTATATTGTCAAACATTAACCATTAAACAAGGAGGGCACAAAATGTTAATGAATAACAACAGCGTACCGCCAAAAAGCATTGATAACGTTTTTAAGCACTTGGAAAGCGGAAAGCCGGTATATATCACCACCTATACCCACCGCACAGTTATTACTAAGAAAACATTAGACAACTTCCGTAAAGCCGGCGCTTGGTTACTAAAAGAAGAAGGCGAGGGCTACAGAATGCAAACCGGGAAAAGCAGCGTATTTATTATTCCTGGTCAACTAAAATATGGGGACTAACCACTAAAAGGGAGGGGGATAAGGCGATGAAATTAAAAACAATAATAAATAGTTATGTTAGCAAAAAGTCAGATTATAAAGCCAGGGCTGATTATTTAGAGGCTAAAATTTCCCATCGTAGAGCGCAACTCGCTCGACTGGAAAAGCGGAAAAGTAAAAATTATATTGCGGGGCCGTCTTGGGTTGATGAAATTATAAAACCTATTGCGGTAGAAATGGCAAAGAATTTTACTGATCGGCACTATGATATTTTAGGTCCATTTGGTTTAACATGTGAAACAGCTATCCACTTCTACCGTGGTAATGAAAAAATTGGTTATAAAAAGGATTCCTGCCTATCAATTACTTTTAGGCCGGGAAATTTAGACGATGGGGAAATAACGGTTGTGGACTATTCTAAAAACACTAAGCGGTATGGTGAAAACACCATCGGAGGAATGAACGGAATGAATTTTAAGAGTGTTTCGATCCCAAAAGATGTCGACACAAACTGGTTAGTTGATTTTATGTTGAAATCACAAGAATAATTAGCCCCTTCGCCGGAGCCTGTCATCCCTGGCAGGCTCTAACGGATGGACTACTAACCACTAACCATTAAACAGGGAGGGCAAGGCGATGGACTTCAAATTAAAATTTAATATGGATAATGCAGCGTTTGAAGACCCGGAAGAGGTTAAAATGATCTTAACCGTTATCGGTATGAAAGCCGCTAAAGGTCAAACCGGGGGCAAGGTTATGGACTCAAACGGCAACAATGTCGGGCAATGGGAAATCAGCTAACAGCCCACTACGGGCAGGGAGGGAACATGAATATTAGATTTATGTGGAACGGAATCAAAGTCGATGGTAAATTACACCGGGCATGGTACTCAACCGGAACGCTAATCGGACACCCCGCAGGCACGATTATAATTTACGGAAAGGGATATTATCCGGGCATACCTCAAATTGAGGGATTACAGATTCAGAACGATTCAGACAGCATGACAGATTATTTTGAAAAGGATCGGATCCGGGTTACTCCTGATAACCCGCATTATTCCGCTGTCATGGAAGCTGTGAAAAAACAGGATGCACACCAAAAGAAAATTTATAGTAAATCATTCAATTAAACTCAGCCGCCGCCGGTCGGCCAATACCGGCGAAAGGATGGAATGAAATGAAACACACACAAGGAGAATGGACATTACACGAACCGACAGGCACGGATAAAAGGGTGCTTGTTTTACATCCAGATGGAGAGCGTGTGATTGCTGACGCAGGTATTGGATATTTTTCAAGCCGGGGTTCTATACCATTAGCAGAACGAAAAGCAAACGCCAGGCTGATGGTCGCAGCGCCGAATTTGCTGGAAAAACTACGGGAAGCAACCGATCTCCTGGTCGGAGCAGCCGCTTGGCTTGAAAGCTCTGGCCAGCCAATGGTTGCAAAAGGTTTGCGCGAATGGGTATCGGAAAAAGCCAAGCCAATAATCGCAAAAGCAGGGGGGGAATAGTGCAGCAAATACCCGGAATAATCATAATGGCCACAACCATCGCAATAATTATAATTGCGATAAAACTGGGAGGTTAATCATGGAAAAAATATTAATGTACTGTTATGCCGGGGATTCATGGGAATCTTCACCGGTAAAAGAACGGGCAATCCAGGATGTTACCACCTGGGCGGCTCGGCAAGTGGCGGAATTGGCCGATATTCAGCAGGAGTTGTACGGTAGATCGATACACATTAAAAGAACTTAACCCTCACAGCCCCCGTTCACCCATGGCGGGGGTTATCCCATCCGATACCCGGTAAGCAGCTTTTCTGTCCGAACATAGGTATACCGCTCAGGATATTCAAACGTGATGCCGACACAATATGTCTCTTCACATTTCGGGCATTTACACTTTTGCAGGCGTTGATTACTACCCTCAGATGTCTGGCGAGTGTCAATTACTTTCAATTTAACCTCACAAACGGGGCATATCATTTGTCACCCTTCCTGTGCTCCGCTTTGTGACACTCACAACATAGCGTCATCATGTCATCCGGTGGAACCAACAGCTCAAACCTTATATATTCAACCAGTTTGTCAAATATAACCGGGTCAATATGATGAACCTCAACCTTAACCTCGCGCCCCTTCGCCTTCGAAGCCTTTTTTTTGCAAGTCCAACACGTTGAATTATCACGCTTTAATACTGCCGCCCGCTCACGGCTTCTAAGAAATAACATTCGAAGCGCAGATATTATCCGGCCTTTAGGTGTTGTTGGTAGTTTCTTTCCCACTATTCAGCCCCCCGTTGGTTATTTTTCGCTTTCCTGCTGCTCAATCAGGCGTTCAATCGTTTTATCAAGACTACGAATTTCAAACGACAACTCTCCAACCATTGTCGAAAGTGCATCTGAAAAGTTCCTTTCTTCGATATAGAAGAAAATCGACTCTTTTAATGTTTCGGCCTTTGTTTTACGAAAACGGGCGGCCTTAATCATATCCTCATAATCAGGCTTGCATAATTCTTTTTTTCCCGTATACGAATCTATTGATGGTCCATTATGATCTTTTAAAATTCCCATCTTTCATTCTCCCTTTTGTTTGAGTGTTTTTAATTTAATTTTTGGGTGTAGCCTTAAATCAATTCTAAACCAATAATGACCACCCCTCTCTGACTTCTGCCAACACATCATCCAAAATATCCAATTATCTCGCATGGCGCTAATTATCGATTCGTTCCCGGACCATCCGCCGGTATGCAACTGCAGCTTTAAAATACGCTTACCTGATAAATCGAAATACCCAATATCGGCCCAATTCCACCGCTGCCTGATGTATTCAAGAAATTCGGTGATCGGTTTCTTTAGAAAATCCCAGGTTGTTATTTTGTTTAGTTCATATTTTGTCGGGTATCCGTCTTTGTCCATATCACTCCTGTATGCGGCGGCGCCCAGGTTGAATCGTAAACCGGCAAACGCCAAAATAGTCAGGATAATGACAATGAGTTCTATTATTTCACGGCCTATGTCACAGAGTAGCTTGCCTATTATTCAACCCTCACATACTTTTTGACGCGAAACTTTTCGTCAGGAAAAGTATTCTTCCAATTATGCACCATTAACTCCCTTGCCTCAGAGCGTGAAAGCCTGCAACAATCATTGCACGGCTCCCACTCTTTGCATATTTTTATCTCAATCACCCAAATATGTGCCATTATTCAGCCCTCCTATCTAACAAGCGAACAGGTGTTTATTAAAATAATAAAAACCATTATATACAAGCCCGCACGTTCTGTGTGGAAATTGTATTTAACCTTAACGTTTTTACCACAATGCGGACATCTTTTTATTTCTTCCATTATTCAGCCCTCCGTGTTAATCTTTTCGGCCCCCCGCGGCGGGTTCCGGTGTAAATGATACCAGGGTATAAACTTGGCTATCTGATACCGTATGATTTCCTCGGCTGGTTCACTCGACATTCTAATTAAAAACCTAATTAGCTTTTTCATGGTTCCTCCTTCGGATCTCCGTAGCGTTTAACAGCTTCATCCTCGGCATCGGCTATGTCGTTATGCCACATGGTTGCCCCCTTGTCTTTAAACTCCCACCATTTCGCACCTTCAACAAAAGCCCTCTGAATACAATCGTCCGGCCAAAATCCGTCTTTATCCATCATTCCCCCTTTCGTTGTTGTAGTATCCTATTTTTTGCCCTTCTAAACGCATCTTGAACGCTATTAAACGTTTCTTCACCGTGTCCGATCATTGCCCTTGCCACTTCTTCCCTCATAGCATTCAATTCCGGCATGGTTTTAGCCCTTGATAGCTTTCTTATGATTTCCATTATTCCTCCTTTCGTTCTTTTGCTAATTTGTTCATAATCTTACCCCCGGTAATACCGTATTTGTGTTTCCATTCTACCCGCTCAATATCTTCCTCTGAAACATTCTTAGATTGATAATATCGCAAAAACTGATCGTGACCGCGCTTTTGTAATATGGACAGCGCCTCACATAAATCCTGGACCGTTATTCGTTTATAATAATCCACATCGCTTTCATTAGAATTATAATTAATATCAGATTGTTGGCGCGGGCATAGGGCTTGAAACTCCTCGATTGTAGGAAAGTTGCCGGGATTCGGCTTTCTACCCTTAGTAATAGAGCGTACTGCGTGGTCAAATGAGTCTTTTTTAATATATTTCAGTTCATTAAAATAAAACTCGGTTTGGGGTTCGGTTAAGTGCTTACCGAAGAAATTACCCAAATCCCTGATGCTTTCGCAAAAATGATTCAACTCCATCTATTTTCTCCTTGTTTTCATCTTTAAACCAAACAGCCAACATCTTCTGTTTCCAATTTCGTACTTGATTGCCCTTTGAGTCTTTCCAGTCTGCTGTTGAATAATATTCAAAAGCCCGCCTTGCCACTTCTTGAGAATATCCCTTTTCTTTAAAATAAAGAACAACATCATCGACAAGGGGAGGAATGAAATTTCGACTCTTATCTTTATTCTTTTCATTCTTTACATTCTTATCATTACTTGTTAGGGTATCTTCTGATGTTTTTCTGATGTTCTTCTGATGTTCTTTTTGCTGTTCTTTTCCTTGATAGTCTTCGTAATTTATTATTGTAATTAAGGATGTTACGGTTGTCTTTCTGATGTCTATTCTAATGTCCTGTTTTAGCACTTTTATAAAATGGCGCACTTTAGTTCTTGACCAGAGCCACCTTGCAGCGAGTTTGTTCTCTGACCACCCTACCTGCCCACGTTTAACCTCAACTTCGTTTCCTCTTACCAATATCCATCCGGTTTTGTGGTTTGCAAGCATTAATAAATCAACCCATGCCTGCCCTCTTGTGAATTTTTCTTTTGTCCATAATTTTGAGTTTTGGAGCCTTCTCCATAGCTTTATATATCCACTTTCCATATTATCCAATCACCGGCGGGCATAGCCGCTTTATCCTGTCCGGGTCCAGCAGACCCAAAGCCTCATTATCAACAGCGGTGAAGTGCTTCAGGTCATCTTTTGTAATAACTTCATGGCCTTGGTAAAAATATCCGTCTCCAGAAGTGACAACAAGGTCGCCGCTGTCTAACTGCTCAACTTTAATGGTTCCCATAAATTTGAGTTTCAAGTTTTATCCTTTATACCCGACCGGGTTCATTGGTTTAAATTTGTGCATAATTGTTTACTTCAGGGCTACAAATCCCACCATTTTGGTGCAATTATACCCTTTCGGGTCAAAATAGCTTCCTTTATTTTACCGTCAGCCTTTCGCGCCGTTCCCGCCTTCGTGTTTCCGCATCATGGCGGTTGTGGCATCTTTGGCAAAGGCCCGCCAGGTTTAACAAGCTGCACGCCTCCGGCCTATGGTCAAATATGTGTGCGGTAGTTAAAATAACCTTACTCCCGGTTATCGGGTGCGGTTGATAGTTCTCGGCACCACACCATTCACATTTATTCTTTGCTCGACTAAACCGAACAAACCGTGATCGCAGTTTCCAGTCTGCCGGATACCGACTTTTGTTTTCAGGGCGGATCGGCACTATAAGGTGCTCCGATCATGGATACGGCTCTTTTGAATTGCAAAACATTTCAGCTATTTTAAGGGCCAACGTTGCAACCTGTATGGCTTCCCTAACAACGTCCTCAATATCACCGCCACGATATTCATGTTCAGATATTGCATTTGCTAGCTCACCAAGCTCTTCCGTGGTATATGTCAGCCACTCAAAGGCTGAGTGTGTTTGAATGCCCCATTTTTTTAATTGGCTTCTGTTTTCTTCGCTTACTTTACTCCACAGGTTTCGCCCGTCCTTTAAGGTTTTATCGGTATATTCATTCATGGATACGGCGCGATGAGGGATTCGGCAACTTCCTCAAGCTTACAAATTTGTTTGTCAAGAATTTTAATTTGATATAAAACTTGCAATTCTCTGGTAGGTTCTCCGTCTCGTTGAACTAGTGTCATTGGCATTGTTTTTCCTCCTTTGGTTTGGCTCACTCTATTTTTCGATGTATCCACACTTGGCTTCCTGTTTCCGGGTTTTCATAGTCTAAATATGGATCACACCAGCAATCCTTAGAATTTGAGTGTGGTGGTTCGGGTTTGGTGAGATGGTATAATTCGTCTAATTCTTTTTTTATTTCTTTTATCCGCGTTTCTTTGTCTGGCAACCACGCTTTTTCTGGATCTCCTGTGCCGTGTTCTTGTTTTTCAAATGTGTTTTTTAGATCGTTTTCGCAAATTGGTATTTTAATTCCGTCTTGGTTTGACATGAATTCTCCTATCGGTTTATTCTTCCAAGGGTTAAAATTAAACAAATATAAAATCCTAAAAACCCAATACCAGTCAGAACAACAATTCCAAGTAATATTAATAATATTTTAATCATGGCCACGGCTCCCCCTCGTTGTCGTTGTCGCATATCGGATAATATGCAATATT
>Ga0180008_1002336_pt1 | contig 10384 bp, 24 predicted proteins | sample MM_PW_MetaG_FD_121121 | JGI IMG/M metagenome (GOLD analysis project Ga0180008, IMG submission 121121) | Groundwater microbial communities from the Aspo Hard Rock Laboratory (HRL) deep subsurface site, Sweden - MM_PW_MetaG | ecosystem: Environmental > Aquatic > Deep subsurface > Groundwater... | reverse complement strand
CCTTGATCGTCTTCACTAGCGCGGCGGTCAGTTGGGTGGGGGTGGCTTGCAATCCTCCCCACAGGTTCCATATCTCTCCTGCGCCGTGTAGAGGAGGATCTGATTCGTCCATAAAGGCATCCGCAAACTCATCTCCCATACAACGCATAACGATCTGCCTAAGCAGTCCATCGTCGCCGTGCCATAGGGTGATGTCGGTGGTAAAAGGCGGAGCCCCAGACCAACATCCATGTTTAGGTGCAATCCAAAGATTTGAATGATATACGGTTTTATCGCGCGTCCATCCTGCCCACTCAGCTATCAGTTCGTTGTCACTCATCTCACATCCTCCTTGCGTTCGTCAACACGAATACGCCATCAACCTCTCGCTCTACTTTATAGCGCGTCGGGCTGTGGCCATCGGTGCTCACAATCTGCCCTATCGCCGCTCTCAACTGCTTACGCACCTCTGCTGTCTTAGCCTTAACGTGCAATTCGTCAGGTAGGCGCGGTTCGTTCGGCTTGCTGACAGGAATATGCCAGCGGCAATAGGCGTCGCGCAAGTCAATTCGCATTGTGATCCTTTAGCAGCGCGGCGAGCCAGCAGTCTGGGGCATGTCCGTCCTCTGGATAGTGGTAGCAGCAAGGACATTGTCGGTTGCCGTCAATATCTCGCGGGCTAAGTTGGAACCACTCGATCGCCCGCAGCTTCTCAATCTCAACTGGCACCTTGCCAGTCGGTGGATCGTCACAAAAGCCGGACAGACTGGCAAGCTCATCGCAAATACTTAGGTGTTTGCCCGGGTTGCACAAGTGCCCGCATATCTCGCCTTGAGCAATGCAAATTGCCACGTGCATTCTTGTGTAGTGCTTTTGATCCACCACCACCACCTTGCCAGTCGGCGGGGTGGCAAAAGCATCGTCGGCCAATTCGAGTTCTACTGAGCGCACAATGCCATCTTCCAATGCGCTGCGCAGATTCTCGTTTGACTGCTTCAACGCCGCGTTCTCCGCTTTCAGGGCGGTATAATCTCGATAAAGATAGGGCCACTTGCGCTTCAGTTCAGCTTTGATCTGTTCGTGTGCATCAGTCTTCATCGTTATCCTCCTTGTTCATCGCTTCCCTCTTCGCTCGTCTCCTCTCGTCAGAGGCCGCGAACGAAGTCTCGTATACCTCCGCACCCTCCTTGAATCCTTGTAATCTATGCTCGTATATCGACGGGTCGTGCTGCGCGTAACTCTTCATTTGCTGCCTGGGATCGTTCCCGCTTGTTGCCCCGCCGTTCTTGCTCGGCATCTTCCCCGCCGCATAGTCTGCGATCCATCGTCGCACCGTGTTGATCTGCCACGTCACACCCCACTCCACAAGGCGATCCATACAGCCGGTTATCTGCGCGACTGTATACGCTTCGTCAACAACCATCGCCTTCATGCCTTGCTGGATTGGTAGCCATGCGTTGCCGCGAGGTCGTGCGCCTCGGATTGTGGCGTAGTGCTCGGTGAGGGTTGAGAGATCTTCTTTCGAGATCGTAACCTTAGGAACTTCTTTACCGTTACCATTACCTAGACCTTTACTTATACCTTGTGACCTAAGAAGGGGCATAGAAGCCCCTTCATAAGGGCTTGGCAAGTCAATTCCATTCAGCACTCTCGACACATTCTCTGAAAACCCCTCGCGCTCTCTTAGCAGCCGGATGATTCCCTGATGGGCCTTGTTGTTCTCATTGAGTTCCTTGTTGCCCTGGAAGCGGATGAACCTCTTGACCCAGACGCGATCCCCGTTCGTTTCGTAGCACCTCTCAAGCCCCTTCATGGCTTCTAGGATGTCTTGATGAGACACGCCTATCTCAAACGCTGCGCCCTCAAGATCAATCTCCCAGAATCCGGCGATGTCACAGCGGTCGTACAGGTAGAGACACATCAGTTTTGCCGTTGGAGTGAGCTTGCGGAACCAAGGATCTTTCCATTTCTCTGAGTCTGTGAATCGCTTAGGCATCACTCGCCGCCAACGGACCTGTCAACCATGCCCATTTCTTGCGTGTCGCAATGTGTCCAATATGCCGGACACTGACATTGTGCCGTTTTGCGATAGACCTTCTTGGTTCGCTACTAAGCGACGTCCATATATCGAGAACATCAGATTCAGTTAGCTTGGAGCCGCCAACCATTTCACCACGAACGTGCAGCCCCATCATTACCGCGTGATCAACGTTCTCTTGGTTAGTAACATACTCTATATTCGTTATATGATTGTTTGATTTGTTTCCGTCCTTGTGGTTTGTCTCCATTCCACCAGCACGAGGACCGACGAAAGAAGCCATAACAAGACTATGTATAGTGAACGTCTTCGGCACGCCGTATTTGTGGAGGCCGACACGCACATATCCATCCCTGTCTGGTGTGCATTTCAGAATCGTAGCAGTATCCCCGTAATTGCTGCGAACCCGCCCATGATTGCTCACATCATAGAAGCCTTCGTAACAAGGGATAGGCGTCCAGATTTCGCGCATTGATGGTTCGTTCTTTGTTCCCATTTACATCACCTCTGCTATTAGGTTGCAAGGGCGACCGCCTATAGCAGACGGCCTGGGAAGGCCGGGTGGCCGCCCCGCTTCTAGATTATAGTGCATCATGCCACAGAATCCAAGCCTCGCAACGGATCGTATTCCGCGCACGATGGGACGATACAGTAGTATCCGCCCCCTCCATTTTCATTCTCATACTCGACGTAGATGTTGTGTGGGTCAGTTGAGTCGCACACGATTCCAACATTACCCGCGTCATCAATGACACGATCTCCTTTCTCTGGGAATACGAGTTTGCCTTTCTTCATCCATCCTCCTCTACCATCACGTCTCGGAATCCAAGTCTTTGACAGTCAAAGCATCTGGCGCGTAACATCGCGCCTCTTCCGGCTTGCCGTCATCAAACACAACCGCACCGTCCAAATCCGGCCGTCTTCGCACTGCCATGTCTATGAGGACAACATCCCAACCGGCAGAGCTTGCTGATTTGTATGTCGCGTAGCGTGCCTTGCCAGCAGTTTGGTGATAGACGATGCTCGTTATGCCGGTAGCAGGATCATCGACCTGAAACGCCTTCATCACGCCTCCTCGGCAAGGGCGCGGACTTGCGGAATCAACCCAGTAAGCGCCAGCGAGCAAGCTATGTGGCTTTTGGGATCGTATCCTTGTTCCGGAGACCGTTTGCACTCTATAGCAGCTCTGTTTAAATGTTCCGCCCGAGTTTCGAGTAGGTCTATAACCGCATCAGTCGTCTCGCGGCGGATGTCGGGGCGCTTGTTCCATGCGGCGATGGCGTCAGCGATATTCTCTTCTTTGGTCTTAGTGCCGTCGTCTGCCAGGTTCGATTCAGCGCCGCACCCGGTACATTTCACAACAGCGAAGAGTTCGCAGGAATCTTTCCATGTACGAACCTTTGCCTCTCCCCCACAAAACGGGCACGGCTTCAACTCAGGCATTCTCTCCTCTGGCAGATTCGTGTCTTCATTGTTCTTCATTGTTCCTCCTTGTCTCTCTCTGCGATCATCGCGTCGGCCTGAACGCCTGCCTGGTCCGCAAACCATGCTGGGCCAAGGGATAGTGCGTCTGGCTCTCGGCAGTCCTGCAGCGCCGCGTTAGACAACAAGCCAATTAGCGCCGTCCCCGCGAACCAGTCGCGTAGAGACATGCCGCCCACCGTTTCGATTATCCAATCGGGATTCTTTCGAAAAGCAGTCCTCGCTTTTACAGATCTTGGAAACGCCGATCCTCCGTCTTTCATTGTTCCTCCTCCTCCTTGGCTAGAATCCGCCGAACTCTGGCATAGCGTCGAATTCTTCTTGTGTCATCTCGATCAGCTTCAACTCGTATGTATCCCCAATCTCTGCGCCGTCAAAGAGAGTGGACAAATCCATGCACCCAGTTGACTCAACGATATACGCACTTCCCTGCCCGTCAACCGTAGCTTGCACACAAAGTATCTTGTTCATGATCCTCCTTGATTCTCATAGTCATAGATCATGCGCTTGGTCTCTTCTACCATATCCTCCATCCAGTCACAGTTGTGTTTCCACAGCCTTACGAAACCTTCATGATCTTGCGCTCTTACTTCGTCGCTTCGCATGAACTCGAAGTTGGTATGGTCATAGAACTCCTTCATCAGTCGACGTTGCTCAGATGACGCCATGACCCTCCCCGCAAGAACAGTTGCAACTTCAGAAACCATAGCACGATATAGGCCCAGCCAAGTTGGATCACGATCCACGCTTTTCTCATCCCACCCTCCTCGCTATCCGCTCCACCTCTAACAACAACTCAACCCGCGCCTCGTGCGCTGTCACTTCCGCGTCAATCGCCTTCAGCGTCAAGCCTCTCAGACGGTCGCTAGGCTCCTCGACGTGTATTGGGCCTATCTCCGGCCCCGAGTCGATCTGTGGCCCCAATCGCTTCGACACGGCATAGAACGCGGTCACATGTCGGCACAGCGTCCTGGCGTCACAGGGGCACGTCGTATTCAGGATGGACTTGTCACCGGGATCGTCAACGTGCGGCTTGATGTGCACCGTGTATACGTCCTCAGTCGTGAACGACCGAACGTAGGCGAGGCTCTTATCTACAGGATCAATCTGAACGTGGTCGCGGAAGTCTGCTGGCAGGGCGTCGATCTTGGCAAGGATGTCAGATACCAGGACGCGCATCATTCCTCCTCTACCTCGCCAGCCTCGCCGCAACTCGGACACCAGTATGGCGGCACATCGGCCAGCATGTCATCTAGCGGGTATGCCGCTACCATCTCCGCTTCGTATTGATCGCAGGTGTATGAGTTGCCGCAGGCTGTGCAGGTGAACATCTTTGGCCGCAAGTCTGCTTCGCACTTGGTCTCGCATCCATCGCAAGGTTCGTCCATGATGCACTTCGTTGCTTTTTCGTATGGACATTGTTTCATCATATGGATTGGCATCACGCCTCCCGGACCATTTGTTGTCTCTTCAGTCGTTCGATGTAATCCTTTGGATTCAAAGGCACGTCGTGCAAGTGGTAGTAGCAGCGCAGCCCTATGTTTCCTGGCCCTCCGTACAAGGGTATCGGCAACACGGTCTTCAGTTTGTCGGCAACGCGGTGAGCGGCCTTTCTTGTCAGCCGGAAACAGATAGGGCAATCGTTGTTGAATACGACGTAGATCTTCATCACGCCTCCTTGAGAATCTTCGCGCACACTTCATCCAACTCTTCGCAGAACGAAATCAGCGCCCTTTCCAACTTGTCCAGGAACAGATCGTCGCGATACACGCGCAGGACGAACAGCGGCAACTTTGGCGAGTAGGAACAGAAGTCTGCCCACGTCCTCTTAGCAACGAACAACTCTCCCTGTACCTGCTGAACGTAGTCGGATGGTAGAGCGCCTTTCAGCAGATAGCCGATGTGAGTATGTGCCTCTGGATTCTTTAGTTCCAGCACCCCGTCGTCACCTATCAATCCGTCCGGGCTTGCTCCCCAGCGACCGCACTCGCTCACGATGAAGCCAACCTCGTCCACGGCAACCTCGTATTCCATCGCGTAGATCATCCGAGACAGCGCCTCGCGGTCATTGCCCTCTTGCATCGCCGCCGACTTGTACGTGTCTTTGTAGATGCCAGTAATCCGAGCCGCCGCGCACTCGTAGAGGTACGCAGTTCTTTGCGTCGATGGACTTCCATCTCCCTTGACGATCCGCTTGAACTGGGACGCGGTAGGGAGGCCGCGCCTCATATTCCACCACTCATCTGAATATTGGGCGACGTTAATTATCTGCATCGCTTGTCCATTGTTCTGAATGAAGCAACCTGATTCTTCCGAGTATTGGACGCAATCAATCTTAGGCATCGGATTCCTCCGCTTTCAGTCGGGCAAGAAAGGTCTTGTAGGCTTCGTATACGATGGTCGCTGACTCTTGCCCACATTCTTTCTTGACCTGTTCACCATTCACTTTCCACCACGGCGAAAACTTGGCGGCGGTTGTGATGCTGTCTTTCTCACATCTATCTAGCCACTCTGTCAGACTCTCGTTCTCTTGCGCTCCGCTACCACTAAGATCTGTTTGCGGACCGACTTCGGGATCGTCGCCCCACGAGATCAGGAATGCTTTCGCTAGACAATACTTGACGCCTACGGTGTTCGCCTTCTGCGCCGCCTTGTCTCCCGAGTCCATTCCTTCACCGATAGCAGAGACGGAGAGCGAATCAGTGCCGTCAGTGAACGTAAGCGTATGCTTCACCAGCACGAGATGGCGGGAACTCTTCTCTGTCTTGATGATCTCTGAGGCCACTAGCTCGCAATCACCACAGACCGCTATCCCGCGCTCGCTCAAAGCGGAGCGAACCTTGTCAGCAACCTTTTCTGCGCTGGCGAACGTGTAGAAAGGGAACGCATCCAGCTTGCCATCCTTCTGAACATATCCAACTTCTACCATCACTTCGGCCATGTGTTGCACGAGAGTCTTATCGCTCATTCTGCCTCCTTGACTGCGCCCATCTCTTCCAGCTTCGCTATCGCGCCATTGATCGCGTCTCGGAATTCGCGGAGATAATCCGCCGCACAGTTGACGCCAGAAGGGGTGAAGATCGTAACAGCGGCCACTCCATCCTCTCTATCCCTGAGATGAATCACAGCGTATTTTGGACCTTGCTCTACCTCAACGTACACCTCGAATCTATCTTTCGCTCGCCCGTGATGGTTTACCGTTGTGTTCGTCATCGTCCCGCCTCCTTACACAACTTCATTGTCTGCATACTTTGGTGCGAGCGGTTTATATTCCCCGCCAGTTTTCCCGCACGCCTTACACTTCATCTTAGGGATAACGCTCTGATGAAAATAGGAATCGTCATATCCCGAACCTTCTTCTGCCACGCCGCAATGCTGGCATCTGTATCTTCATCGCCATGCCTCCTTAGTCTACCAACATGTCGTCGATTAAAACCCTAGACATCTGCTTGCCATCGTCGTCCCGCCTATCCTGCGCGTCTAGCTCGGCCCGCTCCCAGGCCAGCGCGTGATCGAGAATCGCTTGCTCGGATTCGGTCAGCGCAACGAGATGCCTGTGATCGCGCTCGATCGCGTACTCCTCGCGGCCATAGTGATGGTGCACCTGCTTGCCGCCGATCTTTAGAGAATGGTGTCCAAAGAGTAGGACGGGCTTGTATTCGGGGTTCATCACTCCTCCTTACCTTCTTTCGGCATCAACCCTTCTAGCTTTGCTTTCAGTTCGTTCAGTTCTGTTTCCATGGCTACCCGCTTGGTATACTCGTCAAGCCAGCGTTTCTCAGATCGTTTCAAGTTTGCGGTGAGATCGTCTATCATTGGGGTTGGCGCGGACAGAAGGCTTTCCGAGACGAAAGAGATGTCCATCGTTTCTGGGGTTTCTTCCGTCCCAGCAGGCCTGTATACATACCGCCCGTTTTTGTAGTCTTGGTCAATTAGAACCGCATCGGAGAGGGCTTCAATTAGCGCCCCAGTCCTTTCTGTTACCGCAACCAGCATCTTCTTGCACTTCGTGTCAATCAGTAGATTCATCACGCCTCCTTACTTCACAAGCCGCACTTTCAACACACGCTCGAACATCATAAGCGCCCGGCTTGTTGGCTTGTATACGCCACGCTCTAGGTTCGAGATCGTCTCTTCGCAGTAGTCCATCTTTGCAGCGAGTTCCGCCTGCGTCCAGCCCTTCGCCTCACGTGCCGCTTTGATTCGTTCTCCGATTGTAAGCATCAGCCCCTCCTCTTCGGCAGTCTGTCCAGTGCCTGCTGTGCCAATATGACGATGCGCTCTGCCTGTTTACCGGCCTCCTTATAGTATCCATCGGAGCGCGCGGACTCCCAAATGATGAATGGAGAATCGTCCGCACAGCACATCACCTCGTCGTCTATCTTTCCCCATCGTGGAATGGGGCAATGCTTTTTGCAATGTTCATATCCGTGCGTAATATCGCGTTGATCCTTGTATTCACAGCATGGGCAATCGGCAAACATCTTTGGCACATCCCCTCCATGGATTTCCAAACGAGGCCAATCCTTTTTACCCTTCGTCGGATTCTTGGCCAGCCACTTCCACCATTCGATACAGATCGACAGTGCATCCCGCTTCGTCAGCTTTAACCATCTCTTCGGAACGTGCATCACTCCTCATCCTCCTCGAACTCGTATGGCATCACGCCTAGTTCGTCTTCAAGCTCCTCGATCTCTGCGATCGCCTCATGTTCTGTCTCGGCGTCACCGTCCTCCTGCGCAAGTTCGGCCAGTTGTTCAAGCCACTCGATCTTGGTGACTAGCTCGCGGCGGGTCATGATTCGCCTCGGGCTTTGGCAAGGGCGGCACGGAATGCGATGAAATCTTCCCGTGGCACAGCAACCCATTCGCCCTCAAACTCAGGGCTATCGTGGATGATCACATTGCGTTTGAACTGCCCTTTCTCGTACATCTCCGGTGCGGCGGCGATGAGATTGGCGTTGGCGGAACATTCTTCCTTCGTAATGCCTCCAATATGTTCAGCATTGTGTACCGAACCGATATCCCCGCGATACCTTCCTCCCTCTACCCTAATATCCCAATAGAGGAATTCGTCTTCAGTTCCAAGTGCTGGCTTCTTTACCCACGGTCCCTTCGTAAACTTCGCTTCGTTCATCTTGCTACCTCCTTGGTTTCCATACTCATAGTATACGGAAAAGTTCCGAGAAGTCAAGAGGGCAAATAGAACGGCCCCAGCATTGCACCGGGACCGTCCGCTTCCCAAGGAGGTGGAAAGAAAAAGCGTTACATTATGCCCATGAATGCCACAGCAAACAAGTGCCACTCGTGCCAGGATGTCAAATGTGTCCAGTTACAAAGACGGATATCAACAGGCACGCCACGAAGCCAGCTAGGATGTACCACAGTCCTTCAAACCAGTTCATGGGCACGCTCCCCCAACGTAGATCTCGAATTGGACAGCCTTGACATTGCCGCCAGATACTCGCCGCGTTTCTTGCCTCACCAGGAAGGCCCCAGCGTTGTCAGGGATCAATGGCGGTATCCACGGGTCGTCTGGATCGCATCCCTTCTGCAACACCTGAAGAGGATATGGTGGTTTGGCCCATGGCCAATCCGCAATCACCCGATAAGTCTGCAAAGGAACCCAGCCAGTTATAACCTCGCCGCCCTTGCCGTAAGCCCATCCGCCACCGCCGTCCGTTGTGGTAACGTAGATCCGCATCTCGAAGGCGGTGGACAGCTTGTCAGGATCAAACATGTCTCCGAATGGACCTGGTATCATGTAGAGGTCTTCATTGTCTGGCCAGAGGCCCGCAAAATGACTGTCAGGGTCCTCGCAAAGAACTTCGCCGCTACAATGTACAATGCGCGGGAATGGGTCAAACAGGATCTCTTCCCACCGCCCTACCATTTCGCCCTGAGTCCAGAACGGATGATACAAATCGAACTCAACAGCTCGGACGGTTACGCTGGCGCTGCCACGCGCTCTATCGCGCAGAAAGAATGCCTCGTAATAGCCAGCTTCTGTATATGTGTGCTCGATCAGAATGACCCCTTCGCCAGTGATTGTCTCAGTAATGCCGTCTCCGTAATCAACAGTGATAGGACCTGAGCTGCCCGACACAGACCACTCAACCGAATAGCCAGCCCTAAATGAGTCAACAAAGTGTCCAGGCCCATCATCGCCATCCGGCGCTATCCATTCTTGGACGAATTCTTCCTCTATCGTGCCCGCCACGTTTGACGGGTATATCTCCAGCGTTTGGAAAAACGAACACCCCGCCAGCAATAGCAGCAGGATGAAAATAGGGCTTGCTCGTTTCATAGCTCCTCCCATTACGAGTTGCAGCGCGAGGTAGCTCGTACTACCTCGCGTCTGCGTAAGGAAGTAGACGTAACGACGCCTACCATGTTATTAGATTGTTACGCCCGGGATCAGATCCGCGAACAGAATGTTGATGCCGACAACAGGCAACACAACCAGCGCACCTGTCGGGTTCAAGCGGAGATCGCCGTAGAGTTGAACCGGACCCCAAGTGCTTGATACACCAACGATGAAGTCGAATCCTTTGTAGAATAGGCCAGAATACACCGGATTCGTTGTCTGTCTCCAATCGAGAAGTAATCGCGCCCCTGCTCGGTATCCGAATGTGCCAAGCTGTGGTGTCCATAAAGCGCCGATAGACCATTCTCCCACATATGTTTCAAGTGAGAACTTACTGGCTTCAATCGTAACCGATCCGAAACCCCATCCGACCGTAAGCTCTCCTGCCGAGACGGCTGATGGGACAAAGCTCACTCCAAGTTGTGGTCCTGCGAAAGCGACCGCCGAAAAAGCAATCATCAATAGCGATAGAACTAATGCTCGTTTCATTTGTACCTCCTCTACTTCTTAACCAAGCGT
>Ga0180008_1002335_pt1 | contig 10386 bp, 13 predicted proteins | sample MM_PW_MetaG_FD_121121 | JGI IMG/M metagenome (GOLD analysis project Ga0180008, IMG submission 121121) | Groundwater microbial communities from the Aspo Hard Rock Laboratory (HRL) deep subsurface site, Sweden - MM_PW_MetaG | ecosystem: Environmental > Aquatic > Deep subsurface > Groundwater... | reverse complement strand
TTGTTTGAAGAGTCATTATATTATAAAAATTTATCACCTAGATTTGAAAAGTATTTCGTTAATTTTATAGAACTAATAGCAAATAAAACCAATTATAAGTTAGTGTTGGATTATTACCCGTCTTTTAGACTATCGGACTTATATATTAACAATAAAAAAACATTACCGTTTTGGTCTGATATGTTTGACAATATTCTACATGTAATAGATGATTTTAGTAAAGAGAGTATAGAATCAAACATAGACGATATGATGTATATGTTTAAAGATAAATTGGTTTATAGATTAGAAACATATATGAAGAGTGATAGTTTTAGGCAATTTTTTAACTTTAACTCTTTGGTTATAAATGGTAAGGTTTATCCAAATATAGATAAAATAATATTACTTATATACGATTATATTAATAATATATTAGTTGATTGTAAAGAGTTTAATTATATTCATGGGGATATGTGTTTTTCTAATATTCTTATATCTGAGTCAAACGATCATGAGTTTAAATTTGTAGATCCTAGAGGAAAGTTTGGAAGTACGTTAGGAAATTTCGGTGATACAAGGTATGATATAGCAAAGTTATCTCATTCTGTATTTGGGCTGTACGATTTTATTCTACAGAATAGATATAACTTAAGATATAATAGTATTAATAATATTGATATCGAATTCAATTTAGATAAAGAAATAGAATCAATTCAATATTTATTTAAAGAAAAATTCCAATCTTTATTATCTTATACAGACATGCGAGTGTTAGAAAGCACTTTATTTTTATCAATGCTTCCATTGCATAAAGAAGATGTATTTAGACAATGTGGGTTGTTTGTAAATGGGATAAAAATTCTCTCAGACGTAGGAGTGATATAAAATGAAAATTGTAATTGATTTAGACGGGGTCATATGTGAAATAAAAGGAAAAGATCAGGCGTACAGTCAGGTAGATCCGTTACCAGGAGCTATAGATAAAATACGTGAGTTACGAAGAAATGGACATTATATCATCATTCAAACTGCTCGTAATATGGTAACGCAGGGTGGTAATGTAGGAAAAGTCATGCAAAATGTCGGGCTTGATACGTTAGAATGGCTTAATGCTAACTATGTAGAATATGATGAAATATATTTTGGAAAGCCTTGGGGCGATGTATATATTGACGATAATGCGTTCAGATTTACTAATTGGAATGATATAAAACGTGATGGGTCTAATTTACCCACGTCACACGAGGCGACTATTAGAGGTGTTGGATGGGAGTCAGCGATACACGTTAATAAACCCAAACAAAAAGAATTTGTTCTTATTATTCCAATGGCTGGTGTAGGAGACAGATTTCAGTCTGTGGGGTTTAGAAATCCAAAACCACTTATATCTGTTATGGGCGAACCAATGTTTAAACTATCAGTTGATAGTTTACCATTAGATATGTTTAAAACGATTGTATTTGTATGTCTAGAAGAGCATGAACGAAAATGTAATATCTCTAATTATATACAAGAACATTATGGTAGATATAACATACATATTACTTTTGTTAGTAGTGTAACATCGGGTCAAGCTGAAACTGTTTTACGCGGTATAGATTGCATGAAAAGTGAAAATGATAATTGTGGTGTTTTAATACACAACTGTGATAGTTGCTTTTATTTGGACTTCAGAGAAGAACTTAAAAAATATTTATTAAGTGAACCTGATAATCCATTTATAGATTATGTATATAGAAATAACGAGTCTGGAAGTTATAGTTATTTGAATGTACAAAATGGAAAAGTAAAACACATCAATGAAAAAGAATATCCTACTAATTATATTTCAACTGGTTTGTATTATTTTGAATCTGTAGCTCAATATAAACAAACCTATATTCAAACGTTTGATAATTGTGATTTTGATGAATATTATATTTCGTATATGTATAATACGTTAATAAACAACAATGTAGATGTTTTAAGTAGGAAAGTCAAATTGTTTAACGATTTAGGTTCACCTTTCGGATTATACAATTATTTAGAAACAGGTAAAAGAATAGCATGATTGTGTATAAATCAGATAAGAAAAAAATATTAATTGTTGTTAGTGGTAATAGTAGAAATAAATACATATTAGATTATATGTTAGGTGTTATATCTAACGGTTTTGGTAAGTTTAATAAATATGAAATTAGTATTAAAAGGTCTGCTAATAAAAAAATAGATACAGCCGAATTCGATATAATTATATTTATGTTTTGGAAGTTTAGCGTTGAGAATTTAAATGAATTATTAATGTTACAAAAATTAAATAAACAACTTATTTTTTTCTCAGATGGGTTGGTCCGAAAAAGGAAAAAAACTATATCTGATTATTCTAAATATTATGGATTGGTATTTACTAGAGGTCCGCAATCTGCTTATTTTTGTAATCGAAATTATGATAAAACTTTACCAAACAATAGGTTATCATTATTTGGGAATACGTTTAAACTTTCACCTTGGAGAAAAAATGGCAATAAAGTAGTTATATCTCACCAGTTTGGGTATAGTTACGATTTAGTTTATAAACCAGATGTGTATAGAAAAATCATAACTAATATCAAAGAACAAGGATATTATACAATTTTCAGAATGCACCCCGCTTGTAACAACCCGAAGAGGAAGACTACGGCTATAAATGATTGTTTTGGAAATTTATGCGATGAAATAGAAATGGGATCGGATAGCATAAATTATAATGATATTTATGCGTCCATATCATATGGTGGTAAAGTAGGATCTAAATTTGTTATATGTGGAATACCTACTTTTACAATTGAGGATACTATTGCTTCTCCAATGGTTGGGAGGGGTTATAATATTGGGCACAGAGTTACACCCGATAGAGATTGGTGGGTAAACTGGTTATCGTATAGACATTGGACTTTAAAAGAGTTTGATAATGGTGACTGTTTAGATTTTTTATATAAACATAAGGAGTTGTATCCATAGGAGAATATATAATGAGTGAGTTTGTAATTATATTTCCAACTATAGGTAGTCTCGATATAGTTAAAAAAACATTACCAACTGTATTAAATGAAGCTAAATCTACAGGAAATAAAGTTATTGTTAGAGAAAATACGTTTAAATATAAAGAAAAGATTGAATGGTTACAATCATTGGAAAAGCAGTATAATTGTATGCATTTAATGGTAACTAGTCTTATGAGTGTTGCAGTGACGTTAAATATATGTTTAGAGTTCGCTCAGAATTCATATAATCCAAAATATATATGTTGGATGGAAGACGACCATGGTTTTAAATCTGGATTTATAAATTCTATGATTAAAACTATGGATAAATATTATAATAAAACAAATTCGAATACTGGGTTGAGATACGGTATTTTTTCTGGTTGTGTTGACCACGTGTCGGGTTTACATTTGAATACATTATCAGATGGTAATTACTATCCAAATTTAAAAAATAAAACGAAATGGATGGGTGGTAGTACTGCATGTATGACATGTTCTACTATCCAACATTGGGTAAATGTACTTAAAGGTTATGATGTAGACGAATACACATTGTCATCTGTACAAACTATGAGCATAAGAGATAGAAATTATAATAGAGGGTATACATATATGTTAGTAAACAATGGGTTGTGTTTTAGCGTAGATAGATATGGTAGGGGAGCAACAACTAAAGAATCCATCCGTAGGTGGGATCCTAAATATACAAAGTCAGATAAAAGATCTAAGTATAGTCCCGATGAGTGAGGTGTAGCATGAAGGTTGTAGGTTATTATAAAAATAATAAACGAATATTTAATACGATGGAGAGGTTCTTTAAACCAATACAAGATTTTGGGCATACAACAAAATTATATAAAATAACAAAAACTATGCAAAAAAGTGGTAAAGTTAAGAAATACGATGCTGCGTTATATGTATTATGCGGGTGGAATTGTGTTAGGGATATATTAATAAAACCTAAAATAATAGGTAGTAATAAATTATTAATATCTGATTCCTTTATGAGACCATTAGATTTTAATAGGGTCCGATATGGAGATAATGTATATTTATCTATAGCAAACGTTCTTAACTGTGTAGGAAGCAAATACGAATCTCTACCTGGCGATAGATGGGGCAAATTCATAAAAAAAGAAAATATCGAGGTAAAACCTTGGCGAGTAAATAATAAAAAATTAATTTTAATATCTTATAATACAGATGCTATATATTATAATAACCAACTAAACATTAAACGATTTTCCGAGTGTATATCGGCGTGTATAAATAAAGGGTTTGAAGTAATAATGTGTTCCCATCCAGTAGAAGTGCGACGCAAATTAAAATATTCTGATGCTAGTAAAATAGAAGAGTTTTCTAAATTTAACTGTAAGTTCGATGTTGGGTCTGATAAGTATCTAAATGACGCGGTGGGGATGATATCATACCCTGGTAGTTTGAACTTTAAATCTATTATGTTGGGTATACCAACATTTCCTGTAATGAAATGTTATCTTTCCAATTTATATGAAGGTTATAATTTGGATATTAATTCATTTTTAACCGATTTACCAACTCCAAATAGAACCAAGTGGTTTAACTGGTTGGCGTACCAACAATGGACTTACGGTGAATTGGATCTAGGGTTACCTTGGAAATTTTTTATAGAGGATGGTAATATACAGTATGATAAAAATTAGAATACCGACGCATTATTACTATTTTAAGGAAGATGATTTGAAAATGTATTATGATAGGTGTTATTATGGAGAACCCAAACAGTTTGAAATAGTAACGAATAATGATTATGATTATTTATTACTAATAAATAGAACTATTAATAATAATAGAAAACCTGTAAGTAAAAGATATGCCCCTTATTATAAATATGATAAAAAGAGAACTATTTTGTTTCAGAACGAGGCTTATAAAAAAAGGTTGAACTGGGATAAAAAGAGTTCGGAATTCTATAATCCTAAATATAAAGATTTTTTTCATGTGTTTGATATAAAGAGATACCATAATATGGTAATTCCAGTTTATAAGTTCAACAACATAAATAAGTTAGATTCCGATGTAATTATATCTATATTATCAGGTAAGAAAAAATATCTATTACAAAAACAGAGAGTCGCATTTTATAAAAAATACATAGAAAATTCTAAATCTTTTACAAATATACCACCCGTTGATTATAGCACCATATCGAAATATGTTAATTTTGATCATTCTTATATATCTAACAAGACTAATGGTTTTTATGAATATAGATTTAATGCATATTTACCTTATAAATATGTGTTTCAATGCGAATGTTTGGATGAGTGTAATTATTTTACTGAAAAGATAATTGAACCTTTAATGTGTGAATGTTTAACTTTTTATTGCGGTTGCTCAAATCTGGATAAATTTATAGATAAACGATGTTATATAAGGTTGAATTTATCTAGACCTGAAGAAGCGTACAATATAATAATGAAAAGTATAAAAAACAATGAGTGGGAAAAAAGAATTAAATATATTAGAAGAGAAAAAGAACGAATTCATAAGGAAATGAGTTTTATTAGAATGGCGGAGAGATTAATATTAGAAAAAAATAAAGGTCAATGTTAAATTATGAGTAATTATATAAAAAGAGAAGATGATCGATATTCTTATTTGTATAATAAGAAAAAATGGCCTGATGGACCAGTACGAGATGTTTGTGATAAAATGGAAGATCATATATCAACAGAGAATAAATCTATACTTGATTGCGGTTGTGGTCATTCAACACTTAGAAAGTATATAAAATTCAAAACGTATACCGGTATAGATGTCGCATCGTATCAAATAAATAAAAATATTTCTAACAACAAAGATTCTAACGTAACGTTTATACATGGGTCTTTGACCGAAACGTTACCGTTTAAAGATAATGAGTTTGATTATGTCTTCTGTTTAGATGTGTTGGAACATATTCCCGAAAAGTATATAGATGTAGTACTGAAAGAGATGTTTAGAGTAGGTAAAGTGTTTATATACTCTATATGCCTGACTGAATCTAAAGGTTTAGATAAAAACGGAAATAATTTACACCTGACGGTTAAAGATGAGTTGTGGTGGAAACATAAAATTAAAAATTGTGGGTATATCGTTAAACATGGTGAACAAATAAAAAATGGAAGAACTATTTTATTGAAACTTATAAAACCGGATAATAGTAAAAGGTGGTCTGAATGTATTGGACCATGATTAAAAACTACGAGGAGTCTAAATATGGAAAATAAAATATTCGAGAAGTTGAGTTTTGATTTCAGCGATTTGGTATTTTTGTATGATTGTAATTATCATAACAGAAACGTCGCATCGCATGATTTTGATGAAGGTGCTGCTTTATATAAGTATTCGAAAGTATGTGAAGGTAATGTATTAGAAATAGGTAGACGGTGGGGTGGAAGTACATGTCCCTTACTGTATGGATTATATCCCAATTCAACGGGTAGGGTATTAGTTAGTGTAGATAACAAAACTCGGAATGAAAAATTTCCACAAAAACTTTTTGATCATCCGGCTTTAAAGTGTTGTTTGGAACTAATAGAACATGATTCAAAAACATTCAAAACGGATAAGAATTTTGATCTAGCATTTATAGATGGGTATCATAAATTTATTGGGGTTTATAATGATGTGATTAATTGTTGGCCTATGTTAAACAAAGATTGTATTGTAATATTCCATGATGCTAATATAGTTACACGCCCAGCAAAAAAATGGAAAAATATTAAGGCGTCTGGGTCTAAAGATGTTAAAAAAGTGTGTGATATGTTAGTAAATCAGGGCATTGCAGTTGACCACGACATCGTCGGAACTATGAGAATCGTGAAAAAAGTAAAAGAATTAGGTCCTTCTTGGAAGAGAACCACATAAGGTGAAACAATGAAAGAAAAATTATTCTCAGTAACAAAAGACGACTTAATAATTCAAACATTCAGATCTGGTGGTAAAGGTGGACAACATCAAAACAAGACTAGCTCTGGTGTCAGAATAAAACACCCCCCTAGTGGTGCTGTAGCAGAGTCACGAGAGGAACGAAGCCAATATAAGAATAAACAAATCGCGTTTAAACGATTAGTCAACACAAAAGAATTCAAAACTTGGATACGAATAGAAGCTGCTAGAAAAACCGGTATATTGGACGAGATTAATAAAAAAGTGGAAGATGCTATAAATCCTAATAATTTAACAGTAGAGGCGTATAGTACGAAACTTAAAAAATGGACTAGTTACGACGAATATTATAGTAACGCATAGGAGTTAAAAATGACTAAATCGATATCCTTAGTTGTGAACGCTAGATTAAATTCGACTAGACTACCCAGAAAGATGCTCAAACCATTTGCCAATTCTACTCTAATAGAAATTACATTGAAAAAAATAAATAAAATAACTTTATTCGATGATGTTATATTTGCGGTATACGATCAAGAATTAATAGATATCGCTGATAAATATAAAAATGTAAAGATATTGAAAAGAGATGAAGATGAGGTGCAAAAGGGCATTGTAGATCTAAAAACAAGATTTAAATATTTTAATAAAATAGAAACTGATTATATTTTTTTATTAAATCCATGTTGTCCCCTAACTTCTACCAAGACAATAATAAATGCATACAACTATTTTCAGAACACTGATTACAATACGTATACATCGGTTATTAAATCTAGGGATTGGATATTTGACAGCAATTCTAATTCTATTACTAGAAAAGATTCTTCTAATGTAGCAACTAATAAAGGTGATTGGTTTTATAAAGCAACGCACATGTTTCATATATTAAATAAAAAGTTTTTTGTTGATAATGGGATTATATGGACGTTTGGTGAGAATGACCCTCGGTGTATAGAAGTACCTAAGGATGAATATTACGATGTTGATGACGATGATGATTTTCATATAACCCAGTATGCTTATATTAGGAGCTTCAAAGATGATTGATCAAATACACACATATATATTTATGCACTTCCCCAGATGTTCTGGTACGTCGTTAAAAAATGCTATATTTAGAAACTTTGATAAATTTCCTTATAGAATTACAGGTAAAAAACGTGTAAGATATGAAGGTAAAGTTGAAAAAAATGTTAAGTTGTTAGCACCAGGGCATATATGGTATGGTATACATAAAATATGTGAAGCTCCGTGTTCGTATTTTGGGTTAATGCGGAATCCGGTAGATAGGGTTATATCGTCGTATTATTATTTGCTGGAATCTGTTTCTAACAAACCAGATTGGAATAAGTATATAACTAACATGAATTTAGAGTCGTGGGTTGATGACAATTATGGGTTTGGTACTGATAATATACAGGTCAGAATGCTTAATGAATCGTTGCAATTTGGAAAAACGGAGAGTTATTGTTCAGTTAATTGGTTGGGAAAACCACCCAAACCTATTACTGAAAAGCATTTTAATAACGCTATACATAATATATCAGAGAGATTTTGCGCATTTGATATTTTAGAACGAAGAGAAAGATTTTTGGATAAACTACAAAATATATTAAAGGTTAAAATTGAAAACCGAATTGTAAACACAACCGTTGGTGGTAAAGGTACATCACAACATATAAGAAATAAAATTGCAAAACGTGATAAATGGGATATGAGATTATATGAATACGTTCGAGATAAAATGAGGTGAATTTATGAAATATAATGTTTTTATTAATGAGATAGATGTTTTTTACCAAGTAGATTTCAGAAAATACGATTGTTTTGATCAAATATATAAGGTTCGCAGCCAATGTAATAGAAAAGAGGTGGATGTTTTATGTGTAGGATTAAACGATGTAATAGACAACGATTTTGTATCTAGTTTTCCCAATTTAAAATATATACTATCTCCTACTACTGGAATAGACCACATTCAAATTTCTAAACCAGACATATCTGTAATAAATCTAATGCCTTATGAAATAAAGAGTGTTAGTGCTACTGCTGAACACACTATGGCTTTGATGTTAGCGTTAATAAGAAAGATACCTTTTATAGACCACAGGTTGTCTTATAATAGGAGTTTATATAGGGGAACTGAACTAAAGGATAAGAAAATAGGAATTTTTGGATTAGGTAGAATTGGTAGTTTAGTTAGAGATTATTGTACAATATTTGGAATGGATGTTATATCATATGATTCTACTAGCGACGCGTCACAAAAATTGGAAATATTGAGTAATTGCAATATAATAAGTGTTCATTTACCTCTCAATGGGTCAACTGAAAATTTTTTAGGTATGGTTGATTTTTATAAAATGGGAAGAAAACCATATATAATAAACACTGCTAGGGCACAAATAATAAATAGAAAGGCTCTTATATATGCATTAAAATATAATTATATATCAGGAGCGGCATTAGATTTTGCAAATTATAATTATGGTCCAATGATAGATTCCGACTTTGTACAATTTTTGGATAGTAAATTGATTGTAACCCCGCATATAGGGGGAAACACTGAAGAATCTGTTGAAAAGACTGCTAATACTGTGGTTGAAAAATTTGTAAACACAATAAATATATAGTATAGGTAATAAGGTAGGTAGAGCGAGATAGATATTAGACAAAAAGGAGAAAGATATGATACTTAAGGTAAGAAGACACAAACTAGCATCCGATTTCATTATTTATGACAATATAGAATCGGTAAATTTTGGACATCGTATAAAATATTCTAAAAACCATCCAGGGGTTTATGGTTCTATAGAACCAGATCTTGATAATCACCCCGAAGGTACTACGAATTATTTTTGCTTGTCCAGAGTGTGGGATTCAGGTGGTGATATACATGAATTAACATATGACGAAAATGTTGATAAGTTGTATCGTGTTAAGGATTATGAACATGACCCACATTTAAACGATGGCGAAGCTGTATATTTCAATTGGGTTGAATTCAAAACCAAAGATGGAAAACAAAAGCTTGTGGTTTTCGATTCAGAAGGTTACCTTTGCAATGATGAAGGTAAAACGATTGAAGTAATTAGATAAACAGGTTCTCGCTCTACCTGTTTTAAAAAAGAATAGGAGAATATTATGATACCAGGAAAAATATACACCGCAAGAAAGAAACCAGTAGAAGTTAAAGTATAATTAACAGATAAACCTGTTAAGATTAATACATTAGAGGGGATTATGCAAGCTAATATAGGGGATATTATTATAACTGGTGTTAAGGGTGAAAAATATCCGTGTAAACCAGACATATTTAAAGAAACATACGACATTATAGACGTTGATTGAAAGGTGTAATCATGAGGTTAGTAGGAGAAGTATTAGATAAATTCATTTTGTTACACCACTTAAAAGAAGTACGCGGAATGGTGTGGTGGATGTCCGGATCGGGAGATTTTTCACCGTCTGGTAAAGCGGGTAA
>Ga0180008_1002334_pt1 | contig 10388 bp, 7 predicted proteins | sample MM_PW_MetaG_FD_121121 | JGI IMG/M metagenome (GOLD analysis project Ga0180008, IMG submission 121121) | Groundwater microbial communities from the Aspo Hard Rock Laboratory (HRL) deep subsurface site, Sweden - MM_PW_MetaG | ecosystem: Environmental > Aquatic > Deep subsurface > Groundwater... | reverse complement strand
GCATCACAAGGCCATTTACTCTGTTATCTGATAGTAGTGTAAGCTCTCAAAGTGCAACTCCTACAATTTGTTTAGTTATATAACAGAAGGTGTGATTTTCTCAAGTATTTTCATGTACCCAACAGTAAACACCTGATCCAATCTGGGTTTATTAGCACTAAATACTTGAGTCATCCAATAATTTCCATCTGTATCTACCCAAAATCCTATTCCTACATTAATAAATGCTTCATTTACCATATTAGCATAATGCTCTGGAGAAGCCATGATAGCAGCAAACAAAGCACTTACTGATACATCTAATCCTACATTCTCTCCAAATATGCCTATTTGTTTAATAATAGACTCATCTTTCGTTATGTCACTGTGCTTTACCTCTCCACTGCACCACATCTCTTTGCTGTATTTGCGAGCATATTCTGTAAGCATTGGATTCAGCACTAATGGAGTTTCTCTCTGTCCATTCATTAATGTAAGCATATTTTGTTCATCTGTTGTATATGTAAATGAGCTTGGAACCAAATCAGTGTCATCAAGCTCATATTCTCTACTGTAACCAGTCTTCCTGTTAACAACTCCGAAAGTGCATGATACCTTTTCCCATATCCATGCTCCAGTAGGATTCTCTAAACCACTTGGATAGAACACTGGCTTTTCTATTATGTAGAAGTACAGAATATTGTCATCGTTGACCTGACATGTTGCACTATTTATCCTACGGTGTGCATCTGCATAAGGTTCTCCTGGGTATACTGTTCTTGAACACAAATGCTTTGTAGTAATGCCAGTACCTTTTAGATACCAATCAGTCTTAGTCCACAACCATAACCCTTCAATATTAGGATCAACATGATTTTGAGTCTTGCTCCATATGGCTATATAAGTCTCATCTCCGTTCTTAGTATCATGAGAAACAAGGTCTAAATCATAACCATCACCCCAAATCTCTTGTTGCAATGACCATTCGCTGTAAGCAAGTGTTTCTTTTCCTGGACTCCATCCAGTACAAACACAATTTCCTTCATAAGTATACTGACAGTAATCAGTTCTTATATGATGTATATTCATAGGAACAGCTATTGCTGAATCTAACAGCACATTTCCCAAATATAAACTATGTTGAAATTCACCATACATAACCAGATCAACTTCTCTAATTACATTACAAGGAGACTGACATCCTGAAGGATAAGTAAAAACTTCTTCATCTATATTTATTGACACCAATTTTCTATAGACCATTTGCTTATTGCCTATTGTTGCCAATGGTGTATACTTAGTATAATTACCTGCATCTATCTGTGTATCTTCTATGTACTCCTCCTTATTTATTTCATCATCATGTATATAAAACAGATAGAATTTGTTAGGGAATGTACCAAATATGTGATCCGCAAATATCTCCTCACACCATGTATCAATCTTGTCTGATGTCTTTGTAAAATTGTTTCTGCCACTACAAAATAAACACACTGGTTGTCCCTCATACAATGGTTCATATCCACTAACAGTCAGAGAATATGGAACAAAATCATTACCAACTCTCTCATTATCACAAGTTATACTTCTTGTTTGCAAACTTTGATTGCCAATCATTGGAAATACTGAGAAGAATGTGAATACTGATCCTTCAAACACATACATACCAAGAAATTTGCCACTTGAAGCATATACACCACCAAAAGGTCTTCTTGCTGCCTGTAGCCCTTCCCAATCTCTGCCAAAAACATATCCCCACCAATAAGACATAGATGTAAACTGTGGACTAGTGATAAAGTTCCATTCACCATATAAATCTATGTCTTTTGTTACAGGAAAGCTGTCTTCTATGACAGTTATACCATTCTTGTGTCTATAAGAATTGGATGCTGTAGCTGCAATTATTGACCCACTCATATAAGATTGAATATAGACACCTCTCATGTTTACAAACTTAGGAGTTAACATGTCATATTTGCTTGTGTCCAATTTGAACATGATCATATTAGAATATTCCTTCTTATCAGCAGTCCCAAAATTGAATGGTGTCAATGGATTACCATCCTCATCCAGAAAATAGCTGCCACTAACAAGAAATACGTATTCATTAAGTTCCCACTTGAATACACATCCCAATGGTAGTGCTTCTATTGGTGGCATAAATGGTCTTATATTGTGTTCAATCTTCAGTATTTTGGCTTCATGAACAAGCACATAATCGCCAACATTTACCCTGACTTCTGGAGAAACAAGACGAACTTCTAACCCAGTTTTGGTGAATATTCTACCGTCTTGGACATAATCAACAATCTGCCATGAAGGTAAGGAAGGCCTGTTCTTTCCTGAAGGTATGAACATTGAGTTCTATTTGAAACCTTCACCAAGAATATGTACTTTGCCTTGATTATCTTTGACTGTTACTACCTGATCACCATCTCTAAACTTGTCTGTAGACAAATGTACTCCTCCATGATAAGTATGTGTGAAAATCTGCCCATCTGATCCTTGGAATGACAGTCTTTCTATCTTAAAAATAGGTTCTTGTTGAGATGGTTTAGTTTCTTCAATTGCAGTTGATAAATTCTTCATAGAAATTTGTACCCCACTAATGAAAGTGTTCCTGTTAATGAATCTTTATCATACTCACAACTCTGATTAGCCACAATAAATGGTATCCCTGCTATGTCTGACAGATCAATGGATTGCCCTTCAACCAATCCTGTTGATCCTTCAATTAGTGTATATGTTTCATCAAAAAGAGTACCAATAGACATAATTGTTCCTCTTGGAATCCATACCATTGGTGCTAAGTCTATATTAATAATGATCTTTGTATAAGAACCTTCCTTCAGTATTTCTTTTGCTATTGATGACAATTGTTCTTTGGTGAGAAGTTTGTTCTGTAATCTTACTACCTTAGCAGTAGATGAACCACCACTACCACTTGGAGTATCTTGACTCTGTACATTAGAGAATCCTGTAACAAATGTCATTCCTGCTACTCCACCTTGTATAGTAAGATATTTTATATCCCAACTCTGATTACTGGCATCATTCTCCGACACTTTAGGTGCTTCCTGTAGCTTGCCTTCCCTGATAGTTGATGCACTATTTGTTATCTCATCATCCAGATAGTTAGTCAACTTGATTTCTACTTTGTTTGAGTCCAATTGTATGTGATTAGTTACACCTTTGGTAGTTTTCCACAGTTCCCCAACATTATTGTAATACTCACTGGCTTCTATTTCGTTCACCAATTTCTTGGAGACATACCCATAAGAAATTGCTGCCTTCACTGTCTTCCATACTATTTTGCTCATATCAGGAAAGTAATAATGTGTTTCTGTTATTATCTTACCCTCAAGAACTCTATTTGGCATGAACATTCCATCTGGATCAAGTATCTCAGGAGGATTATCATAAGTGTACACAGTTGACTTATCAGAAACAGGATACAGATTAATACCATACTTAGTGCCATCATATACCCATGTTAATGCTCTTGTCACTTCTTGTGTCTCTCTCACAAGTACATCACATATTGTAACCTTAGTGCTGACAGTTTTAGCTATTACATCTCCATTCTTGTCTTCAACATTTTCTACTGTTATTGATGTCTTCTCTCCAACATCTACTGGCTTCTCATCATAATATTCTATGATAACCTTACTAATTGTTGGCTTTAGAACAAGCTGACGTTGCAGTGTAAATCCCTTAATATGAGCACCAGTCATTGACATTTCTATTGAAGATGATAATGGATTGTGCTTCTTAATGTACAAAACATCATTTTCTACAAATATATACACACCAAATGCTTCAGTAACTTGAAATGGTGACACAAGCTCTGATATTAGTCCTACCAAATCTGTGTCAAACATTCTGGAACGTGACATTTTGTTTACAACAGAATAGTTTGGTATTCCCCATGACACACGAAGACTTATGCCATTACTGATTAGAGCAGTTCTCAGAACATCACTTGCATTCATTATCTTTGCTGCAGTAAAATTGATTTCTTCTCCACTCTCATCTGTAGGAACATGGTATGAGCCATCATCATTCTTAAGATAGCTGTATAAATACAGGTGACGAAACCAACTTCTCTTTAGTTTGTATGTAATATCATGACATGTAACATCAGAAGACACACTTTTGGTGTTACTGCCAACATTAACTTTGAGACTTGAGCTAACTGGGTATCCTGCTTCAGATTTAACCAAAATAACACCAAAATACATGTTATATACCTGTTCTTCTGGTGTCAACGTTCTGACAAGAGTGTCTCCATAAGTAGTTCTATAAGGAACAGAAATCTGATTAGACAGCAAATCAAGACTTTTGTCAACTCTAACAGCATCAAATATCTTTGATTTGTCTATAGCCATATATTATTACACCTTCTCTACTTTTGGCCTTTGTACAGTTGAATAATACCCACTCAAATCAGGAAGTACCCTACAACTCAATTGTATGTCACCAACACATCTTGGATTTTCTACAGTACAATTGGTATCCGTGTCTATCAGCAATTTGTCTGAGTTGAGTACATCACACATTAAAGGTAGACTCAGCATCAAACTGGTGTCTACCAAATTGAGATCGAACACAAATCTACATTCTCTACTTACAAGATTCCTTAGATCAAATAGAAATTCTGTTTCCTTATGCATGCATATGCTAAATACAAATTCAGTTTCCTTAGACACAAAATTCCTAAGATCAAATACAAATTCTGTCTCTTTTGGTACAAGATTCCTTATATCAAACAAGAAGTCTGTTTGCTTACCTACCATTCCCAGACTGAAGATAAATGTGGTTTCTTTGCTTACAAAATTCCTTATATCAAATAGGAATTCTGTTTCTTTGGTTGGAGGAGGAATGTCTTCTGCTGTCCATAGTCTGCTGTATCCGTACAAATAATTTATGCCAGCAATTAGATGACTACCATCACTATCAGAAGCTAATGTTGCCCATGCTCTATCGAAATCACCAGATGGTTGTTGCTCTGTCCAATCTACTCCACTATTACTTGACACATATAGCCTGTCAGAACCAATACAACACATTAAATTACTGCCATCATCATCAGAAGCCACAGCTATCCATGCTTTGGTAGAAGCCCCAGCAGGTTGTCTTTCAGTCCAGTCTACTCCACTGTTAGATGAAGTAAATAACAAACCTCCTTGAGCACAAACAATAAGATTGCTTCCATCAGCGTCACTTGCTACACTCCACCAATATCTATCTACATTTCCTTCTGGCTGTCTTTCAGTCCAGTCTACTCCACTGTTTGAAGAAGTGTAAAGTCTGCCTCCTGCACCGTATCCTCCTACCCCAACTATGAGATTACTACCATCTGCATCTGAGGCACAACAATGCCAATCTTTATTAGTTGACCCTGCTGGTGTCCGTTCTACCCAATCTACCCCACTATTGGAAGATGTGTATACTCTACCACCTTCAACTACTGCAATCAGATTGCTTCCGTCTGCATCAGAAGCAACACATATCCACCATTTATTTGCTGCTCCTGCTGGTTGACGTTCAGTCCAATCTGTTCCACCATTTGAGGATGTGTACAATCTACCACCATAAACACAAACAATGAGATTGCTTCCATCATCATCTGATGCAGTGGACATCCAATTCTTATTAGCATCTCCTGCTGGTTGCTTTTCAGTCCAATCTACTCCATAATTAGAACTTAAATATAATCTGCCACCATAAATACCTGCAAGTAGATTAGAACCATCAGCATCACTGGTAACACATTGCCAAACTTTATCTACATCACCAGCAGGTTTTCTCTCAGCCCATACAAGAGACATTTATGCTCCTATTATGCAGATTCTCCTTCTGATTTTGTCAGATAACTGTTTGCTGATACTGAACTGGAAGATGGAGGAACAACTATTTTGTACCATAGTCCTAATGCTGCTGCAGCAGCTATGTCACCATGACCGTATCCTTCAGCTTTAGTGTCAATACTTGTGCCAGTTAGCCATAAAGCACATAGTTTTCCATTGAGTGCAATAGTACCTCTGGTAGTACCTCCTGTTCCTTCTTTGATTGTAACAGTTCTTGAAGCATCAAGACTTTGTACACTAACTGCAAAGATTTTGTCGTAAGTGTTAACTGATAACACTTCAACTGCTCCAGTTAAAACTACAGTTTCAGAAGTTTTTACACCAGAAACAATTCCAAGAATGTCAACACTTCTTGTGTCAGCACCATCACTGATCAATGCCACATTGTTAGCACTTCCCCATGCAGTCAATGAAGACATTTTACCTTTGATATCGTCAGCATGATTCAGCCCTACAGCCATATGAAGTGCACAATTGGTAGGTTGCTGAGTAATCCATGACCAAACATTGATCCATGAATCACTACCATGAGTGTTCTTCCTGAAGTGTTTTCTGTACTTAGTTACACCATCAAGTGCTTCCTGTCCAGTAATATCAGGAAATAGATTATTGTCCACTCCACTTGTTATTTCTGCACCAGTATCAATTGCACCACCACAATTATCAGTATCATCCTCTGTTGTAGATTTATAGTCTTTGATGTCTGTTGATAAAACTGCCATACTTACTCACCTCCTTATCTATTCTGTTATTCTTAACTGACAATACCTTGGATTGTCTTCCTCATCCACACTGTATGGTGGATCAGGTTTTGCCCATAGGAAAACTTGTCCTCCAGCAGATACTTCCCCTAACTCTATGTAAGAACTGTACCCAGAAACTGGTGGTGTGCCATAATGTGGAGAACCACCTGCTGTCGTATTCTCTGTTGGAGGAGTGCCACCTGTTACAGCATTCCCTATATCTATGAAACTTGTTCCACCACCAGTAACCAGAGATAACAAACAATTTGCATATACACCAGACTCAATTGATCTATATATCTTGTATCCTTGTGCTTCTGTAACTGCTTCCCAGAAAATTCTTGGTGCATAACTACTGCCTGTGACTTCTATTGCTACTTCTAAGGATTGACCTGTTTCCCCATTCCCATTATAGGCAGTTAATACATAATAATATGTATCTGATACTAAACCATGAACTTGTGCTACCAATTCTGCTTGTACATTTGGAGGACATGACAATGTTTGGTCATCCAACACAGCTTTCATAAATTCATACATATCATTAGAGTTTTGCTGAATAAACCTCACAGTAGGTGTTACTATTCTTGATTTTTCATTCATAAAGCCAAACTTGATGCCTGTTACAGCACCTGCTGTTATAAGTCCAAAATCATATGATACTGCTTCTGTAACACCATCATTTAATAACAATTTACCATTGCTCATACACCCTCCTTGTAACACAATGCAGTAACATTCAGCTTCATCAACTTATTACTACCATCAATTGGTGATAATGATCTGTTTAGTATAACACTGTCCTGATAATCTCTGTCAAGAGTAATAGTAACCTGTGTACCATAAGGATATGTAGAAACTGCTTTATCTTTATCAATATAACAAGAGAATGATAAGTCATATTGTATTATAGAATCAAATATCTGTATTACTAAGTTCCTTATTGTTTGGTGTACAGACTGTTTACCAGAGTTATCAACTATTGAATATGCATCAATAATAGCATCATCTGGTTGTTCTATGAATGCATCTTCTGATTCAGCAGCAACAAAAGCTATTGAGAACTTCTGAAAACCACTTACACCTACAATCAATTCATTAGACAGATCAGATAACATTACTTTGAATGTTCTACTGTCTGGCACTGTCAAATCTGATACTATATTAGCTAATGTTTTTGTAAATTTACCTGTTCCATCAGTGTCTATCAATTCTATTCCTGACATTCTGATATCATATATTGGGACAGTATATGATTTTACAACTATACCCATAGCACCATTTATAAGCTTTACAATTTCTGCTTCTCCTGTCTTTTTGGATATTGAACATGATTCTATTCCATAAACTTTGCTGCCACCAACCTTAAACACATAAGCAGTGCTTAGTATTACAAGTAATTCTATAGAATAACTATAACCACCCAGAATCTTTACATGACTAAAATCAAACTTCTTGATTACTACATTATTCCATGCATGTCCCCATTTATCTGTAAAAGCAATGGCATTAGTTATTGGATCATTACTCTCAAACCATGTTTTGAGCTGATTCAGAACACTCATTTCTTCTACGCCAGACCAAGTAATGGTTTTGAATGCTGGGTCATACCCCTTTTCATGGTAATATACAATATTCTCATTAACAAACTGCATACGGTCTATCTGTCTTCCTATATCTGTAATATTATAATTGCTGATGTTACCACTCAGTCTAACAATGGTACTGGCAGCATCTTTTAATTTGATTATAGCATACTGATCATAGTATGATTCTGATTGTCCTACTGGTAATACTGGCATTATCTTCTCCTCATTTCTGCTTCTAATTCAATAGCTATCTGTCTCATTAAACCTTTGATATTCATTGGCATAGGTCTGACAGCACCACCTTCTTGATAATGTAGTGCATAATTTCTGTTGTCTTGTCTGTTGTCATAAGCTGTATGTCCACCAGCAGACAATACTGGCATAGACGGTATTTTGATGTTATTAATAGCATCCATAAATGGTTTACCATAATGAGCAACAGCTTCTTTACGGTGAACATACTCACCTGCTTCTGCCAGAACAGGTATTCTATCTCCACCACCATATCCAGACAAATATCTTCCAACTTGCGCACCTAAAAATTGTACTATTCCACCTTCTTGTCTGCCAAGTGCAGCATGTTGTTCAGGTGTTAATGGTGTTTCTATCCTCTTGATGGTTATTTCTATTGATTTAGATGTTAATGCATCAATTTCAGCTTTTAATGCTTTGACCTGTTCTATGGCTTGATCTGTCTTGAGAGATAATTGTAATTTAGATACAATTTCTGACATATCAATGAGTTGCTTCTTCAAAGTATCCAATGTAACACTTGACTCCATCAAACGGTCTTTAGCCTTGCTCAAATCTGCTTCAAGCTTCTTGGCTTCTGCTTCTTTCAACCCTCTGGCTGCTTCCCCAGCAAATTTGGCAATCTCTTGCATTGTTACTTCACCTGTACCTGTAGGCAATGCTTTGAACACTTCTTTAGCACGATCTACTAAACCCTTTGCTGCTTCAAATTGGCCACCCCACACAGCTTTTTGTATCTGATTTCTGAGTGTAATAAGATCATTCTCAGACACAGGTTTGGATACAGCTCTTTTCTGAGCTATGATTGCTTCTATTTCTGCTTGAGCAGATACAGCTGCTTTAATTCCTTCTTCTCTTGTAGCTTTGATTTTGAGTATAAGATCATCTACCTGTTTTGCTATTGAAGCATTCAAGTCAACTTCAGACTTGAGTGCTTCCTTAATAGATGCTGATGCAGTTCTGTATGCTTCTACCTTCTGAAGTGTTTGATTTCTGGTAACACCTTCCAGCATTTGATTTACTACAACTTCATCATCATATTGTTTCTTAATCTGCACTTTCACTTGTGAGTAATAATTATCAATCATGTTCATTCTGTTGTCCAGAGATGATTTCAAGTCGCCTTCCAACAGCATTGCAGACAATGTGTCACCTTTAGCTCTTGCTTCTTGTAGCTTTGATGCTATTTCCTTCATATATGAATCCGATTGATCATTGAATTGTTTGAAGTAATCACCACTTGCTCTTGTTAATTCCTGAATATTAGAATCAACCATCTTCTTCCTGTCTTCTATAAGTTTGTCGTACAATGCTGCTTTCTTCGGATCAAATTCTGCTGTGCCTACTCTTGTATATTTGGCAAGCTCTGCAAGTTCTTTATTCAATAATTGTAGCTTTTCTATAGGCAATCCTTTCAACCCACCAGCTATGGCTTTCTGCACTTCCAAGAAAAGAGGAGGAACATTCTTTAATTCATCATCTACAGCTCTCAATAATAGCTGTAAGTTTGCCAAGTCTTCAGCCTGTCTGTCAGAAAGATAACCACCTGCTGCTTTCTGTGATTCCTTCATATAATCTATACGTTTCTGAATTGCTTCCTTTTCCCACTCAAACATTTTGGTTTGTTCAGTTTCTGTGGTTAATCTTGAAATTTCATCAAATCTCTTCTTCAGACCAGATTCTTCTAATAAACTCTTCCTTTTCTCATCTAATATCTTTGCATCTGCTTCTCTTGTTATGTCAGCATCTACTATCTTTGCTTGTTTAGTAACACTTGCAAGTGTATCTGTGTGCTGTCTGTATAACTTTTGCATATTAGCATACTTCTCATGAAGTTTTTCTTTTTCTTCTGTTTTTATGTATACACCACCAACACCACCAACTTCTTTACTTATTTTGTCCATTGCTGCTTTGATTGCTTTGGCTTCTTCAATCAATCTTGCTTTCTCTTCTGC
>Ga0180008_1002333_pt1 | contig 10391 bp, 5 predicted proteins | sample MM_PW_MetaG_FD_121121 | JGI IMG/M metagenome (GOLD analysis project Ga0180008, IMG submission 121121) | Groundwater microbial communities from the Aspo Hard Rock Laboratory (HRL) deep subsurface site, Sweden - MM_PW_MetaG | ecosystem: Environmental > Aquatic > Deep subsurface > Groundwater... | reverse complement strand
GGTGAGCCCGCTTTTTCGCCTGACGGTAAATACATTTACTTTTCACAGGACGATACACCGGGCAAAAGCTTCCATTACAGCAAAGACTCAGAACAAGGCATTTATGTCATTAAACGCTTTGAGCGTGAAACCGGCAAAATTGATGTGCTGCTGCAAGGCGCTGGCGGAGCTATCCGCCCTACGCCTTCGTCTGATGGTAAATATTTAGCTTATATCCGCCGTGTCGATTTCCAGACTACGTTGTTTTTATATGATTTAGAAAGTGGCGAGCATATCCAGCTGGATAACCAGCTTGACCGCGATATGCAGGAAACCTGGGCCATTCATGGGGTTTATCCAACCTTAAGCTGGACACCGGATAACAAACAGCTGGTGTATTGGGCTGGTGGTAAAATCAACAGCCTGGATATCGCCAGCAAAACCAAAACCGACATTCCATTTTCTGTTGAGCGCAGCAAAACCATTCAGCAAGCGGTTAAATTTAAGCAGGATTTAGACAAAGACCAGTTAGATGTGAAGGTCCTTGGCAACCTACATATGTCACCTGATGGTAAAAAAGCTGTGTATTCGGCTTTGGGTCATTTATATATCAAAGACTTAAAATCAGGTTCAGCCAAACGCCTGACCAGCCAGAACGAACATTTTGAGTTTTACCCGCAATTTTCCCGTGACGGCAGCAAGCTGGTGTATGTCAGTTGGCATGACACAGCACAAGGTCGGGTTAAGCTGCTGGATTTAGCCTCAGGCCAAAGCCGTGATTTAACGCCAGAAGCGGGTAAATATGTGGAGCCGACCTTCAGCCCGGATGGTCGCACTGTGGTGTACCGCAAATCTGGTGCCGGCTCTTTACTGGATAAAAAGTGGTCACTGAATACCGGCCTTTATGCGGTTAGCGTCAGTGGTGCAGATAAACCAAAACTGGTCAGCCGTAATGGTTATGCCCCTATGTTTGGCAAAGACAGCAAAAGAGTATTTGCGCAGGATTATGGCGAATCCCCTACTCTATTGAGCATAGATTTAGCCACAGAGCAGCAACGCACTTTATATACAGCGAAGTACGGCACCGAATTTAAACTGTCGCCGGACGGCAAGTACTTAGCTTTTGTCGATCGCTTCAAAGTTTATGTCACGCCTTTTGCCGAACGGGGTGCAGTCATTGATATCAGCGGCTCAGATAAACAGTTTCCGGTGAAACAGTTGTCAGTCAAAGCCGGTACTGATATCAGTTGGACATCCGACAGCAGCAGCTTGTATTGGCACTTAGGGCCAGAGCTTTATCATCACAGCATTGCCGGTTTGTTTGATGTAAACAGCAAAGTCAAAGTCGATGCCAAAAACGGCAGCAATATTGGCTTTACTGTGCCTATGGATAAGCCACAAGGCCAAATCGCTTTTGTCGGTGGCCAAGTCATTACGATGGAAGGCGATACAGTATTGCAGGATGCTGTGGTACTGGTTGAAGGCAATAAAATCAAAGCTGTCGGCAGCAAAGCTGATGTGACTGTTCCAGCGGGTGCCGAAGTCATCGACATTACCGGCAAAACCTTATTGCCGGGTTTGTTTGATGCCCACGCCCACGGTGCTCAGGGTGTCAATCAGCTGATCCCACAACAAAACTATGCGAACTACGCAAGTTTGGCTTTGGGTGTGACCTCTATTCATGATCCGTCGAATGACACTCAGGAAATCTTCACCGCCAGTGAATTACAAAAAGCCGGTATCACTACAGGCCCACGTATATTCTCCACTGGTACTATTTTGTACGGTGCTTATGGTGCTGGTTACACCTCTCATATCGACAGTCTAGACGATGCGAAATTTCACTTAGAGCGCCTGAAAAAAGTCGGCGCCTTTTCGGTGAAAAGCTACAACCAGCCACGTCGTAATCAGCGCCAGCAGGTCATTGAAGCAGCGCGTGAGCTGGAAATGCTGGTGGTGCCTGAAGGCGGCTCTTTACTGCAGCATAACCTGAGTATGGTCGTAGACGGCCACACCACATTGGAGCACTCTTTACCTGCAGCTGTGCTTTATGATGATGTAAAACAGCTGTGGCAACAAAGCAACACGGCCTATACACCAACCTTGATTGTGGCCTACGGCGGTATCTTTGGTGAGAACTACTGGTACGATAAAACTGATGTCTGGAAACATCCACGCTTAAGCCAGTATGTGCCTGCCGATGAACTGCGTCCACGCAGCATGCGTCGTCCTAAAGCGCCGGACCATCACTACAACCATATCTCGATCGCCAAAATGGCCAAAGAGTTATCCGACTTAGGAGTAGTGACCAACATTGGTGCTCATGGTCAGCGTGAAAGTTTAGGCGCGCATTGGGAGATCTGGATGTTTGCACAAGGCGGCATGAGCCCATTAGAGGCACTAAGAACAGCCACCATTAATCCGGCTAAAACCTTTGGTATGGATCATCAACTGGGTTCAATTAAAGCTGGCAAACTGGCCGACTTGATTATCCTTGATGCCGATCCGCTGAAGAATATTCGCGATACAGACAAAGTGAAATACAGCATGGTCAACGGCCGTTTGTATGATGCTGAATCGATGAACCAACTGTATCCGGAGAAAAAACAACGGGCACCTTGGTTTTTTAGTCCAAAAAACCCATAAATGTTAAGTGGATGAAAAAACCGGCTCAGGCCGGTTTTTTATTTTCTGCGGTTACTTTGCATATTTGATCTACGCTGCTAGGATCATCAGTGTTATGGATTTTCAACATATCAGGACCTATTTAGTTGTTTTCAAGAGACTTTTTCAATATGCGTCCTGTTTTTACAGTATTCATCCTGCTCATTCTGCAACTGCTTTCCTGCCGCTTAGCTGCAGCGCCGCAATTCTCTGCTTTGGCACAACAGTACGCTGATGCGCCTTTAGTTAGTTACGACATCACACAGGATCAACAAGGCTATATTTGGTTTGCAAGCGAACTGGATGGGCTACAACGTTTTGACGGTTATGATTTGGAGCCATGGCCTGTTTTAAGGGCACAAGAACAAAATCCGGCATTTGCGAATGTGAACCAGCTTCTGCTCGACAGCCTGCAGCGTTTATGGGTCAGTACCTGGGGTCAAGGTGTCACTTTGTTGGATCAGAACAACAAGGTTCAACTACGTTTCACTACAACTGCAGAGCCTGCATTACAACTTCCCTCTGACCGGGTGCAAAGTTTTTTCGAAGACAGCCAACAGCGGATCTGGATAGGTGCAGTAGAAGGCTTACGTTATGTGCAGGCAGCTCAGCCTTCCGTTGTGCAACAGGTTGAGGCACTGAAAAATGTCAGGGTCTGGCAACTATCGGAATCTGCTGATGGCTTTTTATGGCTGGCCACTTCAAAAGGTTTATTCAGACTTTCGGCCGATTTGAAACAACATCAGCATTGGACATTAGATGGCATCAATGGCGGAATGTCATCTGCAGTGTCTAACGAGATCAGGACTCTGCTGCTGGCAGAGCAAGGCTTGTGGTTAGGAACCCAGTTTGGCTTGTTCTTTTTTGGTTTTGAGCGATCTGAAATACAAAGCAGATACCCTGCTGAGCTTGGTAGCATTAATGCTCTGTTTAGTCCACAACCCGGTCGTCTATGGGTTGGCAGCAGTTCAGGGCTTTTTCAGATCAATACTGATGACAAAAGCCAACCCAGGCCAGACTATTTTCTGCAAACTGCGGATATTCGAAAATTATTCAGAGACAAGACCGGGGTCATTTGGGTGGCGACCCGCAACCGTGGTATTTACAAAGTAAATCCTTTGCAGCACAAGGTCCGCTATCTACCTTTGCCATTGGAAGCAGGTATGCCTGATAATGCATTACGCCGTATCTATAGCAAAACTATAGTGGATAACAGGATCTGGTTAGGATTGGATCAAGACATCTTCAGCTACGACCTGCAAACAGAACTGTGGAAAAAGCACAGCCTGCTAACCAACAGACAACATCATCAGGTATCAGGCATAGTCAAAGATACAGACGGAGTGTATTGGGCCGGAACCGATATAGGCTTATTTCATGCTCAGGATAAAGACAGCGTATTTTTGCAGGACAAACTCCCTTCCGCCATCGCCAATGTTACCTCAGTCACAGCTTTGGCCACGGATCCTGACGGAACTTTATGGCTTGGATTATGGGAAAAAGGTCTGGTGAAATGGGAAAAAAAAAATCCTCTCGGTACGCTGGAACAGCATGATATAGCCACTCAGCCGGGAGATGCCATTATCAGTATTGATGCCGGAGATCCCGAATTTCTGTGGTTGGTCAGCCGTTTTAGTGGTTTATATCAGTTGCAGCGAAACAGCGGGCTCATTACCAGATATCACAGCGGTGCTGACAGTCTGATCCAACTGCCGTCGGACACCCTACTTTGCCTGGAGAAAGCATCAGCTTATCAATTCTGGCTGTGCACAAATCAAGGGCTGTTTTTTATGGACCTTGAGAAAAAATCCGGCACCTTGTACCAAAGCCAGCAAGGCTTGCCTGATAACAGAGTGATCGCAATTCAGGCGCATCAAAACGGTACTGTTTGGGTCAGCACTAAAAAAGGCCTGGCGGTCATGGATCTGGCCACACAATCATTCAAAATTCTTGGCGAAAAAGCCAATATCACCTCCATGCTACTAGAAACCAGAGCGCTGCAAAGTACAGCTTCTGGAGATATCTGGTTGGGTACAGCTGCCGGACTTTATAATTTCAAACCTGATGATATACAGCAGCATAAATTTAATGCGCCTATGGTGATCAGCAAAGTCAAAGCCGGAGCGCAACAATGGTTCAGTCCATCAACTTCAGCACAAGCACCTATAGATCTTGCGCCCCCAGCCAGAGAAATTAGCATTTACTTTAGTTTTCTGGAGTACTACTTCACCGAAGGGCATCAGTACCAATATCGCCTATCTGGTGCTGGAACAGAACAGGAATGGCAATACATAGGCAATAAAAATCATATTAGCTTTAGTCACTTACCACCAGGCCAGTACAGCTTTGAAGTAAGAAACAACCAGGAACCCACTGAGAATGCAACAGCAAGACTCTATTTTGTAATTCCAACCCCTTTATGGCAAGACAAGCGTTTGTGGCTTTTTTCGTGCCTTGTCGCCTCTTTGTCACTGTGGCTGTTCTGGCAATCCAGAGTGCGTAATTTACATCAGCAAAACACCAGGCTAAATCAGTTGGTACAGCAACGTACCGAGGCGCTGGAGCAGGCAAATAGCGCCTTAGTGCGGCAGGCCCGCACCGACTTTTTAACGAAACTCCCCAACCGACTAGCGTTTTCTGAGCAATTTGAATTATTGCAACGTCAGGCTATTCGGCAAAAATCAGCTTTTACTCTGGTGTTATTGGATATTGATCACTTCAAAGCCATTAACGACACCTATGGCCATGATGCAGGTGATGTAGTGTTAAGCAAAGTAGCGCAGACCTTAAGCCAACGTTTACGTCAACGCGATGTATTGGCACGTTGGGGTGGCGAAGAGTTTATTTTGTTATTGCCTGAAACCTCGATTCAGGGTGCTCTAATCATTTGTGACGAATTACGCCAGAGCCTGATGCAATTGGTGATTGAGTATGATCATCAGCAAATTGCTGTGACCGCCACTTTAGGTGCGGCTCAACTGGATGATTTGCAACTGGAGCTGATCCGCTGGCAATCAGCTGCCGATATGGCCTTATACCAGGGTAAAAAAACCGGCCGTAACAAAGTGGTGATCTATCAGGGCAATGCTGCAGTTATTGACTGACAGATCGATATAATCGAATAAACAGGGTCAAATATAGTCATGTTTAATCGAAGCCATAACTTTTATACTGCATTTTTGTAGTTTTGGAGTTATGTCATGTCGATTGAACCTGCCTTCTTTATTGGCCATGGCAGCCCTATGAATGCGCTGGAGCACAATGCTGTAGTACAGCAGTGGCGATCTGTAGTGCAAGGATGCAGACCTAAAGCTGTTTTGATGATCTCCGCTCACTGGTACACCAAAGGCACAGCGGTCACAGCAATGCCGTCCCCCAAAACTATTCATGACTTTTATGGTTTTCCTGAAGCCTTGCATCAGGTGCAGTACCCTGCCCCAGGCAGCCCAGAACTGGCTGCAGAAATTAAAACCTTATTAGCCCCCCATCAGGTGGAACTGGATTTAAATTGGGGTTTGGATCATGGTGCCTGGTCGGTGATGATGCATATGTTTCCAAGCGCTGATATCCCTGTAGTACAGCTGAGCCTGAATCAGGATTTAAGCCCGGCTGCGCATCTGGAGCTAGCGAAAAAGCTGGCACCATTGCGACAACAAGGTGTGATGATTATTGGCTCTGGTAATGTGGTGCATAACCTGCGGATGCTGGACTGGCAAAGTACTCAGCCGCCTTTATGGGCAGAGCAGTTTAATCGGCAGATCATAGAGTTTTTACTGACAAAAAACTTTGCAGCCATAGCTCAGTATCAGAATTTAGGTGAAGCTGCCAGACTGGCGGTGCCCCACCCTGACCACTTTTTGCCTTTGCTTTATGTACTTGGCACTACGCTGGACGGCGATGAAATTAGCTTATTTAATGATGAAATTTTATATGGCGCTTTAAGTATGTTGTCCGTCCAACTGAGTCACAAAAGGCTTTAATCGAGATAACGTTTCTTTTGCTGTTGCACATCACTGATGGCCTGAGACAAATCAGCACCGGTTAACTGGTGTTGCTGCATCAGTTGCTGCATAGGTTCAGACAATTCAGCACTGCTGTGCTGCGTAGCAGGAATTTTTGCCTGACGATAATAGGTAGTGCCAAAATCAACTAAAGCACAAAGCAGATATACCAGCAGGAAAACCGCCGGATATTTTATTTTGTGTACCATGTTTTCAGCTCCTGTTCCCATTGTTCCCGCTCAGCAGGCCATAAATCTTTGGTAGTCGTATCATCAAACTTATATCTTTTATTGGCTTTCAGTTTTAACAATACAGCGCCTGCCAAAGTTTCCAGATCGGCATATTCCAACTCACCGGCTTTAAGCACTTTGGCGTAATCGAGAATTTTAGCGGTAAACTCTTTTGTCAGGGGTGTAGGTGCCATCAACTTAACCTGGCACAAGGTATTGCGGCATTCGCTGGCAAGAATACGTAATTCATTATTGGTAGTGGTCACAGCCAGATGCGCCAGCAGGTATTCAGTCGCATCAGCCCAGCCTTCATCTCTGTCCTGAGCGTCCCACTCTGCATGTTGTTCCAGCAGAGCATTTTCTTTAGCCATTAAAGCACGAATACCTAGATAAGCATGGATCAGCTGGGCTGCTTCGGGGTTTTTAGCTTCAAAGTCGTTGGCTTGTGTTAATTGAGATTGAGTCATAGGTTCAGGCAACAGCATAAATGCCAACCAGGGTTTCACCTGATAGGCGCAGATGGCCGCGACAGCAACGAGCAGGCAGATCAGCCACTGTGCAATAACAGATTGTAAATTGAGCTGAAACTTCAACGCCATACGAACTCCAATCAAAAGGCGGCAAAGTTTACCATCTAAAAATGGGGTCAGATCACATTATTTATGGAAATAATGTGATCTGACCCCATTTTTAGAGCGGCTGATTTAAATCACACGGGAAAAAAGTAACAAATCCTGTTCTTCAATCAACGAGAGCTCTGTTTTCCCTTCCAGAGCAAAGCCCAGTTTAGTCGCCACCTGCTTAGACCCTTCATTATCCGGATGGATCACTGCCACCAGCCGCGTTAAGCCTAAGCCTTGAGCAAACTCAATCACCGCAGTCCCCGCTTCTGTCGCCAGCCCCTTACGCCAAAACTCTGGCAAAAAACGGTAGCCGAGTTCAGTTTCTTTAATTTCTTCCAGATACTTTATGCCACTAAAACCAATCACCTGCCCTGTATCTTTCCAGACACAAGCAAAACGGCCATAACCGTAGATCTGATAATCCCGCAGCGGATGCTGTTGCAGATAATCCAGCACATCCTGTTTCGACTGTGCTGGTTTATTACCGACATAACGTATTACATCTGGCACTGTCATCAGTTGATACATGGCATCCACATCATCCAGCGTAAAGGCACGTAGGATTAAACGTGGAGTTTCAAGTACAGCTTTCATTGGAGTTCCTTATCACTAAATTGGGGTCAGATCACATTGTTAACCGTTAACAATGTGATCTGACCCCAATTTTATTTAGCTTTTTTGCTGAATGAAGGCTTGCCGGATGAACGTTTAATTTTCTCCACCGCTTTGGCCGCAGGATTGACGCCTGTGTGACGGGTTAACGCCACCTGACCTGGTTTTTTGCCTGGAACTTTAATGTTACGCAGGAACATGTCCTCTTTGCCCTCTTCTGGCACCAGACAACCTTTGCTTCTGCCAATCAGGTGTTTTAAGCCCATTTTGACTAAAGCTTCGCGGATCATTGGCCAGCCTTTTGGATCATGGTAACGCAGCAGAGCTTTATGTAAGCGGCGCTGACGTTCACCTTTAGGCACAGGCACCACTTCGGTATTGCCTTTGATATTCTTCAGCGAGTTCATCTCTGTGTGATAGATGGTGGTCGCGTTCGCCATAGGGCTTGGGTAGAAGTTCTGCACCTGATCCAGTTTAAAATCACGTTCTTTCAGCCACAGCGCTAAATTCACCATGTCTTTGTCTGTAGTACCAGGATGCGCTGAAATGAAGTACGGGATAAGATATTGCTCTTTGCCCGCTTCACGGCTGAAGCGGTCGAACATTTCTTTAAACTTGTCATAAGCACCCATCCCAGGTTTCATCATCTTCGACAATGGGCCAGTTTCGGTATGCTCTGGGGCTATTTTTAAATAACCACCGACATGGTGCTGCACTAACTCTTTGACATAGTTGGGATCTTCAACCGCTAAATCGTAACGAACACCTGAGGCGACCAGAATCTTTTTAATACCATCCACTTTACGGGCAGCACGGTATAAATCCACAGTCGGGCTTTGATCCGTATCCATATGTTCACAAATGGTCGGATAAACACAAGAAGGTCGGCGACAGGTTTGCTCAGCCTTTGGATTTTTACAACGTAAGCGATACATATTGGCGGTTGGGCCGCCTAAATCTGAGATCACGCCGGTAAAACCAGGTACTTTGTCACGAATTTCTTTAATTTCTTTTAAAATCGATTCCTGCGAACGGCTTTGAATGACGCGGCCTTCGTGTTCGGTAATAGAACAAAAAGAACAGCCACCAAAACAGCCACGCATAATGTTGACCGAAGTTTTAATCATCTCATAGGCAGGGATTTTCGCCTTGCCATACACAGGGTGCGGCACACGTTGATAAGGCAGGCCAAAAACGCCATCCATCTCTTCAGTGGTCAGCGGGAATGCTGGAGGATTCACCCATAAATGACGGTCACCATGGCGCTGGTAAATAGCGCGGGCACAACCCGGGTTGGTTTCCTGGTGCAAAATACGTGAAGCGTGGGCATACAACGACTTATTGACACTGACCTGCTCAAAAGCTGGTAGTTTGACATACGTCTTTTCCCACGGTTTTTGGCGTGGCGGTTGCACCAGAATTGGCTTGGCTTCCACTTCAGGCGCTTTGCTGAGGTCTATACCTTGCTGCGCAAATTCAGAAAAAGTGCCACAACCTACATCATCTGCACCATAAGGATTAGGCACAGGGTCAATTTTGCCGACTTTATCAATAGCAGTGGAATCGACGCCACGCCAACCCGGCAAAGGCTCTTTGCGGATCACAGCAGTGCCACGAATATCATGCAAGGTATTGATATCTTCGCCATTGGCAATACGATGCGCCACTTCAATCAGCGGACGTTCGGCGTTGCCGTAGATCAACATCTCGGCTTTGGCATCAAAAATAATGGAGCGACGAACTTTTTCCTGCCAGTAGTCATAATGGGCAATACGGCGCAGGCTGGCTTCAATACCACCAATGATCACGGGCACATCTTTATAAGCTTCTTTGCAGCGCTGCGAATACACCAGCACAGCGCGGTCAGGTCGTTTGCCGCCTTCATTGCCAGGTGTATAGGCATCGTCGTGACGTAATTTTTTATCCGCTGTGTAACGGTTAATCATCGAGTCCATATTGCCGGCAGAGACACCAAAAAACAGATTGGGTTTGCCAAGCGTCATAAAAGCATCTTTAGACGACCAATCCGGCTGAGCAATCATACCCACGCGAAAGCCCTGACTTTCCAGCATACGACCGACCACAGCCATACCAAAGCTTGGGTGATCAACATAAGCGTCACCGACCACCAGAATAATATCGCAGCTGTCCCAGCCTAATTGTTTCATCTCGGCCCGGCTCATTGGCAAAAATGGTGCAGTACCAAAGGACTCAGCCCAGTATTTAGGATAAGAAAATAGTCCCCGCTCGGCCGCCATGCGGTCCACTGCTGCGGATTTTCT
>Ga0180008_1002332_pt1 | contig 10392 bp, 10 predicted proteins | sample MM_PW_MetaG_FD_121121 | JGI IMG/M metagenome (GOLD analysis project Ga0180008, IMG submission 121121) | Groundwater microbial communities from the Aspo Hard Rock Laboratory (HRL) deep subsurface site, Sweden - MM_PW_MetaG | ecosystem: Environmental > Aquatic > Deep subsurface > Groundwater... | reverse complement strand
TCAGGTGTTCTATCATTTGAAGATGGTGTTCAAATCGTACATGAACGCGGGTTGTTTATGAATGAAGCGGTTCCTGCAGGTGAAGGGGCTATGGCGGCTATATTAGGGTTAGACGCTCCTTTACTCAAAGAAGTAACAGACCTTGTTACGGAAGAAGGAGATGCGGTTCAACTAGCTAATTTAAATTGTCCGGGACAAATCGTTATTTCCGGGACGAAAGCTGGAGTGGAAAAAGCCTGTGTGAAAGCGAAAGAAGCGGGTGCGAAACGTGCGATTCCACTAGAAGTAAGTGGACCTTTCCATTCAGAGTTAATGAGACCTGCAGCATCTAAGCTTCAAGAAGCTTTAGCCAAGTTGAACATGAAGGATACGGCAATTCCAGTTATTTCGAATGTTACAGCTCAACCTGTGATGAAATCAGAAGATATGAAACCATTACTTGTAAGTCAGCTGTATTCACCTGTTCAATTCGAGATGTGTATTCGTACATTATTGGATGAAGGGGTAACACACTTTGTGGAATGTGGTCCTGGAAAAGTGTTAAGTGGACTTGTTAAAAAGATCGATCGATCAGCAAACGTATATCCTGTGTATGATCTTCATACAATTGAGAACGTGATAGAAGCTTCAAAGGAGTGGTCATAATGGGGAAATTGGACGGAAAAGCAGCTCTAGTAACTGGAGCTTCACGTGGAATTGGTGCTGAAATTGCTAAGCAATTGGCAAAAGAAGGTGCTCGTGTAGCGGTGAATTATAGCGGTAGTCAAAGTAAAGCTGAAGAAGTTGTGAATGAAATCATTGCTGCAGGAGGACAAGCATTTGCTATTCAAGCTAGTGTTAGTGATGCAGAGAATGTGACTGATATGGTTAAACAAACAATTGAACAATTCGGATCTGTTGATATCTTAGTGAATAATGCCGGGATTACACGTGATAATCTATTAATGCGTATGAAAGAATCCGAATGGGATGATGTTATCGATACGAACTTAAAAGGTGTATTTCTTTGTACAAAAGCGGTGACTCGTCAAATGATGAAGCAACGCGCAGGGAAAATTATTAACATTGCTTCTATCGTTGGTGTTTCAGGTAATGCTGGACAAGCGAATTATGTGGCAGCTAAAGCTGGTGTTATTGGGCTAACGAAAACGACAGCAAAAGAATTAGCGAGTCGACATATTAATGTCAATGCGATAGCACCAGGTTTTATTACAACTGAAATGACTGATGAATTATCAGATGATGTAAAAAATCAAATGCTAACGCAAATCCCATTATCTAAACTTGGTAATCCACAGGATGTTGCAAAAGCAGTGGTTTTCCTAGCTTCAGATGATGCAAGTTATATTACAGGACAAACATTACATGTTGATGGCGGTATGGTTATGTAAAACCCTCTATGAAGAATGAATGGATTTTTGTATACTATTTTGAGGGGAGGTGACTATATTGGCAACAGTAGTTGAGCGTGTAACAAAAGTAATCGTAGATCGTCTTGGTGTAGACGAGAGCGAAGTGAAAATGGAAGCATCTTTCCGTGATGATCTTGGTGCAGATTCTCTAGACGTGGTGGAACTTGTTATGGAACTTGAAGATGAGTTCGACATGGAAATCTCGGATGAAGATGCAGAACAAATTAGTACGGTAGGTAATGCTGTAACGTATATTGAAAGCAAACAAGGGTAATTAACTTTTTCCTTGACAGAGACGCATTAGACATTCAAATTGAATGGTCTTCTGCGTCTCTATTTCTTTTTGCACAATGAGCTTTAAACAGGTAAACTAAAGCGTAGAACCTAAAGGAAGGCAGATTAGAGATGACTGGTAAACGTAGAGGAATGCCTCAAAAAAATGGAACTTTTTCAGAAAGTGTCCGACAATCATTTATAAAATTACAAAACGAACTAAATGTTCAATTTAATAATTCAAATCTTCTTTATCAAGCCTTTACCCATTCATCTTATGTGAATGAGCATCGACGCAAATTTTATACGGATAATGAACGTCTTGAATTTCTAGGAGATGCAGTTCTTGAACTATCAGTATCTCAGTACCTTTTTCAAAAGTTCCCTTCAATGAGTGAAGGTGAATTGACTAAACTTCGTGCAGCAATTGTATGCGAACCTTCACTGGTGTTGTTTGCCAATGAATTAAAGTTCGGGGTGTACGTTCTTTTAGGAAAAGGTGAGGAGATTACAGGAGGTCGCGAACGTCCAGCTTTACTTGCGGATGTGTTTGAATCCTTTATTGGAGCCCTCTATTTAGATCAAGGCTTAGAACCGGTCGTAACATTCCTAGAACAAGTTGTCTTTCCAAAAGTTGAAATCGGTGCTTTTTCGCATGTGATGGATTATAAGAGCCAGCTACAAGAAATGGTTCAGCAATCAAATAATGGTTCATTAGTTTACGAGATTGTAGAAGAGAAAGGTCCAGCTCATAACCGGACTTTTGTTTCAGTTGTTAAACTTGGAGCTGAAGAGCTTGGCTTAGGTAAAGGGAAATCAAAAAAAGAAGCGGAACAAAAAGCAGCGCAAGTTGCCATTACACTTATTAAAGAACAAGCTTCTAGCAGGCAGGAGGGCTGAATTTGTTCTTAAAAAGACTTGAAGTAGTAGGATTTAAATCTTTTGCGGATCGAATTGGAATTGATTTCGTCCCTGGGGTTACAGCAGTGGTTGGACCCAATGGGAGTGGAAAAAGTAATGTGACAGATGCGATTCGATGGGTGCTTGGTGAACAGTCAGCTAAATCGTTACGAGGAGCTAAAATGGAGGATGTTATTTTCGCAGGAAGTGACTCGCGAAAACCTCTTAATTTTGCTGAAGTTACATTGATTTTAGATAATGCAGATCAACGCTTACCTCTTGATTACGCAGAAGTAAGTGTAACGCGACGAGTATTTCGTTCAGGAGATAGTGAGTATTTATTAAATAAACAATCATGTCGTTTAAAAGATATTAATGATTTATTTATGGATTCTGGTTTAGGAAAAGAAGCTTTTTCAATCATTTCTCAAGGTAGAGTTGATGAGATATTAAATAGCCGACCAGAAGATCGACGCTCCATTTTTGAAGAAGCAGCTGGTGTTTTAAAGTACAAGCTTCGTAAGAAAAAAGCGGAACACAAACTCTTTGAAACTGACGATAACTTACATCGCGTTTTAGATATTTTACATGAATTAGATGATCGGATGGAGCCACTTCAAATGCAATCATCCGCTGCATCTGATTATTTACGTATGTCTGAAGAGCTTAAAGATGTTGAACTTGGTGTTATTGCATTCGACTTAAAACGCATTGAAACGCAACTAATTGAGCTGACGAAACAAGTAAGTGAGCAAAGTGCTAACGAATCAACACTTGATGGATTAATTGATGAAACGGAATCCCAACTGATTCAGTCAAGACAATTGTTATCTGAGCAAGATACGATCATCGATGGGGCACAAGAGCAATTAGTCGAGGCTAGTGCAGAGCTGGAACGTTGGGATGGGAGAAAACAATTACTCGCAGAGAAACGGCAGAACACTGACCAGCAAATCGAAAAACTTCAGCAAAGCATTCGTGATTTTGATGAAGAAAAAAGTGAACTAGAACATGAATATGAGCAAAAGCTTCAAAGTGCAAAACATAGACAACAAGAATTACACCAAAAGAAATTAGAGTTAAAACAACTAGACCATCTACTCAAACAGTCTTCCGCTGAAATTGAAAGTGAAATGGAAGAATGGAAAACCACGTATATTGAAAGGTTAAACGAAGAAGCCACTGTGAAGAATGAGCTAAAGCATTTAGATCAACAGGTTGTCCAACAAATGGAACAAACTGAGAAAATGAAGGGTGAAAACTCTTTAATTTCTGAGGAATTACATGTTGTGGATTCTAACCGTTCGAATGTCTCAAACGCATTAGCTGTTGTATCAAAACAATTGCAAGAAAAAGTTGAACTTTTTAAGAGTGAACAAGAGGTTTATTCGAAAGAAAAAGATCAATTGGAGTCTAAGCAATCACTTCTTTATCAAGCGTATCAACATCAACAACAGCTTAAAGCTAGAAAAGAGTCTCTAGAAGCGCTAGAAGCTGATTTTTCAGGTTTTTATCAAGGTGTTAAGGAAATATTGGTGGCACGTGAAAAAGGGCACTTAAAAGGCATTAGTGGCGCTGTAGCAGAACTAATCCAAGTGAAACCCGAATATGCCAAAGCGCTCGAAACGGCACTTGGTGCTTCCATGCAACACATTGTAACGGAAACGGATGACGATGCGAGAAAAGCGATTTCATTTTTAAAAGATAAAAAGGTGGGACGTGCGACGTTTTTACCTAAATCGGTTATGAAATCTCGCAAACTTTCATATGACTCGATACAGACCATTTCAAGTCATCCAGCCTTTTTAGACACAGCAGATCAATTGGTTTCTTTTGATGAGGAAAATCGTCGAATCGTAGAGAATCTTCTTGGTAATGTTGTCATCGCGAAGGATTTACAAGGGGCTTCTCAAATCGGGAAAACTGCTCAGTACCGATTCCGTGTTGTAACTTTAGATGGTGATATCGTAAATGCTGGTGGTTCATTAACTGGTGGTTTTTCTAAACAGCAATCTTCCGTTTTTTCAAGAAAAGCCGAATTAGATGAGCTATCTACTAAACTTACTGTGATGAACGAAACAATTTACCAAGCAGAAAGTTCGATATCTCAGTTGAAAAATACGGTTGATACACGATCGAAAGAATTAGAATTAAGACGTGTTGAAGGTGAAGAAATTCGTGCGAAAGAGTTAGAGTTGAGTTCTGAATTACGGGAGTTAGAATCAACCTATAAACGTTTGAAAGAACGTGAATATATTTTCCGTTCGGAAAATGAACATGTTTCAGGACGAAAAGATGAACTGGCTCAAAAACAAGAACTCGCACAAAAACGATTAATCGAGTTAAAAAAAGAATTGACGGATATCAATGAAACCATTGATCGTTTAACATCAATGAAATTCCAAAGTCAAAATGAGCGAGATCGTCTAACTGAACAATCTGCTGAACTACGTTCTCAAATTGCCGTGTTGTCGGAACAATTGGCGACAGCAGAAAATTCCGTATCGGAACTTAAGCTTAAAATAGAAAAAGTAACAGCTAAAAAAGATCAAGCTGCTAAAGAAATGGACTGGTATCAATCAGGTAATATGGAGATTGGTCCATCTAAAGAAGAAATTCTTACACAACTGGCAAGTTGGCAAGAGAAGAAACTTTCCTTACAACAAATCGTCAGTGATGGCAGAGAAAAAAGGTTAGCTATTAACCAAAGTGTTCAGCAATTCGAACTTCAATTGAAAAAGCATCAACATCTTCATAAACAAGCACTTGATGCATTAAGAGCAGCGGAAGTGCGAGTGAATCGATTAGACGTGGAACAATCGTCTCTCTTAACTCATTTGGAAGAGCAATATCAACTAACTTCTGATGAAATCGATTACCCAGATACGGAAACGTTTAACGAAGAAGTATCGAGGAAAAAAGTGAAACTGTTGAAACAGTCGATTGATGAATTAGGTCCAGTCAATATTGGATCTATTGAAGAATATGAGCGTGTTCTAGAACGTCACACATTCTTGACTGAGCAAAGACAGGATTTATTAGAAGCAAAAGAAACGCTACATGAAGCCATTAGGGAAATGGATGAAGAAATGACGATTCGCTTCAGTGAAACGTTTTACGCGATTCGAACTCAATTTGTTAAAGTATTCAGGGAGTTATTTGGTGGCGGTCAAGCTGATTTAGTCTTAACGAATCCTGAGTCGCTTTTAGAAACCGGAATTGATATTATCGCTCAACCTCCAGGGAAAAAATTACAAAATCTTAGTTTGCTTTCGGGTGGAGAACGAGCACTTACGGCAATTGCTTTATTATTTGCGATTTTAAATATTCGTCCTGTGCCATTCTGTATTCTAGATGAAGTAGAAGCTGCATTAGATGAATCAAATGTGGTACGTTACAGTCAGTATTTAAAGAAATTTAGTCATGAGACACAATTTATCGTTATTACGCACCGCAAAGGAACAATGGAAGGTGCGGATGTTCTTTATGGAATTACGATGCAAGAATCGGGGATTTCAAAATTAGTGTCGGTTAAACTTCAAGAAGAACAAAAGGCACTTGTTGCACAAGGGAGCGAGCGAGCATGAGTTTTTTTAAGAAAATGAAAGAAAAGTTAACGGGTACACCTGAAGAAACAGTAACGGTTTCTGGGAAGTTTAAAGATGGTCTTGCTAAAACGCGTAATCAATTCACTTCTAAAGTGAATGATCTCGTTGCGAAATATCGTAAAGTAGATGAAGATTTTTTCGAAGAGCTTGAGGAGATTTTATTACAAGCAGATGTTGGTTTTGAAACTGTTATGGAACTTATGGATGCACTTCGCTTTGAAGTGCAGCGTAAGAACATGAAAGATACAGCTGGAATTCAATCGGTGATTTCAGAAAAACTGGTAGAAATTTATGAGTCTGGTGAAGAATCTTCAAATGAGTTAAATATGCAAGTCGATGGTTTAACTGTTATTTTGTTTGTTGGTGTAAATGGAGTGGGTAAGACTACGACAATTGGTAAATTGGCCAATCGCCTGAAATCTGAAGGGAAATCTGTTTTGTTAGCAGCTGGAGATACATTTAGAGCTGGTGCAATTGAACAACTCCAAGTATGGGGTGACCGAGTGGGTGTTGAGGTGATCAAACAGTCTGAAGGGTCTGATCCTGCAGCGGTAATGTATGACGCTGTTCGCGCAGCTAAGAGCCGAGGTGTGGATGTCCTAATCTGTGATACTGCCGGTCGATTACAAAATAAAGTGAACTTAATGAATGAGTTAGAAAAAGTGCATCGTGTGATTTCACGAGAAATTCCAAATGCCCCTCATGAAGTGTTACTTGCTTTAGATGCAACGACGGGACAAAACGCATTAATTCAAGCTCAGACGTTTAAAGAAGCGACGAATGTTACGGGTATTGTTTTAACAAAACTAGACGGTACAGCAAAAGGCGGTATTGTTTTAGCCATTCGAAACAAACTCCATATTCCTGTTAAATTTGTTGGATTAGGTGAGAAGATGGACGACTTACAGCCTTTTGATACAGAGAAATATGTATATGGTCTTTTCGCTGAAGGATTAGAGAAAGAAGAGTCCGCTCAAAAAGACTAGACAAGTAAAAATACTTGACACTGAATTGCGAGCTCGGTATGATAATTAAAACAGATGAAGGCGGAGATCATGATGCTTTTAGAAAAAACAACACGCATGAACTTTCTCTTCGACTTTTACCAATCTCTACTTACAGAGAAACAACGCAGTTATATGCATTTATATTATTTAGACGATCATTCATTAGGTGAAATTGCGGATGAATACGAAATCTCTAGACAAGCAGTTTATGATAATATTCGACGGACTGAAGCAATGCTCGAAGAATATGAAGATAAACTAGAGTTATTTGGGAAGTTTCAACAACGACAAATGGTTATTGAACAATTAACGCTTGCTATGGAGCAAGATGAGATTGAAAAAAATGTTGTCATGGAACTTGTCAATCAACTAAAAGAATGGGATTAGGAGGCGGCGTGCATGGCATTTGAAGGTCTAGCTGAGCGGCTGCAAGGAACCATCCAACGTATAAAAGGAAAAGGAAAAGTTTCCGAAGCAGACGTTAAAGAAATGATGAGAGAAGTTCGGTTTGCCTTAATTGAAGCCGACGTTAACTTAAAAGTAGTAAAAGAATTCGTCAAAAAAGTAAGTGAGCGAGCTGTTGGTAGCGATGTGATGAAGAGCCTTACTCCTGGTCAGCAAGTCATTAAAATCGTTAAAGATGAATTGACTTTATTGATGGGTGGAGAGCAAGCGCCAATTCAATTTGCTAAAAAACCACCGACTGTGATTATGATGGTCGGTTTGCAAGGTGCTGGTAAAACGACAACTAGTGGGAAATTAGCGAATGTGCTTCGCAAGAAATACAATCGTAAACCATTACTAGTTGCAGCTGATATTTATCGTCCTGCAGCCATTCAACAACTTGAAACGATTGGTAAGCAACTTTCGTTGCCAGTGTTTTCACTCGGAACAGAAGTATCACCTGTTGAAATTGTTCGTCAAGCGATTGAAAAATCAAAAGAAGAACATTATGACGTAGTAATTGTGGATACAGCGGGTCGTTTACATGTTGATGAAGTTTTAATGCAGGAACTAAAAGATATTCGTGCCTTAAAAGAACCGGACGAAATTTTCTTAGTTGTTGATTCAATGACTGGTCAAGACGCGGTTAATGTTGCTCAAAGTTTCAATGAAGCTCTTGGCATTACGGGGGTTGTTTTAACGAAATTAGATGGTGATACACGTGGTGGTGCTGCGCTATCTATTCGTTCTGTTACTGAAAAACCAATTAAATTCGTTGGTATGGGTGAAAAAATGGATGCTCTTGAAGCGTTCCACCCTGAGCGTATGGCTTCACGTATTTTAGGCATGGGCGATATGATGTCTTTAATTGAAAAAGCTCAATCTAATGTGGATGAAGAAAAAGCCAAAGAACTTGAAGAAAAGTTTAGAACACAGACATTTACGTTCGACGATTTTGTCGAGCAATTAAATCAAGTGAAGAAAATGGGTCCTTTAGAAGACATTATCAAAATGTTACCCGGTGCTGGAAAAATTAAAGGGCTTGAAAATGCTAAAGTTGATGAAAAACAAATGGGTCGAGTAGAAGCGATCATTTATGCAATGACGCCTCAAGAAAAAACGACACCTGAAGTGATTAACTCTAGTAGAAAAAAGAGAATTGCAAAAGGATCTGGGACGACCATTCAGGACGTCAATCGATTGCTTAAGCAATTTGAAGACATGAAAAAAATGATGAAACAAATGTCTGGAATGCAACAAAAAGGCAAGAAAAAGATGAAAATGCCAGGATTAGACTCGCTTTTTAAATAAATTTTAAAGCAATTTTTAAGGTGTTAAGAAAAAACACTTTACAAACAAATCAAATCTTGATAATATACTATCTTGTGTGAAACTATTCGGAGGTGCTATTAAACATGGCAGTTAAAATTCGCTTAAAACGTATGGGAGCTAAAAAATCTCCTTTCTATCGTATCGTTGTTGCTGACGCTCGTGCTCCACGTGACGGCCGTCAAATCGAAACAGTGGGAACTTACAATCCACTAACTTCACCAGCTGAAGTAAAAATCAACGAAGAACTAGCGTTGAAATGGTTATCAACTGGTGCTAAACCATCTGATACAGTACGTAACTTGTTCTCAGAACAAGGCATCATGGAGAAATTCCATAACGCAAAAAACGCTAAGTAATCGGGGGCAGCCTAATGAAGCAGCTGATTGAAACAATTGTTAAACCATTAGTTGATTATCCGGAAGAAGTTCGTATTGAAATTGACGAAAATGCAAACCGTATTGTCTACAAACTTTCTGTCCATTCTGAAGATATGGGGAAAGTTATTGGTAAGCAAGGTCGTGTTGCGAAAGCGATTCGCACCATTGTTTATTCAGCAGCAAGCAGTCACCATAAGAAGAAGACGTATGTCGATATTCTAGATTAATAGTAGAAAAAGGAAGGGGCCATGGTTCCTTCCTTTTTTGTACAATAAGTTGGAAATCCGATTAAACAATAGGACAAAGAAAGACAGCTGTGCCTTTGTGGTGCTAGCTGTGTTTTTAAAATAGACACGGATAAACCGTTTAGTTGATAATTATTAAAAGGACAAAATCTGCTATCTACGCGCAGGTGTCAATCCAGTCAACGAAGCGTTTAACTTCGCCTATAAATAAGGAGTGAAACAGATGAATTGGTTTAATGTAGGTAAGATCGTGAATACCCACGGAATTCGTGGTGAAGTACGCGTCATTTCAAGTACTGATTTTCCTGAAGAACGATATGCAGTTGGAAATAAACTCAGCTTATTTAAAAGTGATTCAAAAACACCGATTGTCTTAACTGTTGCAAGTCATCGTCGTCACAAAAATTTTGACTTATTAACATTTGAAGGCTATTTAACGATTGAAATGGTTCAAGGATTCCGTGATGGCATTTTAAAGGTATCGGAAAATCAATTGTCTGAATTAGAAGGCAATGAATACTATTTCCATGAAATTATTGGTTGTACAGTTATTGGAACAGATGGGCAAGAAATCGGTGTAATTACGGATATTTTGCAAACCGGAGCGAACGATGTTTGGACGGTAAAACCGGCTAGCGGAAAAGATCATTATATTCCATACATTGAGGATGTTGTAAAAGATATCGATATTGAAAATAAAAAAATAACGATCGATGTGTTGGACGGCTTATTATCATGATGAAGATTCATGTTTTATCACTTTTTCCTGAGATGTTTACAGGCGTTTTTAATTC
>Ga0180008_1002331_pt1 | contig 10394 bp, 6 predicted proteins | sample MM_PW_MetaG_FD_121121 | JGI IMG/M metagenome (GOLD analysis project Ga0180008, IMG submission 121121) | Groundwater microbial communities from the Aspo Hard Rock Laboratory (HRL) deep subsurface site, Sweden - MM_PW_MetaG | ecosystem: Environmental > Aquatic > Deep subsurface > Groundwater... | reverse complement strand
CACCTAAACCAAGTGATATTAGCGGGAACCACTGTTTCAAATTCGCCAGGGCTTGAATGTTCTTAGCCATTTGCAAAATAGCCGCAACCACTGGCACTAACGTCAACATCTCTGGTGTTAAGACAATTTCGTCCATGTGTTCTCCTTTCATTGGTCCATTCGTTTATCCAGCTCATTCTGGATTTCAAACAGTTCATTTTTCAGGCGGCTCTGTGTTTTCTGTAACTCATTCATATCCCCCATTAAGACTACAATGCGCCGGCCAACATCCTGCAAACTATCGTTCAAGACAATGACTTGGCGCTGCATATCTGTTAATTGCTGGAAGGTTAGTTCACTCATTTTTCCGCACCCCTCTCTAAGAGAATGTCCACTTTGGTTTCAACTCGCTCCATAGATTGTTCGATAGCGCGTACTCTCGGCTCCAAATTTTTTTCGATAGCCGTAACGCGGGTATCATTGCCGTCCACGCGCTCCGTCACGCGGCCATATCCGTAGACGGCCCCGAGCGCAGCCACCAATAGCATGGCCGCAATAGCTATCACCTTTAACCATCCATTCAGTTTTGTTTTTGCCATCATCCATTCCTTTATATTGGATACTCCGGCCACCGTATTTGGTCGTATTTTATATAAACCTTACACTTGCCTGTTGATGCGCCGGTGCCCTTACTAAACGTAGCAATTACCGCCGTTCGGCTACTGTAAATCTTGCGAAGCGCATTACTGTTAAACAGATAGTCACCAAGATTGTTTGGGTCGCTTGGAACCAAGCTAACCGATGTCAAGTCAATGCTTGCGTTAGGAAGAAACCCGTCTGTATCGTGTGCGTCTCCAACATCAAAGGACGCACCTGTTCCGTCCCAAGCAGTCACGACTTCAACATAGCAATCTGTAATTACCTGCCAAGGCGCTGGTGAACATATCGTAACGGGAGAATCATCATCGTAATTTACTACTCTGCACACAACGCCAGAACCGCCGAGACTTGTCGAATATTCACCCGTCACGGTATCAGGGTAAAACCTGCGGCAGTTGATATAATAGACGGGATAATTACTATTATTGAACCATGCTTTAGGAGATACACCCTCTCTAAAATCAGTTCCGATAAACATATTGCGGCTACTGTTTGTATCGCTCTGGGTGTGGTAAACATTGTATGTAGACGTACCAGCCAAGTTCACATTTCCGCCAATAAATGTATTGCAATAGCAATCATCTATATAGATAGCACCCGTGCTTTCCTCGTCAGCGGCCATTTCAATCCACAAGGATTCAAACACACTAAAAAATACCCAATCCATATACAGCGCATAATTATCACACGATTCTGATACTGTTCGGCGAAGATGCACTCCTACAACTCCACCCTTAGCTTTGGTACTTGATAGGTCTATCCCATTATACGCTTCATAGATAAAGCAACTGTCAATAGTAACGGTACTTCCATCCGTAATCTTAATGCCATATCCACAATCTCGAATATAAAGTCGTTCAAGAACGGTCCCCTGCTGGTTGTCGAAATGGATTCCGATAAGACCTTCTGAGGTATGGCCATTACCGTTAATCCGCATATCAGATATATGGACAAAAGCCGGAGTCCCACTACTAAAATCAAATATGGAACTTCCCGTAAAGCTGTCGGCAGCATCTATTATTGTCGCTGTTTTGCTGGCACCACAAATCCATAAACCAGTTTGGGTAATCGTCAGTGTTTCATTGACAGAGTATGTCCCAATGGGAAAATATAGCGGGCCGGTAGTGTTAGTCTTACAATAGGTTATTGCTGCTTGCACAGCCGTCGTATCGTCAGTTTTTCCGTCACCAACGGCGCCAAATGTCTTGACGTTAATCACGCCAATCCCGCCCATAGTCGTCAAGGCCGCCAAGCCGCTCGCATCATCAAGAACGGTCTGCGCAAAACTGCTTATACCCAAAGTCGTTTGGGCATCACTTGGATTGGCATCATCTAAGACCGTCTCCATGAAAGCACTGACAACAACTGCGGTCACGCCTGCGGCGGTCGTGACCGCTCCGGTATTGCCGAAATATGGGAACGTAGAGGCCCGCGAATTGCTCGTTGGGAATTCGGCGCTCAGCGCACTGGAATCGCTCACAGGGAACTTCAGGCACCTGCCGAGAATCTCGTAGATGTCCTGAATGTTCAGCTTGCACTCGTCAATACTGTTCTTAATAGCACCGGTATCCATCTTGCCGCCGGACGAATAGGTGGCGCTGTGCGTAGTATCCTCGCTCCGATAGACAACGAGTGTATAGCCGGAAGCGTAGGTGTCGGTAGTCGTAACAGTCCCGCCCGGCCCTGCGCGGTAGTCGTTGTTGGTAGCCGAGACGGTATAATCGGAGTCCTCGGTAAGTTTCGTCTCATTGCCGCTGGAATCCCGCAGTATCACCACCACGTCGGACGTATCGCCGCCCATCACGTCGAAGGTAAAGTCGAACTCCGTCGTCGAACCGTTGCAGGCGTACCTGTGCTTATTGTGCGTACTGACCACATCGGCGAACGCCGCCGAGCAAGTCAGCAACATTGTCAAAATCATCAGTCTTTTCATAGTAACATCCTTTCCCTTACTTCGGTGGTTCCGGTACTTTCTGTTCGTTTCTGCGTTTTCTCTCATCGGCCCTAAGAGCTTTCTCTACTTCTGAGGCCGGTGGCTGCTTGGCGGCCTTGCTTATCTTTCGCGTGGTAATGTCCATGATGCCGCTTGCGGGCAGGCCGCGTAATCTTGCTATGCCGTCGTATAAGTTCTGGATAGCATCGAATAGCTTTATCTCCGCCTCATCCGGCTTTCCCTCAAAGTATTTTTTGTATGCCTGCCTGAAATCGCTTATGCTCTGGGCAAGCATTCCCGGCCCGGCGAAAAGAATCGCGTCCGGGTCAAGGTCGTTCCATGCCTCTTCTCCAATGGCCCTCTTAATATGCCCGGCCGCAAGAGTCCCAAAAGGCAAATGGCCCAAATGGTCTTCTATTAGTTGTGTGACAAACTTCTTCCAGCTGAAATACCCTTCTTCCGGCGGTTCCTTATCCAGCAATACCGTTGCTGCCATTGTGGTTGCGCCAGACGCTGCCGTCTTGATAATCCGAACCAAAAACGTCGATAGCGTCGTTGCGCCAAGCGTCTGTGCCGCCCGGCCGGTTGCTGCAACCTTGTTCTTGGACTTGGCTATGTCGTGCATCGCCACCAGATTGGTATTCAGCATGGCCTCTCTGGCGGACCTGAACATGAGCATTGACTTCCAGACGGCGTTCTGGGTAGATGACAATGCCGAGCGCTCGTCAATGTCCCACATGGGCTGAGTCTTTCTTACTACATCTTCGCTTCGATGGGCCACTTCGGTCCAAAACTCGTCCGAGCCAAACGTCAAATCGGTAGTATCAGCCACCCATCGCTGAACAGCGCTATCAATCACTTCAATAGCCAGCCGGTCGGTTACTCTCAGTGGTTCAAGCGATATGTCCGTCTTCTTCCCAAAGATAAACCTGTCAACAGATGCGCCTGCCGCAATATCACCTTCAATAATACCTATCCGCCCGCCCTCGTACCTCATTCTCAGCACGGGAGAATATCTGTCTATTCGCTCCGACTGTGCCTTGCCGTGCTGTTCTTTGATTCCGGCCATAGGATTAGCGTATTTCAATGGTATCTGCCCGGCGGAAAACGCTATGGGTATGGACATCGGCTGCACCGCCATAGTAGTCAGACGTAAACCCAGAACGGATTTGCCCCCGGCTCTAAGCGCCCACTGACCGGCCACTTCTAAGGCGTCCCTGTCTGAGGCAACCCCCTGAAAACGCCGAAGTATGGTCTCCATACATTTTAACTCAACTCCCCTGCCGGAGTTTCGCATCTCCCGCCGCCACTGGTCGTTGTTAAGGAGTGTGCGAATATTCTTCATGGGAATGGCAAGCCCAGCATAACTCGAAGAAGTCTCAATCTCGCTTGATACCTGCTGCCAGAACGGCCTGATTACCAAGGGTTTCTTGCCACCTGTAAACGGCTGAAACATGCCTTGGTCTTCAATAGCTGCAAGGTCAACCGTTCTTCCGCGTATGCTGCGGTCAATCTTTCGCTTCAATCCCCAGTAATACGGGTCTCTGGCCATATCAAACCCCAACAACACATTTGAGGTTTCGTTGATATGCGGAGCCATCAACTCGTTAATTGTCGTCTTGAACTCCATCATGGCGCGTTCTTTGTCGGTAAGCACTCCCATCGCATCGACTATCTCGCCTATGGTTGGCGTTGGAATTTCCCTGCCACCAATCCAGAGATATTCGGCGTTTTCTATCTGACTAAGATTGCGCTCAGACCAGATGTTCATGCCCAGACTCATAATCTGTTCCGTAGTAAGATTGTGAGTAGCGCCTCCAAGCGTTACGGTATGCTCTTCCGCCCGGCGGGCATAGTCGGCATCATTCCAGCCGATTCTCTCCAATTCCCCAGTCAAGGCATCATAAGCCTCAAAGCGGATTCTTAAGGCTTCGCGCTTGCCTGCATGACGTTCCGTATCCACAAGCCGCAAAGTTTCCTTTGAGCCTTCGGACGTACTGGTTTCTACCAGCGCCCAGATGTGCATCGAATCCTTGTAAGGTATATTGGCCAGCATCTTCAGCTTACTGGGTGCTTCGACGGCTTCGGATGGCTTGCCGGCTTCTATTTCTGCTACCCGCTTCTTGGCCGGGCGCGTTGGGGCTATTTCTCCGATAGCAGCATCTATTGTCTTCTTGGCCTCTTCGGCCCGACCTTCTTTAATCATCTTGTCCTGAAGTTCATTCTGCGTAACGGCATACCGGATGCCATCGGAGATTTGCAGGATTTCGTCCGGCGTCATATCGCTGATGGGTTTCTTTTCAAGCCTTGCAAGCTGTTCGATTATTCGCGGGCCTACAACCTCTGCCGCTCCGGCAAGTTCCTCCTTCGGCGCAGCCGCAATCCCCTTCTGCAATTCAAATCCGACATCTATAAGGTCTTGCTTGATACCCTCAAGCTCAGTACGTTTCTTCTCGGATAGCGTTGTTAAGTCAACACCTTCAAGAGCGGCGGCAATCTTATCAATGGCCGGTTGGTGCATAGCCATCTGTTTGCCGAATTTCGGGATAGTCTTGATGGACTCGCGTAATTCACCGACAGCCTTCTTGTATTGCGCCTTGTCGGCTATCCTCTGAACGGCGGCCATAGCAACTACTTGCTCGGATTCCGTTCTTGCCCTGGCAACGGCATTCATCAATTGTGTTCGCTGGCCCTTGGTAATGTCTATATCTTTCAACTTAATGGCCGCTACCTTGGCAAGGTTCTTATGCTGCTTCACCGTGTCTCTTGCGCCTTCCATGTAAGCGTGTACGGACTCCCGTGACCGGCCCTCCATGACCTTATTGAACAACTCCATAGTCGTCATCGTGACTTTTTCCGTGCGTTGTACAAATTCGCGGACACCTTCCTTTGTAGTAAGGTCAAGAACCTCAGATACTTGGCTTACCAAATCAGCAGGGAGTCGCTGTAGAACTTCGCCCTCAAGCCGCTGTTTCAGTTTCTTCGCCCGGCGTATAGTTAAGTCTGCCGGTTTGACTGTGTATCCCAGAGCTTCTTGTGTCGCCTTAATATCACCAATGAGGGCCTGAGTCATGGCAACTTGGTTCTTAGTCATTTCAACCGTACCAGTCTCTTCCACTTGTTGAAGTATGGCGTCAATAGCTCCAACTCCCCAGGCAAGGTAGTTAGTAGCTTCCTCTCGCGTCATCTCAATAGAAGTTCGCTTGGTAGGCCAGCCGCCTTCAGTAAAGCCTTTAACATCTTCCGGTGTAACATCCATACCCTTTGCTATGCGCGCTTTCATGCCGGGCGTGACATTGCCGATATACAGATTTGCAGTTACCTTTTCTCCGGGTATGCCGCCAGCCTGTTCTATGCGCATGGGTTCCGCCTTCCCCTCTGCGGGCTTCTCCATAGCCTTCAGGAACTCCTGGCCGGCCTGTGTGACTTGCGTAGAGCCTATTGTCTGGCCGGGGAACTTCTCCTGCAACTTCTGGTACATCTGCGTAGCTACACCCTGCCTTTGAAACTCTTCCTTGACGGTTATGTTGTGTATCTCAGGTTTGCCGTCCACAACTTCATAGACTAATTCGCCCGCCTCTTTGCCGTTCACCCATGCACCGATAAGGGGCCTGTTAGTCTCTTTGGAAGTGCCTTCTCGGATTGTAATGCCCTCGGCGGGCTTGGCAGCGGGCGCTTGGCCAGCCCCGGCCTCGCTGGGGGCCTCTACGACGGCTTCGGCAGGTTTCACAGCCTCCAATTCCGCTTCAATCTCCTGTATCTCAATTTTCTCCAACTGAGCCATGCCCTGACCTATACGGTCAATTATCCTCTGCCGAGCCTCTGCCCCTACGCCAAATCGCTCCTTAATCAATACAACATCCTCATTGACATCATTGATAATATCCATTCGTTCTTTGGCCGCTTCAATATCCGCTTGTCTTTGTATAGCAGCTTCTTTTGCACCTACCTTGACTGCAACAGCAGATGGAGCAACAGCTAAGATGCCACCTATCCACATCGCTTCCGGCACGGCCTTCACACCTGCCGCAAAGGCTTTCTCAACAGCCTCTTGATAGCTGAGACCTTCTGTAGTTGCCATCGCAAATGTTTCAAGAAATCCCTGTGTAAACTCAGTCACTCCTTCCTGGCCACTATTTAAGGCAACCAGCATGACCGCTTCACGTAACGGTATTCCCTTAGTGAATCCTTTTATGAACTTCGGGAAGACGAGCATTTCTCCACCAACTTCAGCGGCGCCTGCTAAGTCACTAAAGAATTGAGCCTTTACCAGTGAACCGCCTGCATCCAATTGCTGCTGGAATGTCTTGCCTTTTGTCGATGCCCAAAATATACCAAGAGATAAGGCGCTGTCTCCTGTTAGAACCCCAAGGCCCAAACCTACACCAAACAAAGGTACGTTCTCCGATATACCTCTCATCATCCGCGTTGCCGGGGATGTGCTGATAGTGATTCTGTCTTGCTTGGCTTTCTCAGTAGCGGCTTCGGCATTGATAATTTTGGCAATTGCATCAGGGGCGCGTTGGGCCACTCGAAAGGCTTCGCCGGCTATTGCACCGGGAAGCGCCCCGACTTCTCTGGGGTCAATAATACCTGGTGGTGCTTTTGGTAATCTCGGTTTCACAGGTACAGATTCAAAACCATGCCGCACTATATCTTCGGGAACAACACCCAATCCACCAGCCCATCGCATACCTTCGGCTTTGAATGACGAAGCTATTCCTGCCCCACCAACTAACGTCCCAATATATAGGTTGCGCGGAGTCTCTGATACCAACCTGCCGACATCGTTCCGCCATGAGTATCTTTCTTCGGGCGGTTCCCATTTGTCTTTTCGTGGTTCTTTCAAGAGCGGATAGAAACCATCAGCAATCTCTGTAGATACTCCAAGCTCCTGAGCCATTTTGCGCACATGCTCCGAACGCCTTAATAATTCTTCAGGGTCAAAAGGTCTTGCCCATTGGCGTTGACTATAATCAGGAATCTCCGGCACAGCAGGAGTCTCTACAGGCAATTCATCTAACGTAAGAGTTGCTCCTACGTCAGGTGGCTTAACCAAATCATTCAACGTAAGTCTTTCGCCTACTTCTGGCATTATCTTCCTTTTTGTACCGGGGCCGGACCGAGATACGTCACTTCATCCGTGCCTTCGTACCGATACTTCTTCCCATCTAAAATGAATTCCATACCCGGATATATCTCATGGCCGTCAATACTCTTGACGCCGTTGACTATCTTGCCATCTACAATCTTGCTGGCTGTGTCGCCCGGCTTAAAACCTTGTACCTTGATAGGCCCCGTTACACCCTTTGGCGCTTGATATGATGGCACGTACTTGCCCATTCCGCTACCTCTGTGCCATCCGGCCATTTGGTCTTCGAGTACCCCCATAGCATCTTCTAATTGCTGGGCCTCTCCGCGAATACGCTTGTTCGCCGGGCGACCTGCGGCCCAAGCACGCATACTCGACAAGCCCTGTTCGCGTATTCTCCGGTACGTAGCTGTGATGTAATCTGTCTCCTTATCAACCGCTGACGGCGGCAAGCCTGCATTGTCAGGCACTAAATTCCATTGATTGATTTCTTCTTCGGCTGCTGCGTCAAGCTGCTCACGTAAATCAACCTCTTCGTCATAGCGGCGTCTTGCATCGGCTTTCCACGCAGTATACTCTGCGGTAGACATCTTCTTTAATTTGTCTGTTATTGCCCATCGTTCACCTTCTTCCCATCTATCATACGGCTCCATTCGGCCACCAACTTTTTGGGCCTCATCAATCGCACGGTCTATTGCGCCTGTGTGCGCGGCATCGAATCTGGTACGCGCAGTCTTCTCAACGTTGTCCTTCGTTTCCTTAGTCAGTTTCCCACTCGCCCTAATCATGGCAATGGACATTTCAAAGTTCGGGTCTTCAGGACTAATTGTCCTCGCTATCTTGTAAGCAGCGCCCTTTGTTGCATCATCGTCAAATCTTACGGGCCCCTCTTTGGCAAACCGCTCCGCCTCTGTGTTTACCAGCTCTCTCCACGAGCGCACATCTTTGGCGTCGCTCAATCGAAACGCATCAGCTAAGGCCCCAGCAAAATCACCTACCTCTACTTTGTTCAGGATTCCGAGCTGTATTGTGTTATCTTGCTGCTCATGTTTTAATTGTTCGTTTCTCTTGGCAACGGCTGTTGCACGGTCCACGTCGCCCAAGAATTGGTCGCGGCGCTGCTCGTTGCCTTTGAAGTGTTCGGCGTTCTTTATCAGACTCTTACTGTACTCTGCCGCACATTCCGCTTCTTCCGGCGTTTCGACCTCGCCGATTGCTCGAATCGCCCTAACGATTTCGTTCTCTGCGATTTGCGCCTGCGCTTCTTTGCGGCGAGTCTCGTATTCATCCGGCCCCCAGTGACCTTCCGCAGCGCCGCGGCCAAGGTTCGTCTTGACCATTCTCATATCACCGAGCCGCACGCCTTCCTCCACGGCCGCCAGGTATTCTTCGCGGTTAAGTTGATTTTGCCGGTCACTTGCCGCCCTGATTACACTTGCCTGCAATTTACCCGAAAAGCCGGGGATGAATTTTCCGTCCGGTCCCTTTGCGCCCGAAATGTATTGAACCATCCGGCGCTTGGCGGCCGGCTGGGTAGCGATCCCTTCAATCTCGCCGGTGACTTCGCCGAGAAATTCGTCCGCTTTCTCGCGGTATCCGCTGGGGTTCGGGTCTTTTTGAAGCTCAGTCAAAAACTCCGCCGCCCTTACTTCGAGGTGCCGTTCGGCCGCACTTACCTGGCGGACATTTTCGGCTTGGCCCAGCAATTCATAGAAGTTACCCGCCGCCTGGCTTGCGGCCATGCCGAATTGACCGCGCGCCGCCAAGTCCCCCGTAGCCATACGCGGCCAGTCCATGAACGCCAGCATATTGCGTCCCGCCGGTTTTTGAGTTGCCAAATATCCTTTCGCCATTCGTATCACCAGAGACCGTAATTGTATGCTTGTTGACCCATCTTCGAGCCGCCCTGCATCAGCGTTGCGGCCGCCCCCCACTTGCCGGCACTCGCCGCCGACTTGCCCTTTGCTTTTTCAAGCAAGGCCCTGTTCTGCCAGTCGCGGGATTCGACCTGCGCGTTGTATCCTATCATTTCGGCGTCCAATGCCAGCTCCGCCGCCGTTTCGGCCGCCATCGTCAAGACGGTGCCCTGTGGCAGTACACCTGCCGCCGCGTAATCGGCACGCTGCCGGGCCTTATATGCCGCCGCTCCCTTTTGATGCTGAAGCTGCTCGTAGCGACCGGCTTCGAGGGCTTGCTTGCCCTTCTGAATCGCCATGCGCCTGTTGTATTCGTGCCATGCCTCTTGTTGCTGGCCTTCGGCATATTGACTACCGGCAGCCATTCCCGTACCAGCGGCCTGTATTGCTAATAGTAATGCTGCTCCACTCATTCTACTGTCCTCACATATTCGTAATTAGCACTGCCATCCAGTTGACTGTTCAAGGTTCGCCCTGTTCGTCTAAAGCCCAAGAATCGTAAATACCGTTGCGCCTTATGCAAATCAGCCCTGGCGGTCGCCCGAAGTTCCGTCAAGTCATAGTCTTTAATTATCCTATCGAGATAGCGTTTGACTTTAGGCCCAGCACGCGCTATATCTAACTTTGGTATCTTCGCTGAAATAAGCGCCCAGGCAATACCTCTCGAATCATTTAACATTACGCCGCCAACGCCCATGACCTGCCCATTGAACCAACCTGTATAGGCCGGGCCGAGACGAACGGCTGCTTCAAATGTTTGCCAACTAAAGATGCCATTCCATACCGACTCGATAACATCGTCTTTTATCGCCAT
>Ga0180008_1002330_pt1 | contig 10395 bp, 9 predicted proteins | sample MM_PW_MetaG_FD_121121 | JGI IMG/M metagenome (GOLD analysis project Ga0180008, IMG submission 121121) | Groundwater microbial communities from the Aspo Hard Rock Laboratory (HRL) deep subsurface site, Sweden - MM_PW_MetaG | ecosystem: Environmental > Aquatic > Deep subsurface > Groundwater... | reverse complement strand
TGCTTTTCCGTGCTGGGTGGCAAGATAGACAACATTTACGATGTGCTTGAAAAACTGGATACCGAGAGTTTTTCCCATCAAGGTCAATAAAACTTCAGGTTTGGAGCGGAAAAAGATGAATTCGCTTATTGGTTTCTCCGGGTTTGTCGGGGGCACGCTTCTTAAACAGGCTTGCTTTGAAGACTTGTACCGTTCCACCAACATCGGTGAGATAGAAGGCAAATCCTTCGACCTGGTGGTCTGTGCCGGCGCCCCGGCGCAAAAATGGATTGCCAACCGCGAGCCTGAGGCCGACCGCCAGAAGATCGAAGCGCTGATCGCCCACCTGAAAACCATTCAATGCAAGACCTTCGTCCTGATCAGTACGGTGGACGTGTTCAAAAGCCCTATCGGTGTCGATGAAGACACCCCGGTGGATGAGTCCGGCCTGCATGCCTATGGCCTGCACCGTCGGCTGTTGGAAACCTTCGTTGAAAGTCATTTTCCGAATCATTTGATCGTTCGCCTGCCAGGGCTCGTCGGGCCTGGGTTGCGTAAAAACGTGATTTTTGACTTCCTCAACGACAACAACCTGCAGGCGATCGATAGCCGCGGCGTGTTCCAGTTCTACCCGATGATCAACTTGTGGTACGACATCCAGACCGCACTCGACGCAGGGCTCAAGCGGGTCCACCTGACCGCGCAGGCAGTGAGTGTCGCCGACATTTCGCTGAAGGGCTTCGGCAAGCCTTTCACCAACACCCTGGCTAATGCCGCTGCCACCTACGACATGCAGACCAAGCATGCGCAGCTGTTTGGTGGCACTGGGCGTTACCAGTACAGCGCCCGCGAAACCGTGCAGGCCGTGCGGGCCTACGCGCAATCGGAACCGCTCAAGGCCGCATCGGGAGCACAGGCATGAGGCTGGCGATTTCCAATATCGCATGGGAGACCACCGAGGATGAAGTCATCGCTGAACTGCTTGCGCGCTTTGCCGTGGATGCGATTGATATTGCACCGGGCAAATACTTCCCGGAGCCTGCCAAGGCCACGGATGAGGAGATTGCGCGGGTCAAGGATTGGTGGGCGCAGCGCGGCATTGCGCTGACCGGCATGCAGGCATTGTTGTTTGGCACCACAGGCCTGAACGTCTTCGGCTCCCCACAAAGCCAGGCGGACTTGTTGGAGCACTTGGCGGGTGTATGCCGCATTGGCGCAGGCCTGGGTGCAACACGGATCGTGTTTGGCTCGCCGAAGAACCGCGATCGCAGTGGTCTGACTGATCAACAGGCGCTGGAGGCCGCTGTGCTGTTTTTCCGGCAACTGGGCGATATCGCCCAGGCATGTGGTGTCACGATCTGCCTGGAGCCCAACCCCACCTGCTACGGGGCGAACTTCATGACCACCAGTGCGCAAACGGCAGTGGTGGTGCGCGCGATCGATCACCCGGCGATCCGTATACAACTGGACACCGGAGCATTGGCGATCAACGGTGAAGACCCGTTTACCGTGCTTGAGGATTGTGCGGCGCTGATCGGGCATATCCACGCCAGTGAACCGGACTTGCTCCCGTTGGGTGACGGCGGTACTGAACACGCCAACATGGCGCGTGCCGTGGCCCAATACCTGCCCGGGCATGTGGTCACCATTGAGATGGTGGCGACCAAGACCGAACCCCACGCGCAATCGATCGAGCGTGCGCTGCAGGTTGCCCGCCAGCATTACCGCACCCCCGACGAGGTGACGGCATGAGCATGAAATGGATCATCTTGATCCTGGGTATCTTGTCGAACGCCTCCGCCAGCGTTTTGGTGAAGATGGCGATGATGCCCCCGCGCAAATTTCCTTCCTTGAGCGACCCGATGGCGGCACTCAGCAATTGGCCGTTCTGGCTCGGGCTGGGCCTGTATGGCGCTGCGTTCCTGCTCTATGCCGCGGCATTGGCCCGTTTGCCGCTGAACGTGGCACACCCGGTCCTGACGGCCGGGGCTATCGCGACGGTCGCCCTGTTTTCCCTGCTGTTTTTCCGTGAGTCCTTCCACTGGACCACCGGAGTCGGCATCGCCCTGGTTATTGCTGGCGTAGGGCTGATCACAGCTCGCGTCGTTTGATGGACATTAAAATGACTTCTTCTGATATTGCTCCCGATGTACGTGCCGGCTGGCAGGTGCCTTCCTTTGACACGCCACTCTGGCTGGGTCGCCAGCACCCTTGGTGCGTGGTCATTCCGGTCATCAACGAAGGTGACCGGATCAAGAACCTGCTCACCCGTATGGCGGCGTTCAACATCGCGGACATGGCCGACATCATCATTGTCGATGGTGGCAGCTCTGATGGCTCGCTTGAGTTGCAATCACTGCAACAGGTGGGTGTACGCGGTCTGCTGGTCAAGACCGCTGCGGGCAAGTTGAGCGCACAGCTGCGTTGCGCCTATGCCTTTGCCCTGGACCAGGGCTACGAAGGTATCGTGACAATCGATGGCAACGACAAGGATGATCCAGAGGCCATCCCGCGTTTTATCGAAGCGCTGAAGCAGGGCGTGGATTTTGTCCAGGCTTCGCGCTTTGTCGAGGGCGGTGTCGCCGAGAACACCCCCAAGTCCCGCGACTTTGCGATCCGTTTTATCCATGCACCGATGCTGAGCCTGTTTTCCGGCTTCAAGTGGACCGATACCACCCAGGGCTTTCGTGCATACAGCCGCAAGATGCTGATTGATCCAAAGATGGCGATCTTCCGTGACGTGTTCACCACCTATGAGCTGCTTGCCTATCTGTCGTACCGCGCGCCGAAACTGGGCTATCGCTGCGTGGAATTGGCGACGGTGCGCCGCTATCCCCAAGGTGAAGTGCCTACCAAGATCAGTAGCGTAAAAGGCAACCTTTCGGTGCTGGCAGTATTGTTCCGAGCTTGTTTTGGCAAGTACAACTAAAGATCTGGTAGTGAAATGTTCAAGCATCTGGAATTGAATGAAAGGGTTTCTTCAGTGCTGGCGACCGTGGTTATCACGGCGTTTGCATTGTTGCTATGTCTGGGTATCTCGACCGCCCCCAAGTATGCCGACTTCATCGTGGGCTACATCAGTTGGACCGCAGATACCAAGTTTCAGGATCAGGTGGTTGCTCCGGTATTCATCGCCGTTCTTTTCTGTGCGTTGCTGTTTTTTACGTCCTTGATGGGGCGTCACAAGCAGCAGTTCGGGAACGACAGCGCACTGGTTTTTTCCAACCAACTGCTGTGGTGGTCGCTCCCGGCGATCACTGCCATTGCGTGTATGGTGCTCGGCACGGACCTTGAACCCAAAGTCCTGTATTGCTCGGTGTTTGGCGTCTCGTTTATCGCTTTGGCGGCCACGGTTTGCGCGGTCAAAAAGGTCAGTGTCGACCCTCGGGTATTTGGCCTGGGCGCGCTGGGTATCCTGTTGCTGGCGCTGGTACAGCTGGAAGTGGTCCTGGCTCTGGGTCGGGCGCCAGCCGCCTTGACCCAGGGTATCGAGCTGTCCAGATATGCCAAGCCTACTTACGCAATAGCCATCGTTGGATGGATCCTGGGTATGGTGTACATTCTCTGGAACCCCAAGGGTTTTGCCCGAGTCGCCGCGTGGCTGTTGGTGGCCGGTCAACTCGGCCTGTCGACCTTTTATCTGGCGTTGTACCCCGCTCGTATACAGGAGCCGGATGGCAGTATTTCCAAGTACGAGACCACGATCTGGTTGAAGGTACTGGTTATCGCAATGCTGGTGTGGGGCGTGATAGATGTGCTGCGCCGTTTGCGGCGGTACACGGCAACGGGCGACATTGCCACGCTGTTGTCGCCTATCGCGTTCTTCGGCTTGTTGGTGGGTTTGAAAATGGGCACGACCATTTTCCCCAACATCAGTGCCGACGACTATCACTTCGGTGAAAGCCTGTTGGGCTGGTGGTCCTATCTGCAAGGTGCCGTTCCCTACATTGACTATGTTCCTGCCCATGGCGTCATCGGTGATGACCTGACCCAGTTCTTGTCATTTGTGTTTTATGACGGTTCTGCCGGCAGCATTATTCATGTCGGTACCCTCAGCATCGCGCTGTTGTCTTTTGCTGCCTTCCTGTCGCTCTACTATTTTTCGCGCAGTATAGGGCTGGCGTTTGCCGCCATCTTCTTCTTGACCGCCAACATTATCTGGCTGTTTTTGATCCCGTTTCTCTGCCTGTGGCTGAACCCATCGTTGCGCGAGCGTCCCGAGCGTTGGCTGCTGGCGTGGATGATCACGGCGCCGCTGGTAGTCCTCGGAATCCCGCCACAAGGGCTGCTGCTTGCGGCGGCGTCCGGGGTGATGGCTGCTTATTACGCCTGGCACCTTTGGAAAGCGCCCCAGCCCCGGAAACTGAAGAGCATTCTGATTGCTGGCGTGGCGCTTCTGGTGTTGGCGGTGGTTACGCCTGCGGGGATCATGCTGTTGGGGGCTATCCGTTATGTATTGGAAAACGGGCCCATCAACCAGGTGGCTTATGGCATGCCATGGGAACTGAGTTGGGAGGGGGCACGCAAAGGCTTTGTGTTTGAAGTGTTGCGTATGTCCTGGATCGCTATTCCGCTGGCGTGCCTGTTGTTGGTCCATCGCTGGTTTCAAACGCCCGAGCGTCGTCTCGACACCTTGCTGCCATTGCTGGTGGTCTTCCTCTTTGCGCTGTTGCTGATCCCTTACTCGATGGGACGCGTCGATCCAGGTGGTATGTCTCGCCCGGGGTTGGCGGCGAGTTTTGGCTGGGCGATCCTGTTGCCTGTCGTCTGCTGGGGCATGCTCAGCGCGCGCAACAAAGTGCTCATGGTTGTCCTGGCTGCGAGCATGAGCGCATCCCTGGGCTTCACGCCGGTGTCGATCAATAACCTGGTCAAATCCACCACGGCCGTTATCAGCACCCAAGGGTTGGGCATCAGTGATGGCGCCGCCGCTGGCTTGCCGAACATCGGCCGGTCCTTTGTACAGCCTCCTCACTGGGACAGGCTTACCCGTCTGTCGCGAGTATTGGCGGACAACGTTCCGGCCGGCGAAACCTACCTGGATCTGACGTCCCGGAACGCCCAGTACTTCTACCTCGGTTATCGACCGCTGCTGCCGGTTACGGCGGCGTACAACATGGTGTCGCCCGCCCAGCAACTGCGGGCTATCGAGACCCTGAAACAAGACCTGCCGACCATCGCCTTGCTGGAAGGGATGAATATCATCCACGATGGCGGCGGCCTGGCGCTGCGTAATCCGTACCTGTATCGGTTTATTGTCGATCACTACGACCCGGTCTATGTGGACGGCTTCATTCTCGGGCGTAAAAAGGGCAGCGCCTCAGCGCCAGTTACCAGTATCGAGATTCCCTTGATGGACTTCACCGATGCGAACTGGAGCCACGGCATCAATCGCACTGTCGCAGCGCTCTATGTGTCCGATCCGGGCATGTTGGCGGCGCTGACGGTGGGTGATCAGATCCAGGTCAACCAGAGCGAGATTCGCCGGATTCGCGAGATACGTACCGCAGGTCAAAGTGTATGGTTGGAGGGCCCGGCGTTGCAGGTTTCGGACGCTGATCCGGTCAGTCACCCACGCCTGATCGATCCTCGCCCCGAAGCGCTTGCCGAATACCAGACAGCCTTGCTGCAGCGCGCTTTTGCATCACCGGACCTGAAAAAAATCCCGGTTGCCTGGGGCCGTTCCCAAAGCTCCCTGAGCAACAAGATGACACTGATCAACAATCTCAATGACGTAACGCCGAGCCTCAACCAGTTAGTGGCACACGAAAGCAGCTACCGGGTGGATGGCGATGACCCATCGATGAGTTTCGATGTTGCGGCGCTGAATCTGTCTGGCCACGACGCTGGCCTGCTCAAATTCGAGTTCCGCTGCTCGGGCCGTGCCACCGACCCGCGTATGCAGGTGTTCTGGTGGGGTGACGGGCAGCAGGGGCCGTTCGAAGCCTCCAGTGTTCGTTTCAATGCAGAGGACGGGACGTTGATCGTGCCACTGGATGCGTCACCACGTTGGTTGACGTTGCAGCATGTGAAGGGCATCCGGATTGATCTGGACAATGCTGGCGCTTGCAGCAGTTTCAAGGTCGATAACCTGGCGCTCTACCAGCGGCAGCACTGATGTAAGGTGCTCTCAACCCACAAGACCCGATGTTCCTGGCGGACATCGGGTCTTGTCGTTTCAGCACTGCGGGGGGCTGCTCAAGTCCACCAATAGCGCACCAGGTGAAAGAAAATCGGCGCCGCGAAACACACCGAATCCAGGCGATCCAGCATCCCGCCGTGCCCTTCGATCATATGCCCCCAGTCCTTCACGCCTCGGTCGCGCTTGATCGCCGACATCACAATCCCACCGGCAAAGCCCAGCAGGTTGATCAATAGCGCAATCAGGAAGGACTGCCAGGGGTTGAACGGGGTGGTCCACCACAGTGCCGCGCCGATCAGGGACGACAACAGGATGCCGCCGACAAAGCCTTCCACGGTTTTTGACGGTGACAGGTTGGGGGCGATCTTGTGTTTGCCGAACAGTTTGCCGCACACGTACTGCAAAACGTCCGAGAGTTGCACCACGATGACCAGGTAGGCGATCAGCAACAGGTTGCGGCCCTCATAGCCGACGATGTCGAGGGTCAGCAGGGCGGGCACGAAGGATACGCAGAACACCGCGATCATCAGCCCCCACTGCACTTTCGACGCCCGCTCCAGGAAGTGCGTGCTGTCGCCGCCCAGCGAGGCAAGGATGGGCAGCAGCAGGAACACGTAGACCGGGATAAAGATCGAGAACAGGCCGTACCAGTCAAAATAGATCAGCAGGTATTGCAGGGGCAGCGCCAGGTAGAACGCGGCGACCAGTGCCGGGTAGTCGCTGCGCCGGGTGGGGGTGAGGGTGAGGAATTCGCGCAGGGCGTAGAACGACACGGCGTAGAACAGCAGGATCACCGCGCCGGTGCCGAGCCAGAAGGCAATGCCGATCACGACCACCATCACCCACCAGGCGTTGATGCGTGCATTGAGGTTGTCGATCACCGCGTTAGGTGTGCCGCGGGTACGCAGCTTGAGGATCAGGCCGATCAGCGAGGCGAGCACCAGGATCAGGCCGATGCCGCCGAACAGCATCAGGGTTTGGCTATCCATGTCAGGAATGCTCCGGGGCGAGGGCCAGCAGGGCGTCGCGGCTGCGGGCGAGAAACAGGGCCTTGTCTTCACCCTCTTGCAGTTGCAGGGGGGCGCCGAAGCTGGTGGTGCACAACAGCGGCAGCGGCAGCACACGGCCCTTGGGCATTACGCGGTTGAGATTGGCTATCCACACCGGGATCAGTTGCGCCTGTGGGTAACTGTTTGCCAGGTGATACAGGCCGCTCTTAAATGGCAAAAGGCCGTCCTCCAGGTTACGGGTGCCTTCGGGGAAGATGATCAGTGAGTCGCCATGTTCCAGGGCTTCGAGCATCGGTTGCAAAGGGTTATCCACAGGGTCTTTGCGTTCGCGGTCGATCAGCACCCCGTTGAAGACTCGGTTGATGATGTAGCGGCGCACTGCGCTCTTGTTCCAGTAGTCGGTGCCGGCCACGGGACGTGTGGCTTTGCGCAGGTTCGGCGGCAACGACGCCCACAGCAGCACGAAGTCGCCGTGGCTGCTGTGATTGGCAAAGTAGATACGTTGCACCGGCTCCGGGGCGCAGCCCAGCCACAGGCTACGGGCGCCGGTCACGGTGCGGGCCATTGAGGTAATCAGGGTCGCGACCACGGGTTCGAACATGGGGATTCCTTATCCGGAGAAGGGCAGCCACGGGCTGGCCAGGATGACGGCCAACGTCAGTATTACTTGCGCGCCCAGCAGGTAGGCCTGTTTGCGCAGCAGTTTAAGGGCTCCACGCTGGCGCTCGGCCCAGGGCCGGCTGGGGCGATTGGCGGGTTGCAGGCCCAGGGTTTGCAGGGTCTGGTCCAGTTCGCCGGTGCGTTCTACGTCCCTGGCCATTAGCGCAAACAGATCTGCGTCGAAGGCCACCCGCAGCGCCCAGTACTTTTGCAGCAGTCCGAGGATAATCATCCATAGGCTGAGCAGCAGGCAGATCGGCGCAATGCTGGCCATCAACAGTTGCGCCAGGCCGAACAACACCCCGAGCAGGGTCAGGCCTGTGGATAACTGATCCAGCGAACGGCCACGGCGCAGCAGGCTGGCGACTACCTGGAGTTGCATATCAGCGGGCATAAGGCAGTTCTCCCAAGGCTTGGCGGTGATTGGCATGCAGGACCACATCCGGTCGCGCTGTACGAATAATAGCCAGCGCTTCATCGACCGTACTGGCACGCCCGCTCTGTAGCAGCCATGCTGCCACGGCGCTGGCGCTGCGGGAGTAGCCGAGGGCGCAGCACACCAGCAATGGCCCGTGTTCGCGCAAGCGTTCGATGGCTTGGGCCGCTTCCAGGCATTGGGCAGGTGTGGGGGCGGTCAGGTCGAGGACGGGCAGGGCATGGTAAGCGCGACCTTGTGGATAAACAGGCAACTCGGCACACAGATCGACCACGGCATTGAATGAACTCAACTGCGCAGTCGTGGGAATCCGCCCCAGCCATACGTTATCCACAACCCGGTCGGGCTGCGGATGCTTGCGTGTCCATAGCCGCGAGTTGAGCCACGCCGCCGCGAGATAAGGCGCATACAGCCAGCGTGCTGCGGGGCTGAGGCGGCCATCGGCCTGCTTCTGAAAGCCAGCGGCGCCCAGCAGCCAGTAGTTGAGCGCCACCAGCAACGCCGCGACGGCTGGCCACAGCAGCCATAGCCAGGCCCCGCCCCAGGCAAAGGCCGCTATCGCCAACAACAGGGCGCCCACGGCGTAGCGCAAACCCAGGCGCCACCGTTTCGGGTCTTTGGCCAGGCGTACACTCAACAGCGGGCTTGGATGATCCACCGGCCATAGCCACACACACAGCCAGCCGGCCAGGGCGCCTGTGGGTAAGTCGATGAAGTGATGTTGGTAGGTGGTCAGTACCGAAATACCGATCAGCGCGAACCAGCCATGCACCAGCCAGCGCCAAAGGCCCTGGGTATGGCGCTGGTACATGACCCACAGGATCACCAGCAAGGCGATATGCAACGAGGGTGCCTGGTTGAACGGCTTGTCGAACCCGGCCAGCACCGCAAACAGCCAGCCGAACACGCCGTCCATTTCTGGCCGCTCAAAGGTGAAGCGCAGCGGCCAGAGCAGGAAGCAGCTCACCGCAATCACCTGGGCACTCAACAGGCGCAGGGCATGTTGCTTGAGTTCATGACGGCTATTGGGCAGCAGCAGGGAGAAACCGTAGAGCAGGTCGATCGACCAGTAGGGCACGATGGTCCAGGCCCAGAAGGGCATATGGGCTTCCCAGCCGAACACCAGGGTGCCGACGTCGCTGCGCTGGCTGGTGACCCAGGTGGCGAAGCCGTAGGTGCTGAAAAACAGCGGTGCCAACAGCAGCAGCCACAGCACCGCTGGTTTTAACAGGCCTGGTTCGCGCATGGTCAGACCTTCTGCGCCAGCGACACGCTGAAAATGCCCCACTCATCCACGCGTTGGGTGATCTTGCGAAAGCCTGCCGCTTCCACCAGTTGATCCATTTCTGCCTGGGTGCGCCGGCGCATCACCCAGGCCTGGCCCTGGCGGTGGCTGGTCAGGGCGCGGGCGATCAGTTCCAGTTGCGGGTGCCACGGTTGGCCGGTGTACACTAGGTAGCCACCGGGCTCCACGGCCTCGGCCAGGCCGGCGAGGGACCCACCGACCAGGGTGTTATCGGCAAACAGTTCGTACAGGCCGGACACCACCGCCAGCGTCGGCTTGGGCGCCAGCGCCGCAAGGTCGGCCCGGTCGAAGGCATCCCCTTTGACGAACTGCGCAATGTCCCCCAGGCCTTTCTCGCGAATCAGTGCGCCACCGTCGCGCACGTTGATATCGCTGTAGTCGCGCAACAGAATCGATTCCGGAAGTGGTGAAACGCCCTGCAACGCTTCCAGAATGTACCGGCCGTGACCGGCGGCGATATCGACGATGCGCACTTCGCGCCCGTCATCGCGCAGCTTGGCCATGGCCAGGCGCAGCAACTCTTCGACATGCAGTTTGCGCTGGCGAATCCCGCGCCAACCGATGGAGTTCAGGTAGTTGGTGTCGATCATCCGCCCCAGTGCGCCCTTGCCAGTGGGGGTATTGCGGTACACGTAGTCCAGGGTGCTGCCCGAATCAAAACCGGTATCGAAACCCAGTTTCACGCCCTCGGAGAGCTTGCGGCCCAGGCCCATGCTGGCGCGGGTCATGCGCCAGTACAGGTCGCGCAGCGAGTTGTGCGGCAGCGGCGCGGCGAGGGACTCGGATTCGGCGCAGGTCGCGCCGATCTTGTCGGCATCCAGCAGGCTGGCGCGGTCCAGCGGGTGTGCGAAGTTTTGCAGGA
>Ga0180008_1002325_pt1 | contig 10414 bp, 22 predicted proteins | sample MM_PW_MetaG_FD_121121 | JGI IMG/M metagenome (GOLD analysis project Ga0180008, IMG submission 121121) | Groundwater microbial communities from the Aspo Hard Rock Laboratory (HRL) deep subsurface site, Sweden - MM_PW_MetaG | ecosystem: Environmental > Aquatic > Deep subsurface > Groundwater... | reverse complement strand
GGTTAATGATTGCAGGCTAAAGCAATCGGGTAAGACAGCCATTAGGCATTAAGTAGGCTGGAGATGGGGGTACCGAACTGGACTTAAAGCAAGCAACCTCTAAGAGTCCGGGGGTATCAAGGGATAAAAGGGCCTTTGTAGGATAGTTGCTTATGTCAAAAATGATAGATTAATATGTCAGGGCAGACATAAGGGTATATGTCAAAATTGACATAACAGAACGCCCGATGCCGGGACTTTAAAAAGAGCCCATGGCCATATTTGGCACTTACTGGGAACCAAAACTTTAAACAACCCGGCGCCGGGATATAAAATGCCAAAACCACTCTATAACCACAGCATCATAGATCATCCGATGCAATGCACCTGCGGCTGGTACGGCATCATCGGTGATTGCTTATTTGATGTAGACGGGGACGGCGGGATCGGGTGTCCGATATGCAGTAAAATCGTTTTGGAACAACCGGGGCAAGTACCGGATAATCCACCGAAACAGGCAATAGCAGGGTAAGGGCAGCCAATAGATCGTGCAGCCTCGTTGATGTGAGAGGGTGGGATTTGGGTTTTTTAAAGCAATATAAAAGAAATGGGTACTAAAGCCACAGCATTAAAGAACTTGAAGAAAGCGGGGCGTAAGCCTGGTCCTGGGCGGCCTAAAGGAAAAGTTAATAAGTTCACCAACCTCAAAGACTCCTTCCTGAAAGCCTATGAGGCTAAGGCTGGATTCGGTGGTGATGTAAAGCTGAGAGAGTTTGCCAAGAAGAACCCAAAAACATTCCTGAATATGATTACAAAGCTATTCCCGAAAGAGATTGACGCTAAAGTTGATATGAAAAACCCTCCAAACATTACCGTCATATTTGCAGAAGGTGTCGATGACCAATGATGATTTAACCATCCGCCTCCCTCCCAAGTTCGGCCCGCTCATGAAGCCAGCCAGATACAAAGTGTATTATGGTGGAAGGGGCGGTGCCAAGTCATGGTCTTTCGCACAAGCCCTTGTCATGTTAGCCCACACCCATAAATATCGCATCCTGTGTACCCGCGAGTTTCAGAACTCAATAGCCGATTCAGTCCATCGCCTCATTACAGATCAGATAGAAGCCCTGGGCCTGGGGCCGTGGTTCAAGGTTACGCAGAACTCAATCACGTCCGATATGGGATCTCAATTCATATTCAAGGGCCTTCAGCGCTCCATCCAGGAAATCAAGTCAACAGAAGGCATAAATTTATGCTGGATAGAAGAAGCACAAGTCATCAGTGAGACATCCTGGGAAATCCTAATCCCTACCATCCGGGAAGAAAACTCAGAAATATGGATATCATTCAACCCACAGCAAGAGGAAGATCCCACCTATCAGCGCTTCGTAGTCAACACACCTCCCAATTCCTTCCTCCGTAAAGTCGGCTGGCAAGACAATCCTCATTTCCCCGCAGTCCTCGAGGCTGAACGTAAATACATGCTCGAAATTGATCCCGAAGCGTATCAACACGTTTGGGAAGGATTTTGCCGTCAGATATCCGATGCTGTTATCTTCAGGGGTAGATATGAGGTCTGCACGTTCGATGAGCCTGGGGAGAATATTAGATTGTATTACGGCCTGGACTTCGGCTTCTCTCAAGATCCCATGGCTCTGACACGTTCTTGGATCAGGGACAACCGCCTCTATATCGACCAGGAAGCGTATGGCATAGGGATTGAGTTGGATAACCTGGAAGAGTTCATTAACCGCGTCCCTGGGGCCGCCAAGTGGCCTATAAGGGCCGATTCGTCACGTCCTGAGACAATCAGCCATGCCCGGCGTCGGGGCTTCAACTGTGATGCTGCGCCTAAGTGGGTGGGATCTGTTGAGGATGGGATTGCTGTCATGAAAGGCTTTGAAAAGATAGTCATTCATGAGCGGTGCAAACACACGGCGGAAGAGTTTAGACTTTACAGTTGGAAAGTGGATAAGCAGACAAACGACATTCTTCCGAAGATTGAGGATAAGCACAATCATTGCATAGATGCAATCCGGTACGGCATTAGTTCAGTAATTAAAGAACCTAATTTCTTTGATGGCTGTGACTTCGAGGGAGACCCGGAAGAGTTGAGGATGGCGGCGTGAAAGAGCTGAAGATTACAGAAACCAAAACGATAGACCGACTATTTCTTGAGCTTTCGCAATTCACGGGGGCGCGGACAAAGAACGAAATGCAGTTTGACCAACTGATCTATTCGGTTGAGCGAAAGTTTCCAGGTGAGAGCAGATTCGAGACTGCGCTGCGATACATACGCGAGGCAGAGAACGCAACAAGGGTCGGTTCAGAAGCTAAACTTCAAGCAATGGAAGAAGCTGAAGACGAACTGATTGAAAAATATTATCCAGAACTTTTATGCCTGAATCCGTAATCAAATTCGTCACCCATCCCTACCCTGTTGAGATCATGCAGGCCCGGCGGGATCATGCCAATATCACGGGACAGCCTTTAGTGGAAAGGCCCTGGTGGTTTGAGGATGGCGAATATATGTACCATGATCTGTACGCCTGTATTGGATGGCCCACGGAAGTGTCAGAGAAACACCTTGCCCGACCTGGGTATGCGGCTATTGTCGGGGTAATCAGGCCGCCCTCAGTTGGTAAATATGAACACTACAACCCACAAGACGCCAAGTTCCGGATGTTAGCAGAGGCGGAAAGCGCCGATGTTCCTACGCTGTTGGCCGAGTGCGTCAAGATGAGGGAGAAGTATGGGTTTGGGATTCAACCACAACTATTAACGGTATGGTTCGGAGATCCTGACAGGTTTTATACGACCCTGGCGCTCTTTAACGAGCAGCTAATTAGGAACGCCCACGATAATCCGAGCGTTGCGATCCTGATAGCGCCGACTGATGATCTCTATACGCCTAAGATATTTGATAACTACATGAGATCATTACAGTCTTCTTTGTGGGCCGAGCGTAAACGCTTGTACTTAGGGGCACATACCATCCTAAAGAACAGGATGAAACAGTTCATGAGGGATGAGCCGTCGGTTATGGCAATGGGGGGGCTGGTTCACTCGCTGGTGGGCAGGTGTATGTGGATGGATCAGTACGGGAGTAACGTGTTTAGTGTGGAGGAAGAGGCGTAATGCCTCAGAAAAGGGGAATAGACATGCCAGAAGATAAGAAAGAGTTATCCGATGACCAGAAATTAAATGTTATGGAGTTGGCGGTGCGCTCAGTGGAAGCCGGCGTAAATGAGTCCGTGTCCGAGGCTTACAAGCTAATAATAACGCTTCTGAAAGAAACGTATATGAGTATAAGACAATAAGGGAAGACTTGGACGATTTAGTGATTCATTACTTTAAAACTCTTCAGTTTATTGTAGATAAGCTGGAGGAAGATAATACCCAAACGAAGCGATGCATTGACTACCTAAGGAAGGAGTTATAAATGCCTGAATGGATAATGGCGCTTGTCTTAATATCGTCCGGTATCGGCCTGGGGCTGTTTTGTTTTGTTGTGGGGGCATGGATCATGTTCAAGGCCAAATCACAGCCCGGGACCGGCGAGAGCTTCCTGCAATCGCCTAAAGGGGAGGTGTTCTCTATATCGGACGGCCTTGACGATCAGTTTAGCGACGAGCCGAGCGGGGAAGAGAAGAGTATTTTGAAGAAAACAGAGAGGTTTTTGAAGGTGTTAGGGGGGGAATGATGACCAAGAAGAAATCAGAGGTTAAGCTGGCCGAGTTTCGCAAGTTGGTAGACGAAGAGCCTGAACCGCTTTTCCAGTTTGCCACTCTTGATCCATTGGAGCAGATGGCCTTAGTTGACAATATCTACGATAGCCTGAATGAGTTTTTTGTAAGGTCAGCCAAAAGCAAGATATTAAAAAAACTGCAACAAATTCTTGCCTTTGGTTGTGATTCCGAAGATGCTCTAAACATTTCATACACATGGACCATGAACGCTGGGGCCATATATATACTGCTAAAGCAGTTGAGGGGGGCGAACAAATGATAGTCAAATGCCCGCAGTGTAAGATCAGTTATTACGAGACAACCGAGACGTTTAACCCTGACGTGCTGCCAAATGGGGCCATGCTGCGGCTGAGAGACCCGTGGCGGAAGATGGGATGGTACACCTATGGTCTGGATAGGGGGGATGGGGCTTCATTGCTGTCAAGCGATATGGAATGCGTTGGATGTTCTGCACCGCTGGCTCCGAGCGGGAGGTTGATGGTGGTGGGTCCGCCAGAACCGGTGAAAGAGTTGCGTCCCTGGCCACCTCAATTGTCTAAGGCTGACAAGATTCGAGGGCACCTCCTTACCGCTACTACATCACACTCCAAAATAGCAGAGTTGGTCGGGACTTCCCCTCAGTACGTGAGCAATGTTGCGAGGAAGATGAAGAATGGCTGATATAGATTTCAAAGGCATAGACCTATCGCGTAAGAATGTATTTCAGGTTGGACTTGGCACCGATAATATAGTCCTACTTGTTCCACGGGCGAGTTATGGAACATTCGAAATATTAGCCCAAGCTATGAAGGAAAACCTCAAGCAAAACCCTACGGAAGATTATTACATTTCAATGACGGGTACTTTTAAACGTATCAATAAAGAAGGGATGGTGGTTTAATGCCTAAACATTTCTTGGAAATAAAGCCAGCGATCCCCCCTGCAACAAGGCAAAAGATAGAGGCTGTTTTAAGGTCTGAAGGGTATCACGTTCATGGAGGGGGCACGGTCATGGACCTGTCTTCTTCTGATGTGTCATTTTCAAAAGAAGATGAGGGGAAGGCGTAATGAAGGAAGAGGTATGACGGATTCCAAACAGTCCGGGATGATATGGCAACTGGGGGGTCTTTCGGGAGAACAAGCCGTAAACGATACTATATATCCATGGGTTAGCTGTGGTTACAGGGTTATTGACAATCAGGTCGAATGGTATGAAGAGAAGATATATCCCACTGTCTTGTTAGTCGAAACGGGGGTGGTTGCATAATGCCACTGCTGGGGCGTAAGATAGAGGGCACGTGCAAGAAGTGTAATAAGGATTTTGCATACACAAGAAGCGGCTTTTTCAAGCAAAAACCCCAAACGCGCTTATGCCCTAAATGTTACAAGATGTTTCTTAATTACCGACATGAATCAGACATTAAACTTAACAAATTGTATAGAGAGTCAGTCGGAATTTACCCACATTTCTTTTCTCTTGAGGATATTGGATGGGGCGAAGAGGGTTTTATGAACTGTAGTGAAGCGAGAGTATAAAATGAAGTAACAATAAAATCAGGGTTCAGACCCAAAGCCTGGCCGGGCTGAGGACTGACAACGAAACAACGAAGGGCGCAGGTAAGTGCTTACCCACTTATTTCCGCCCTTTTTGTTTGCCCTGAAAGGATAAATCAATGCCTAACTTTGACGACAAATGGAACCTAACGAGCATCCCTCCCAAAGGTGACAAGGATGTCCCGGACTTCGCTTTCAATCTCTTCGAGATAGCACGGATTGAAAAGGAGCGGCTTGGTAAGCCTGGAGACTTCCTTGCTAACTACGCCCTGTATCGTGGGAAACAAACCATAGGCGGGATCACAGCCACGAAGGCTTATACACCTGTCAATCTTTACTTTGCCAACATCGAACGCACAGTCTCAAATATCACAGCCAGGCAGCCCGTAGGCGAAGTCGTTGACCTGGACGGCATACAGGACGGCGTAGAAGAGATATTCAGCGTTAAACTCAAGAAGTGGTGGAAGGACACCGGCCAGCAGTTGAAGACAAGAGCCTCAGCCCGGACAATGGAAATCTATGGTATTACCCCTGAAAAGCCGTATTGGGACAAAGAACGGAAAGACCCTGACATTATGGTCACGGACCCCTTTGCCTTCTTCCCGGCACCGGGGAACTGGGATGATATGTCCACCGAGCCGCCCTATATCTGCTTTGCCTATCTGGATTTTGTAGACAAGGCTGAGAAGGATTTTGGCGTTACCGGAATTGACCAAGAAGATGCATATCAACTGTTAGGGATCGAGCGCGAGAAATACAAGACCGACAACTACACGGTATCACAGCAACGGATAGGTAACTACGCTGATCCCATGTATCAGGTAAAGCAGACTGATAGGACGGCCAGCGACAAGAAGATTGAGCGGTGTTTGATTATCGAGGTGTGGGTGAAGGACAGCCGGACACGGACAGTCAGGGAAGAAAACCCGGTCACAGGCCAGAATATCATTGGTATGGACATCCCGTTGACCGACGACCAGGGGCGACCCGTGTTCGAGGTGGTGAGCCGTAAAGAGCCCGTTTACCCTGATGGCATACGTAAGATCACGATTACCAAGCGCAAAGGGGACCAAAAGTCAAAAGATAGAAGCGAATATATGATCTTAGACGATTCGGCTAACCCGAATATCAATCCTGTATTAGAGGTAGAGTTAGCAGAACAAACGCATCCCTGGGGTAGATTCCCCATTTACACCGCCAATAGTTACCGGGATCTGGTGTCTGTGTGGGGATTCGCGGCTGCGGAACAGGTCGGGGATCTGATTGTTAAGATCAATCGGATCGTCAGCAAGCTCATTGCCTACGTGATAAATGTCATGGCACCTCCGCTGATTGTCCAACAGCACTGCGGGATTACCCGGGCGATGATTGAGAGCGCACTTACCAAGGCCGGGCGTCTTATCCTGATGCCAACCACACCCAATGCCCGGATTGAGTTCATGGAGATCCCGAACCTTCCCGCGACGTTCTTTCAGGTCTTGGAATTAATTATCAGACTATTTGACCGGGTTTACCAGATCGAGGACGCTGACCGGGGGCAGGCCCCAAAGGGTATCGTAGCGGCCTCTGCGATTGTGGCCCTCCAGGAGCGTAATCAAGTCCTCATGCAGGCCAAAACATCATCTATTGACACTATTGCAGAGCAACGAAGCCGTTGGGCGATAGGATTATGGCAGAACTTCGGGACTAAGAGCGAATGGGTGGAAGTTGCCGGAGAGGCTACGGAGTTTATAGGGTCTCGGTACGCTGGCAGGAAATTCAGTTATGTTGTTGAGGCGGTGCGGACGACACCGAGAACCAGCTTGCAGGTGCAGGAAATGGCTATGGGCCTGTATAAGGACGGGGCAATCGACCGTAGGGCCTTGTTAGAGTCCATCAACTTCCCGGCCTGGAAGGAAATCATTGAGAGAATGGGCGAGACTGAGCTTGATATGGCACTACAAATCTTGATTGCCGCCGGACTGCCAGAGGAAGAGGCTATGATGCTCAAAGAGTTCCTTGTGCAATCACAGGGAGGGCCGGGGGATACCAACCAGGGTGGAGGTAATGGTGGAGGCACGGGACAGGTTAAAACCGTGAAACCAGCCGGGCCGAAGTCGCAACAGGGTAAGATGCCGCCGGCGGGAGTGCAAAGGGGGTTGTAAATGGGTAAAGGCATGAGACTGAAAGAAGAGCGAAAAGCGACGGCACTGCAACCGATGATCGTGAATACCATATCAATAAACATGCTCAGTAATGGTGGGGTGAACGTATCCGGGCCGATTACCGACCCGATTCTGGTGTTGTCCGTATTCAGTAAGGCGTTTAATGCCCTGGCGGTGCACTATGCCCAGGAGAGAGATAAGCAAAACAAGATCGTCGTCCCGACGTCGGGGCTGATATTACCACATTAAGGAGGATAAGCTAATGCCAACAATGACGGAAAGATACAAAACTGACACGCCTTTTTCGTTTAGAGGGTTTGGCACTCCGGCTAAGAAAAAGAAGAAAGTCCCGGAAGAGATGCAGATCCCTCAAGGCGTTAAGCCTAAGCAGCTTCCTGTTACTCCAGGGGGTGGTGTGAACCCATCTTTCGGGCAGGGAACGGGGGGGTTCTCCTTGTCTACGGGCCCGGTTGATGAGGCCGCGAGAGAGAAACGGAAGGGCTTAACTTCTGTGCGGGGGTGGTAACTGATGCCTTTGTATGAATTTGAATGCCCTCACTGTTTTTCCAGGCAGGATAGAGTTTTTAGAATGGATGCCTGCCCTATTGCTGTTAGGTGCTCTCAGTGTGGTAAGTCGGCTAAGAAGATAATCAGCTTCGGCCACGGCGGGATACAAACCGACAATGATGTTCCATGGCTACCCTCTGCGGTGCAGGTGCTCCAGTCGGATCATGAGAGACCGATACAGACCAGGGGGGAGTACAACCGATATCTGAAGGATAAGGGGATTCAACCGGCGGGATGACAATAGACTTTGAACATACATGGTATTGGGAGCATTGGAAATTAATTAATCAACGGTCTGGTGCCATGACCCTTGTATGCTGGGGCCAGGAAACCAGAATATCACAACTTGAGGATAACGGAATTGACCGCCTTCTTGACGTTGATTTGAGCAAAAATACCGGAAAGACCGTTTGGCCCGTAATATGACTGATAAGGGAGGGTGATAATGATAAAACCAGTACCGTGTCGATGTGGCAGTATCCCAATTTTAGAACCTACAAATCCAAAACGGGACGGCAATGCTTGGGGGGCCGTAATATGTATCAATCCTGAATGTCCAGTGAAACCATGTGTTGAGGATGGAATACAGGTAGTTGATGACCGGGGAACAGCTAAGTATCAAGAAGCGGCTATTATTAGATGGAATGAATGGATGGCATGACCGACAACACTCAAAAGATTAACGATATGTTCGAGGGGTTCAAGAAGCGCTTCCTCTTATGGCTGGAAGGCAAGCCGACCGGGGAGTTCTCAATTAAGATCCCCGTGAACGATGGCGGGATCAGGGGTAGGCCGGATGTTGCGGTTAAGGAGAAGGTGTGACAGATATTCCAACAACGTATAAGTGGAAAACCGTATTATCTCCACCCCTTAATGTGCCTGATGAAGATATCGCATTTGTGGCGAAGCGTGTTAAGGAAGAAATGGAGAGGGTGATAGAGGCTTTAAATTCCTCACTTTGGGGGGAAGTTCCAAGGGAATCAAATTACCCGGCAACTCCCATTGAAGGATATTGGGGATTAGGAAGTGCGGGAAAGTAAATGGAATATGAAGACATAAATCACGCTGATTTCTTGCCGTGGCAAGCCCATGTTGGAGAAACTGCGCCTGACCTTAATATGGAGATACTTCGGGAGATGTTTTCAAGGCCCCCACTCACTACTCAGGACATTTATAATGAGATAGACAAACTTAACTTAACAATCTAACCGGACACATAAAGCCCTGCATTAGCAGGACACTCTAAGCCCGGGTTTTCACAGACAACACCGTAAAGGTGCTGTGAGGCCCGGGCTTTTTTATTTTAACCCACAAGGATCTGGGACAACCGTTGCGGGGCCTGGATTTCAGGGCAACCCCATAAAGCAATCGGCTCAGAAAGGAGAAACACCATGACAGCTACAGACGTGCAGAAAGCTAATGAGCCCATCGTCAAACCGGATACTACAGATGTCAAAACCGACACGCAAGCGCCGGTAGAACCCTATTTAGGGGCGTGGAAGACGAAAGAGGCGGCACAAGAGGGATTGAAAAACCTTGAAAGCAAATTGGGGAGTCAAGGGACCGAAATGGGAACTCTCAAAAAACAAGTTGAGTTCTTCCAACGACACCTTGAGGGCATGAGAACGCAACCCAAGGACGAACAACCCAAGGAAGCCCCGAAAGGCCCGGACTACGGACAGGAAATCAAGACTATAGAGAAACAAATAGCCGAGTTAGACCCTGACGAGCCGGGAAGTCAAAAACAATTGGGGAAGCTCATCGCTAAAGCGACTTCATTAGCCTGGAAGGCGGGATCGCAGGAAGGGTCCCAGATCGCGTTAAACGCGGCGCAGGCTGAGTTTAAAAATGCCTTAGACGAGCGGGACATACAGGCCATGCACAAGGATTTTTACCGACAGAATCAAGACTTCAGTACCCCGGACATGCAGATGAGAATCCAGGAATACCTTACCAATGACCAAACAGGTATGAGTGATCCTATGGTGGCATACCGGGAAATTCAGAGAGACGATGCTGCGGAAGCGGCGCGTATTGCAAAAGAGGAAAACGTGGAACTCAAACGCCTTCTGGAACTGAAGAAAGGCGAAGAGGCGACCGGGAAGGTGGTCACAAAAGGCCAAAGTCCCGCGCAACAGCAAACCAAACAACCAAAAGCGACAGGCGCAGACCTTGATAAAGGCATGATGGAGGCTTTGCAAAAAGCCAAAGGTGCCTAAGTCCTGTGCCTGATTGCACAGGAGGATATAGAAAATGAGTTTAATCAATCAATTGAACGCAACAACTGAGTATTTTTGGCTTCAGACCGAGCCCGAGGACATCCTGAACAAGGCGTCTGCCTTGCTTTGGAAGCTCATGGGTAAGGCCATTAAGCTGGGGAACTGGGAAATTCAGCCGTCCGAGACAGTGGATGGTGGCCTTATGGTGAAAGTTCCCCTGGAG
>Ga0180008_1002322_pt1 | contig 10430 bp, 7 predicted proteins | sample MM_PW_MetaG_FD_121121 | JGI IMG/M metagenome (GOLD analysis project Ga0180008, IMG submission 121121) | Groundwater microbial communities from the Aspo Hard Rock Laboratory (HRL) deep subsurface site, Sweden - MM_PW_MetaG | ecosystem: Environmental > Aquatic > Deep subsurface > Groundwater... | reverse complement strand
GCCTGCCGCCTCCGATCGGTCACCTATTGGTGGCAAGCCAACACACGCAGCCAATACGGCCAATTGTCGAACACCCCAGTAGGGCAGAGCGTGCGGGAACAGCCCGCCGCTTGCCCAGGAAGCAGAAAATATGAACGCCTCTATCGCCGCACTGCCCGTCACCACCCTGTCCAGCGCCAATGAAACGCTGACCCAGCGCTTGCCCAGCGCCCTTGAGCTCAAGCACCAGTTGCCCCTGAGCCCGTTCCTGACCGAGCAAGTCAACGCTCATCGCCAGGCCATCCGCGCGATTCTCAAGGGTGAAGACTCCCGTCTGCTGGTCATCGTCGGCCCCTGCTCGATCCATGATCCGCAATCGGCCATGGAATACGCACGCAATCTGAAGAAACTGGCCAATGACGTCAGTGACCAGATGCTGCTGGTAATCCGCGCCTACGTCGAAAAACCACGCACCACCATCGGCTGGAAAGGCCTGGCCTACGACCCGCACCTGGATGGCAGCGATGACATGGCCACTGGCCTGAATCTGTCCCGGGAACTGATGCGCGAAATGCTGCGCCTGGGCTTGCCCGTCGCCACTGAGCTGTTGCAACCGATGGCCGCCGGCTACTTCGACGACGTGCTCAGTTGGGTCGCCATCGGCGCCCGGACCACCGAATCACAGATTCACCGGGAAATGGCCAGCGGTCTCGGCATGCCCGTCGGCTTCAAGAACGGCACCGACGGCGGCGTGGCCATCGCATGCGATGCCATGCGTTCGGCCGCCCACCCGCACCGCCACTTCGGCGTCGACAGCCAGGGGCATCCGGCGATCATCCAGACCCCAGGCAACGCTGATACTCACCTGGTGCTGCGCGGCGGCCACCGTGGCCCGAACTACGACCGCCAGAGCGTGGCCCAGGTCAAGACCGACCTGGCCAAAAGCAAAGTGGCGACGCGGATCATGGTCGATTGCAGCCACGCCAACAGCGGCAAGGACCCGATGCGCCAACCTGCGGTATTCAATGACGTGCTGGAGCAACGCTTGCAAGGCGATACCTCATTGATCGGCATGATGCTCGAAAGCCATCTGTTCGAAGGCTGCCAGCCGCTCAGCCCGTCGATGCGCTACGGCGTTTCGGTGACAGACGGCTGCCTGGGTTGGGACGGCACCGACCAGTTGCTGCGTGAAGCGGCAGCACGCCTGCGCGATCGCGCCTGATCGAACGCTATCGCCGGCAAGCCGGCTCCTACACTGATCGTTGGTGCACCGCCAAACCTTTGTAGGAGCCGGCTTGCCGGCGATAGCTGCCCATCAGGTATCGATGCAAAGCCGTGGAACTTTGCCAGGAAATAACCGCCTGAATCCGGTAGTCTCACCTTTTTTATTCAAGGAGTTACCCATCATGGCCAAAGCTACCGCCCGTCACATCCTGGTTGCCACTGAAGACAAGTGCAACGAACTCAAAGCCCAGATCGAAGGCGGCGCTGATTTCGCAGAAATCGCCAAAGCCAATTCCAGCTGCCCATCGAGCCGTGATGGCGGCAACCTGGGTTCGTTCGGCCCTGGCCAGATGGTCAAGGAATTCGACACTGTCGTGTTCAGCGCCCCGGTCAACACCGTGCAAGGCCCAGTGAAAACCCAGTTTGGTTATCACCTGCTGGAAGTGACCAGCCGCCAGGACTGATCCACGTCCTTGCAGAACACAACGGCCCGCCTTTTGGTGGGCCGTTGTGCTTGTGTGGCCGTTGGGTGACTGGCGACCCACGTGCGGTTAGGGTACAAGTCCCCTTCCTTCTTCACCCGGTGCTCAAGGCTGATAATGCGATTGGACTTCCTCACGTTAGTTGGCTCCACCCTGGCCCTGCTGCTGGCGAGCGCTACCTCGTTCGCAGCCCCTCAACATGCACTGACTGTCTACGGCGAACCCGCCAAGTACCCTGCCGGTTTCAGTCACTTCGACTATGTGAACCCCGATGCGCCCAAGGGCGGCAGCCTGAAGCGCTCGGCCCTCGAAGTCGGGCGCTTCGACCATGTACTGCCCTATATCGACAAAGGCATCGGCGTCAGCCAGTTGGACGGTTGGGTGTATTCGCCCCTGGCCTACCGCTCGCTGGATGAGCCCTATACCGTCTACGGCCTGGTGGCACAAAAGATGGAGCGCGCCGAGGACGGCCTGTACCTGCGCTTTTTCCTCAACCCCAAGGCGCGGTTTGCCGACGGTAAGCCGATCACCGCACAAGATGTACGCTACAGCTTCAACCTGCTGATGACCCAGGGCAGCCTGCGCTTTCGCACGCTGTTTGCCGACGTCAAGCACGTCGAGGTCGAAGGCCCCCTGCAAGTGCGCTTTGACTTCTCCAGCAATGAAAACCGCACCCTGCCCCTGGATGTCGCGACCCTGCCAGTGTTCCCCGAACATTGGTGGAAGAGCCGCGATTTTGCCAGCGGCGGCGGCTATGAAGCACCCCTGGGCAGCGGCCCGTACAAGGTCAGCAAGATCAATGCCGGCAGCACCATCACCTTCCAGCGCGATCCCGACTGGTGGGGCAAGGAGCTGCCCGTCAGCCGCGGCCTGTACAACTTCGACCGCCTGGGCCTGGAGTATTTCGGCGATACCGAAGTCGCACGCCAGGTCCTGCGTGGCGGTGCCTACGACTTCAACCGCGAGTTCTCCGCCACCGGCTATTCCATCGGCTACAACGGCCCTGCCCTGGACGATGGCCGCCTGCAACGCGCGCACCTGGCCAGGCAAGCCCCGCAGCCGGCCCAGGGCTACGTGTTCAACGTGCAAAAGCCCATGTTCCAGGACCGCCGCGTGCGCCAGGCCCTGGCCATGCTCTGGGATTTCGAGTGGGCCAACCGGCAGATGATGCGCAACCTGTATATCCGCCAGCAAAGCTACTTTTCCAACAGCCCGCTGGCCGCCACACAGCTGCCGGACGCCCAGGAGCTGGCGATTCTCGAACCCTTGCGCGGGCAGATCCCTGACGAAGTCTTCACCCAAGTCTTCAAGGCGCCAACCACCGACGGCAGCGGCATGATCCGCGACAAGCAGCTGCAAGCCCTGGCCCTGCTGGAAGAGGCCGGCTGGACGCCCAAGGGCGACAAACTGGTGAACGCGGCCGGCGAGCCGCTGGCGTTCACCTTCCTCAATGTGCAAAACGGCCTCGAACGCCTGCTGCTGCCCTATAAGCGCAACCTGGCGCAGATCGGCATCACGCTCAACATCCGGCGCATCGACTCGTCCCAGTACGTCAACCGCCTGATGAGCCGGGACTACGACATGATCGTCACCGGCTTCCCGGTGACCACCTCGCCGGGCATGGAGTTGTACAACTACTTCGGTTCCTCCTCCGCCTTCGACCCCGGCGCCAACAACTACATCGTCCTGCAAAACCCCGCCGTCGACACCCTGATCACCGGCCTGGTGCGCGCCACCACCCAGGCCCAGATGCTCAGCTACGCCCACGCCCTGGACCGGGTGTTGCAATGGAATTATTACTGGATCCCCAATTACTACCCGCCCGGCACCTCGGCCGCCTGGTGGAACCGCTTCGGCCGCCCGGCCATCGAGGCCAGCAACGACGAGGCATTGGAGTCGTGGTGGGAAGTCAGCCCCACACCCCTGACCAATGAGCAGATGAAAACCGAACTGAGCAAGCCGCGAGGTGCCCACTGATGTTTGCCTATATCGTGCGGCGCCTGCTGCTGATCATCCCGACCCTGGTGATCATCCTGCTGGTGAACTTTGTGATCGTCCAGGCCGCACCCGGCGGGCCGGTGGAGCAAGCCATCGCCCACTTGCAGGGAATTGGCGGCGGGGCCGTCGGCGGCTCGGCCGGCGACGGCGTCAGCAGTGGGTCCCGGGCCAGTCGCGGCCTGGACCCGAAACTGATCAAGGACATCGAAAAGCAATACGGCTTCGATAAGTCCGCGCCAGAACGCCTGTGGCTGATGCTCAAGAACTATGCCCAGCTGGATTTCGGCAACAGCTTCTTCCGCGGCGCCACGGTGATCGACCTGATCCTGGAAAAGATGCCGGTGACCATTTCCCTCGGCCTGTGGGCAACGCTGATCACTTACCTGGTGTCGATCCCCCTGGGCATTCGCAAGGCGGTGCGCCACGGCAGCAGTTTCGATGTCTGGAGCAGCACCGCCATCGTCATTGGCTACGCAATGCCGGCCTTCCTGTTTGCGATGTTTTTGATCGTAGTCTTCGCCGGCGGCACCACCTTGAACTGGTTTCCGGTGCGCGGCCTGGTGTCGGAAAACTTCGAACAACTGAGCACCCTCGGCAAGATCGCCGATTACTTCTGGCACCTGGTGCTGCCGGTCAGCGCCCTGGTGATCGGTGGTTTTGCCACCTTGACCATTCTCACCAAAAATTCGTTCCTCAATGAAATCACACGCCAATACGTGGTCACGGCACGCGCCAAGGGCCTGAGCGAACGGCGCGTGCTCTACGGCCATGTGTTTCGCAACGCCATGCTGCTGGTGATCTCCGGGATCCCCCAGGCCTTTATCAGTGTGTTCTTCGCCGGTTCCCTGCTGATCGAGGTGATCTTCTCCCTCGACGGCCTGGGCCGCATGAGCTACGAAGCCGCGGTGTCGCGGGACTATCCGGTGGTCTTTGGCTCGCTGTTTATCTTCACCTTGTTTGGCCTCCTGATAAAACTGATCGGCGACCTCTGCTACACCCTGGTGGACCCGCGTATCGACTTCGCCGCGAGGAACGCCTGATGCTCAATCTGTCTCCCGTCGCTCGCCGGCGCTTCGAACGTTTCAAGCAGAACCGCCGTGGCTGGTGGTCGCTGTGGCTGTTTATCGGCCTGTTCATCCTGACCCTGGGCGGCGAGCTGATCGCCAACGACAAGCCATTGGTGCTCAGCTACCAGGACGAGTTGTACTTCCCGGTGTTCAAGCGCTACACCGAGCAGCAGTTCGGCGGGCAACTGCCGTTCCAGGCCGACTACCGCAGCGACTACGTGCAGCAATTGATCAAGAAAGACGGCGGCTGGATGCTGTTCCCGCCAATCCCCTTCAGCGATGACACGCCCAACTACGAACTGACCCGTCCCGCCCCCAGCCCACCTTCCACGGTGAACTGGCTGGGCACCGATGACCAGTCCCGGGATGTGCTGGCACGGGTGATCTTCGGCGCGCGGGTGTCGATCCTGTTCGCCCTTGGCCTGACCGTGATCAGCGCCGCCATCGGCATTGCCGCCGGCGCCTTGCAGGGCTATTACGGCGGCTGGGTCGACCTGCTCGGCCAGCGCATCCTCGAAGTGTGGTCGGGGTTGCCGGTCCTGTACCTGCTGATCATCCTATCGGGGTTTGTCGAACCCAACTTCTGGTGGCTGCTGGGGATCATGGCGTTGTTTTCCTGGCTGGCCCTGGTGGACGTGGTGCGCGCCGAATTCCTGCGCGGACGTAACCTGGAATACGTGAAGGCCGCGCGCGCCCTGGGGCTGGGGGACGGCAAAATCATCCGCCGGCATATCCTGCCGAACGCCATGACCGCCACCCTGAGCTACCTGCCGTTTATCCTGACTGGGGCAATTTCCACCCTCAGCGCCCTGGACTTCCTCGGTTTCGGCATGCCGGCGGGCAGCGCGTCCCTGGGGGAACTGATCGCCCAGGGCAAACAAAACCTGCAGGCGCCGTGGCTCGGGCTCACGGCCTTTTTCACCCTGGCGCTGATTTTGTCGCTGCTGGTATTTATCGGCGAGGCGCTGCGTGACGCCTTCGACCCACGATCATGAAGAGCGATGCATCCATGACTGACAACCTGATCGAGATCCGCGACCTGTGCGTCGCCTTCAGCGGCCAGACCGTGGTGCGCAACCTGTGCCTGGATGTCCGCGCCGGCGAGTGCCTGGCGCTGGTGGGCGAGTCGGGCTCGGGCAAGTCAGTGACCGCCCATTCGATCCTGCAACTGCTGCCCCAGGCCGGCACCACTACCACAGGCTCCGTACGCTATCGTGGCCAGGAACTGATCGGCGCCGAGGCCAGGACCCTGCAAACACTGCGGGGCAACCGCATTGCAATGATCTTCCAGGAGCCGATGACCTCCCTCAACCCCTTGCACAGCATCGAAAAGCAGATCGGTGAAACCCTGTTTCTGCACAAGGGCCTCGGCGGCAAGGCGGCCCAGGCCCGCATCCTCGAACTGCTGGACCTGGTGGGCATCCGTAACCCCCGGGAGCGCCTCAAGTCCTACCCCCATCAGTTGTCGGGCGGCCAGCGCCAACGGGTGATGATTGCCATGGCCCTGGCCTGCGAGCCGGAACTGCTGATCGCCGACGAGCCGACCACCGCCCTGGATGTGACGGTGCAGCGCAAGATCCTGCGGCTGCTCAAATCCTTGCAGCAACGCCTGGGCATGTCGCTGCTGCTGATCAGCCATGATCTCAACCTGGTGCGCAGCATCGCCCAACGCGTGTGCGTGATGCAGGCCGGGGAAATTGTCGAGCAGGCCGACTGCCAAACCCTGTTCAATGCCCCGCAACATCCCTACAGCCGCCTGCTGCTGGATGCCGAGCCGGTCGGCACGGCGCTGTGCCAGGATGAACGCGAGACTGTCCTGCAGGTCGCCGATCTGAGTGTGCGCTTCCCCATCGGTGGCGGACTGTTCCGGCACAAGCAGTACCTGCAGGCGGTGGACGGCATCAGCCTGGACCTGCAACGGGGCAAGACCCTGGGGATCGTCGGCGAATCCGGCTCCGGTAAGTCCACCCTGGGCCAGGCGATCCTGCGCCTGCTCGACTCCAGCGGCAGTATCCGCTTCCAGGGCCAGGCCCTCGACAGCCTGAACCAGACCCAGATGCGCCCGTGGCGCAAGCAGATGCAGGTGGTGTTCCAGGACCCGTTCGGCAGCCTCAGCCCGCGCATGTCGGTACAGCAGATCATCAGCGAAGGCCTGGAAGTGCACGCGCCATGCAGCGTCCAGGAGCGTGATGCGCAGGTGATCAAGGTACTGCAGGATGTAGGCCTCGACCCGGCCAGCCGCCATCGCTACCCCCACGAGTTTTCCGGTGGCCAGCGCCAACGCATCGCCATCGCCCGTGCGCTGGTGCTGCGCCCGGCGCTGATGCTGCTGGACGAACCGACCTCGGCCCTGGACCGCACCGTGCAGAAACAAGTGGTCGCGCTGCTGCGTGAACTCCAGGAAAAATACGGTCTGACCTACCTGTTCATCAGCCATGACCTGGCGGTGGTACGGGCCATGGCCCACGACATGATCGTGATCAAGGATGGCAAGGTGGTCGAGCGCGGCCCGAGCGTTGAGGTGTTCGACTCACCACAGCATCCCTACACCCAGGAACTGCTGGCCGCTACACAACTCCCTCTGTAGGCGCCGGCTGGCCGGCGATGGCGCCAGTGAAATCGTCATCGCGGCAAGCCGGCTCCTACAGGGGATCAGGTCGTTCATTTATTTTTTTTGGCGCCTCGACCATGAATACCAGCGAAAGCCTCAAGGACTACCAACACGTTCGCGGCCTGGCGATCCAGTCCCTGTTCGAGATCATCGAGCAATCCAGCGAAGGCACGGTGATTGTCGACCGCGACGCCAATATCGTGTGGATGAACGAGCGCTACGCCAAGCGCTTCGGCCTGAAAAGCGCTGACCAGGCCATCGGCCAGCCATGTGAGCAAGTGATCTCCAACAGCCTGCTGCGCCAGGTGGTGCGCAGTGACCAGCCGATCCTCCTGGATATCCAGGACACCCCCAAAGGCCCACTGGTGGTGATGCGCCTGCCGATCCATGACGATGCTGGCAAGGTGATCGGCGCCATCGGCTTTGCCCTGTTTGATGAGTTGCGCAACCTCTCGCCGATGATCGAGCGCTACCTGAGCATGCAACAGGAACTGGCCTCGACCCGTTCGCTGTTGCGCTCGCGCCAGAGCAAATACAACTTCGCGCATTTTATCGGCACCAGCGCCGCCAGCCTGGAAGTCAAGCGCCGTGCCCGACGCAGCGCGAGTGCCGATTCGCCGGTGTTACTGCTGGGCGAGACCGGCACCGGCAAGGAGTTGCTGGCCCAGGCCATCCATGGTGCCTCGCCGCGCGCCCATAAAGCCTTTGTCAGCATCAACAGTGCGGCCATTCCCCATGACCTGCTGGAAGCCGAATTTTTCGGGACCGCGCCCGGTGCGTTCACCGGCGCCGACCGCAAGGGTCGCCCCGGCAAATTGCAGATCGCCCAGGGCGGCACGTTGTTTCTCGATGAAATCGGCGACATGCCGTTGCCCCTGCAAAGCAAACTGCTGCGGGTGCTGCAAGAAAAGGAGTTTGAGCCGGTGGGTTCCAACGAGATGATCCATAGCGACGTACGCGTGATCGCCGCGACCTCCACCGACCTGGAAGCGGCGATCCGGCGCGGGGCGTTTCGCGCCGACTTGTATTACCGCCTCAACGTATTGCCGATCCATGTCCCGCCCCTGCGCGAGCGCCTGGATGATATTCCGGCGTTGAGCGAAGCCATCCTCGAAGAACTGCGCAGCCAGCATGAACTGGACCGCGAAGCCCTCGCGTTGCTGGCCCAGCATGCCTGGCCGGGGAACATCCGCGAATTGCGCAATGTGCTGGAGCGGGCAGCCTTGCTCAGTGATGATCTGGTGCTGGATGCGCGGGAGATTCGCGCAGCAATCGGTACGTTCAGCCCGGTGGAACGCGATGCCGTGGCACCGGTTGAAGTCGAGACCTTCAACATGGCGCGGGAGCGCTTTGACCGGCAGTTGATCGCTGCAGCATTGCGCCAGTGCGAGGGCAATGTGGTGGAGGCGGCCAAGCGGTTGGGGCTGGGGCGCTCGACGCTGTACAAGAAAATGGTGGCGTTGGGCATCGCCCAATCTCAATAAAGAGACAAACATCTCAAACCAAAGACAATCCCATTGTGGGAGCGGGCTTGCTCGCGAAAGCGGCCTATCAGCAACAAAATCATTGGCTGACACACCGCTTTCGCGAGCAAGCCCGCTCCCACATTGGAACTTCGTTTGTCTTGATATAGAGACAAGACTCGAAAACCAATCACCAAAATCTTTAAATATTCATAAATATCAATAAGTTATGAGCATGGCACAATTCCCGCTATAGCCTCTTCCTACAGTTTTACCCCACAACAATAACAATCCGATGGAGACACACCATGAGTGTGATCATTGCCCTGGCGGCGCTCGCGCTGCTGATGCTGGCTGCCTACCGTGGCTACAGCGTCATCCTGTTTGCCCCCATTGCCGCCCTTGGCGCCGTACTGCTCACCGACCCTTCCGCCGTCGCCCCAGCGTTTACCGGGGTGTTCATGGAAAAAATGGTCGGCTTCATCAAACTCTACTTCCCGGTGTTCCTGCTCGGCGCCGTGTTCGGCAAGTTGATCGAGCTGTCGGGCTTTTCGCGCTCGATCGTCGCGGCGGCCATTCGCTTGCTCGGCACCCGCCAGGCAATGTTGGTGATCGTGCTGGTATGCGCCCTGTTGACCTACGGCGGTGTGTCACTGTTTGTGGTGGTGTTCGCGGTGTACCCATTCGCCGCCGAGATGTTCCGCCAGAGCAATATCCCCAAGCGCCTGATCCCGGCGACCATCGCCCTGGGCGCATTCTCGTTCACCATGGACGCCCTGCCCGGCACACCGCAGATCCAGAACATCATCCCCAGCACTTTCTTCAACACCACCGCCTGGGCCGCGCCCTGGCTGGGCCTGATCGGCACGATCTTTGTGTTCTGCGCCGGCATGCTGTACCTGGCGCGCCAGCGCAACAAGGCCCAACGCGCCGGTGAAGGCTATGGCACCGATTTGCGCAACGAGCCGGAAACCGCCGAGGACCTGAGCCTGCCCAACCCGTGGATCGCCCTGTCGCCACTGATTCTGGTGGGGGTGATGAACCTGCTGTTCACCCACTGGATCCCGCAGTGGTACGGCAAGACCCACAGCCTTGCCCTGCCAGGCATGAGCGCGCCGGTCACCACCGAAATCGCCAAGCTCACCGCCATCTGGGCCGTGCAGGCCGCGTTGCTGGTGGGGATCATCATGGTCCTGGTGTTTGGCTTCAAGGCCATCAAGAGCAAGTTGGCCGAAGGCAGTAAAAGCGCGGTCAGCGGCGCGCTGCTGGCGGCAATGAACACGGCTTCGGAATACGGCTTTGGTGCAGTGATCGCCTCATTGCCAGGCTTTTTGGTGCTGGCGGACTGGCTCAAGGGCATCCCCAACCCATTGGTCAACGAAGCGATTACCGTGACCCTGCTGGCCGGCATCACCGGTTCAGCCTCGGGCGGCATGAGCATCGCCCTGGCGGCCATGTCCGAAAGCTTTATTTCGGCAGCCCATGCCGCCAATATCCCCCTGGAAGTGCTGCACCGGGTCGCGGCCATGGCCAGCGGCGGCATGGACACCCTGCCCCACAATGGCGCGGTGATCACGTTGCTGGCCGTCACCGGGCTGACCCACCG
>Ga0180008_1002321_pt1 | contig 10432 bp, 17 predicted proteins | sample MM_PW_MetaG_FD_121121 | JGI IMG/M metagenome (GOLD analysis project Ga0180008, IMG submission 121121) | Groundwater microbial communities from the Aspo Hard Rock Laboratory (HRL) deep subsurface site, Sweden - MM_PW_MetaG | ecosystem: Environmental > Aquatic > Deep subsurface > Groundwater... | reverse complement strand
TTTAAGTGCCAATGGCCTGTTTATGTTCGACCATTTAGTTCACGCGGGGGATACCATCAATTACCAGTACAGCGTGAATTGCAATATCATGACTTTCCGGGTCCAGGAGATAGTAGCCGCTACCCAGTAAGGAGGAGACAATGCCACATGGCGGAGGACCAGGTTCGGGCCCGGGGGTGGACGCTTAAATGCCAGGAGAAAGTGTACCCCAAGGTTTATGGCTACCGCCCAGGACAGCTACGCTTGTAGTAGCAGCAAACAACTCTACCGATAGGGGTAGGGCGCAGGCTGACTATGTCTGCGATAGTGTCAATGACCATGTGGAAATCCAGGCGGCGCTCGACGCCCTGCCGGCGACCGGCGGGGAGGTCAGGCTGCTGGACGGTACCTATTATATTGAGGCGAGCCTAGTCCTCGACAGCTACCAGACCCTCAGGGGGTGTGGCAGGAGCACTATTCTCACTACCACGACCGCCGCCCTCGATATCATCACCGCCACTGGTGGCGCCGGGACAGAGCTGGTAGGAATTCTCCTCGCCGACCTCTGTGTTGACGGCGCTGCCGGCGGGGTAGCTGGCGGCGAGGGCATCTGGTTCGTTTACACGGATTTTTCAATTATTAGAGATTGCCTGGTCCAGAATTGCACCTATGGAATAGACTTCGAGGACTGCGACCATATCCAAGTCACGAATAATATAGTAAGAGATTGCGATTTGGGCATTGAGTTTTACATAGTTGGTAGTCCCAGCTGCGACTACAATATCATCTCTGGGAATACCTGTCAGGGTAACGGCTCTGACGGGATCTACATGGACAGCTGTAACTACAATACCGTCACAGACAACACCTGTCAGGGTAATGGTGGAGCCGGGATCTACATGGACAGCTGTAACTACAATATCACCTCTGGGAATACCTGTCAGGGTAACGGCCTTGACGGAATAAGCATTGCTTCTAGCTCATACAATAATATTAGTGATAATATCATTCAGGGGAATGGTGGAGCCGCGGGGATCAGCCTCTGGAACAGCAGCTACAATTGCATCACGGGCAACATTGCCCAAGGGAACAACCAGGATGGCATGCGGATTGGTAGTAATTCCTTCCACAACACTATTGCGGATAACACATGCTTAGAAAATTCACAGGACGCTACCAATACTTATGATGACATCAGTGTGCAATCCAGCACTAGCTACAGCACTATCCAGGGAAACAACTGCCGAGCTGGGATTTTGGCGAATAAGCCCCGATATGGAATCAATGTGGTCGCTGGGGATTGCCTCGAAAATCTGGTCATCGACAATGACCTCTACGATGACGGCTTTGGCACCGCTCCCTTTAACGACGTCGGCACCGGCACGAAGCTGAATGTCTATGTGGTCCCCTTCTCCGACGGCACCGACCCCCAGGACAGCGGCTTCCTCATCAACCTGGCCGCCGAGATGGCCCGTGCCTGGTTAAGGCTACCGAATAAGGTAGTGCAGGTAGTGAGGATGAAGGTCTACGCTCGCAGCGTTGTTGCCGAAGCCGACAAGATGAGGCTCGAGCTCGTCATCAACGGCGGGGCGGACAATGAGGCCTTCAATACTCACGCCGGATCGGTGGCTGACCACCCCAGCACGTCAGTTAACTTCGCTGCCGATGATGTCATCTTCTGGACGGTAATCACCGCCGGCGTGCTGGCGCTACTGGGAGGTGATAGTGTGGAGGTCAAGGTCCTGCACGAGATCGCGGGCGGAGCCGATTGTGCAACCGATGCTTATTTCCGAACGGTGGAGATAGAGTACGTGTAAGGGGTTTGAAAATGAAAAAAAAGGTTGGGATTGGAATAGGAGTACTACTCGGTCTAGGTGCCCTGCTATTACTCACGCGAAAAGCCAAGGCAGCACCTGAGCCAGCTAACGGTGAGGAACCCCCTACCATTCTTGCTGAAGAAACCGTAGGAATAGTCCTCAAAAATCCCCCCGCCGGAGCGGAGTTCTGGGGATACAACATCTGGCCAACCCCCGCTAAAGGCTACGGTTCTGGCTACGGAAATAATATCACTAAGACCGTCAAACTCAAAGGTTTCCTGGGCAAAGTGGTTATCCTGATATATCACCTAGTAAACGGTGAAAGGGCTATAGACCTCCATGTTAATCCTGGAGTCATTAATGAATACGGACTTTATGAGTTCGACTGTGAAACGCAGCTACTATATCGGATATAGCTCTAAAATGAGGAGGTTTCTAAATGGATATTTGCGCATGGTTCGCCTCGTGGATGGTGGGGGTACCCTGCTGGTTTAGCTGGGTATGGATTGCGTGGATGGTTATCTGTTTCATAGCCCTAATCTGGGCTATGGTGTGCTGGATAAAGAACCCACCAGAATCTGCGTGTTAAGGAGACAGCAATGCCCTGGTGGGTTCTCTTGCTGGTGACCATAGGCGGGATATTCACGCTGGTCATGATAGTCGTCTATTTGGTTAAGGGTTCCTTATTTAGGAGGTAAAGATGGAAAGCATAATCAAGGCCGCTACCATACCTGTCATTCTGGTGCTACTGATAGCCAGCAGCTGGTCTTTTCTGACTAACGGACTAGAGGGCGCTTTTATCACAAGTTGGGTAAGCCTCACCCTTGCCAGTATTGCGGGCTATATCGGCGGACAGGCAATCAAGGTCTCGGTCAATGCGGTGCGAGCTTACCGAGCCGAAAAGCCATGGGCTAAGTAAATGGATGCCAACGGCTTATGGTTCGAAAGACCATACTACTTAGGAAGCTGGCAGGTAAACCTCTATTACTGGTTCTGGCACGACTTCCTTTGTAGACTAGAGCCGTTTACCTTTGAATGGAGAAGGCATGTGGCAAAATGGTGGTTGGTTGATATAATTGTCGGCGCCCTTATATTAGGCGCTATGCTCTACCTGCTGCTCTGGCCGCCCTGCGCCTTCCCGTTCTGGCTCAAGGTAACTATTCTGACGGTAGGAGTGCTCGGGTCAATTTTCTTCGCCTGGCTTCTCCTCCATCTGGGGGGGTTTGCCGAGGTAGCTGTCAAAAAGATATTCAGGAGATAAGAAATGGGCAAACCATTTACAAAGAAGCTTGATCCTGACATAGCGGAACTGCTGGCAAAGCGAAACGTTGTCTCTGTTGGCTGGGGACTGAAGATCACCGATGGCGTCCAGACGAACAAGAGAGTCTGGATAGTCACTGTAGAACGGAAGGTCCCCCTGGCCCAGCTTTCCGCGGCCGACCTTGTGCCTGTTACCTTCAGGGGCTTATCTACCGATGTTATTGAAGGCAAGATGCCTTCCATTAACTACCTCGCCGCCGCTGATAAGCCGAGGACCGACAAGTGGCGGCCGGCCCCCGGCGGGGTATCTATCGGGCACTTCGAAATCACCGCCGGCACCTTAAGCTGCCTGGTCCATAAAAACGGCGAGCTCTTCATGCTCAGCAACAACCATATCTTCGCCAACTGCAATGACGCCGAGCCGGGCGACCCGATAATTCAGCCTGGCGCCGCTGATGGGGGCTCCGTGCCGGCTGACGAGATCGGCGATCTCGAAGATTTCGTTCCCTACGAGTTCGGAAGCTCGTGTCCTTTTGCAAGCACCGCGGCAAACTTCTGCAACTTCCTGGCCCGGGTAATGCGTAGGGGCTCACGGCTGAAGGTCGTCAGAGAAGCCGAGGCTAACTTAGTCGATTGTGCCATAGCCCGGCCCTACGATCTGGCCGATGTTGAAGAAGAGATACTGGGAGTAGGGGTAATTAAAGGCGTTGTCGAGCCAAGTCTTGGAATCGCTATCACCAAAAGCGGACGAACGACCGGGCTCACCCGGGGTGTCATTTCTCAAATCGATGTATCAGTCAATGTCAGCATGGGAGCGAAGGGTGTGGTAACCTTCTCTGAGTGCTTTGTCACGAACGACATGGGAGACCCCGGCGACAGCGGGTCGCTGGCCGTCGATGAAAATAACCAGGCGGTCGGGCTGCTCTTTGCCGGTAGCGATACCGAAACGATCTTCTGCAAATTCAGTAATGTGAAGAAAGCACTGGGGCTGGACTGATGAACGGTGATGTCGCAAACGGGATAATAGATGAGTGCGCCAAAGAAGCTCTAAAAGCATTTACGAGTAAAAATTGGCGTACCATCTCTCCTAATGCCCTGATGCTGGTTTTATTTGCGATAGAGAAAAATAGAGAGAAGAAAATAGTAAGGCTGATCAAAGGGCCTCTCTACTTTTTCTGCACGGTAATGGCCAGCGGGTTAATTTGGCTAGTCGTAAGGGATTGCTTTAACCTGGGGTGATATAATAGGGGGAAGGAGGCAAGGTATGGATCGAAAGAAGGTTGCTATTGGTTTAGGAACTGGGGCCGTTCTTTTCGGCGTCATTTATCTTGTCACCAGAGGGAGGGCAGAAGGAGATGGCCCAGGCCCTGGCCCGGGACCGGGAGAAAAGGTCAATTTCTCCGTCATTGCGAAAAACATTCCCGACTACGCCGGCGATTCCTATCAGTGGTATGTCTCCTACGGCGGTCAGTACTGGGGTATGATTGACCCCCAGGGTGGAGTATGGACACCGATTAATGAGAAGATAACCCTTGAAGATGTCCCGGCGGCAGGAACTCTCACAGCGACCCTGATGGCCGGCGCATATAAGAGCTGGGTTTTCCGTATCAACGGGCCTTTTGAAGATGGTAAGGAGTACCCCCTTGATTTAGTTGAGGGCACACCTGGTGCCGGAGTTTCCCTAATCAATCTCCTCGTTGAACCTGTCACCTTTCATCTGAGCGAGTCGGCAACTATCACCGTAACAGCCATCAACGAGGAAAATACCAGTATGCATCAAGAGGTTGTTTTCACTGTTAACGGTAGTGAGGTGGGCAGCGAAATGGTCACTTTAAGCCCAGGGGAAAGAAGAGACGTAAGCATTGAAGTCACTCCCTCCGAGATTGGAGTTTATACGGTGCAGGTGGGTATGCTAAATGCCACCTTTGAAGTTATTGTCCTTTACCCCGATATCGCGGAGCCTAAAATAAAATCTATAGCTTGGCTCCCCTCTAACCAGTGGTCCTCAGGTTACCCAGCGTTCAAGGGAACTATACTTCTTCCTGACCCGGGTATTACTGCCGACGGCTATGTTCGATGGTATACAATCGCTGGTCGGTTCTCCGGTGCTCTATACGAGGGAGGGGTTGAACTTACCTACTTATCAGCGGGGCTTTGGAGTTTTGAAGGGGGCGGATTCTGGCCAAGTGAAAGAAACGTATGCGATGGTATTAGAAAGATGTATCAAGGTAACTGTCCAGCCTGTGGGCGCTATCTCGCCCAAGGTGATGTTATGTGGGGACCAGAGCATTTAAGAGCTCGTATTTACAACAGCCACGTCGTGCCTATGTGCGGTAGCACTAATCCTACCGCACAAGCTCATTGTGCTGTACGCCAGGCAGATATTCCAATCTGGGAATATGATTACCCTCAGCAATACGAAGTTCAAGGACCATGCACGGGAACGAGGATGAACTTAACCTTGCATATATACCTACTGGAGCACTATATATCAGGCATTTATAGTGGGACCCGCGCTTTTAAGGAATGGATCGGCGTATCAACCGGCCTATACCTTGTTTCAGACTACGGTCACCCTACGTTACCCTAAAGAGAGGGTTCGACCCCGCCGGGTCCGCGCCGGGCTAAGGCCCGGTGAAGGCTCGGCGGGGTCTTCGCTTCTTACCCAGCGTGTATCTCTTTATTCTAAGGCCAACCAGTCAACGGTACAGGATGATGGGGAAGGTCCACCACCGCCAAAATATTTCACAATGACCTTGAACCCAGTAGCTGTGATATCCGTAGCCACTACGTTGAAGCCGGCTGACGAGCTTACAACGCTCACAAGGACATAGGGCGCAGCGCCGAAGGGCGTGTCGAAGGTTACCGTAGCCATCCAGGAGCCACAGCCAGAGACAACGCAGGACCCCGCTTGAATGTTGCAGGAGCATGCCCCCGGAGCGCCCGGAGCGCCGTCCGCGCCGTCCACACCGTTAGTGCCAGCTATTCCAGCTGTGCCAGGTATACCCTGTATTCCCTGTATTCCCTGTATTCCTTGCTCGCCAGTATCACCTTGAGGTCCTTGAGCTCCCGTCGCCCCAGTCTCACCAGTCTCACCAGTGACGCCTTGAGCTCCCTGAAGTCCCTGTTCTCCGGTTGCCCCGGTTGCCCCGGTTGCCCCCCATCCACTACTACCGTCTTTGGCCAGTATCTCCCAGCTATCCCCATCCCAGATAAAAGAGATGCCTTTTACTTTGTTATAGTAGGCATCATTCAGGTTAGGGTTATTCGGGGCTTTAGTGAAGGCACCAAGCCAATTAATCGATATGCCTTTTGCCCCCTGTGGGCCGGTAGCTCCGATTGCCCCTATCGGCCCCACGGGTCCTGTGGCACCCGTTACCCCTACCCCTGTTTCCCCCATTGCTCCAGTCTCACCCCGGCACCCCGCGAAGGGGAAAACCAAGGCGCAAACGAGCACCACCACCGCTAGAACCAGAAACAGCTTTTTCATGTTAATCCTCCTTCTTCTACTTTTAGTAGGTAAGCTTTATTATAACACCTTTCGCACTGAGGCAAAGATTGATTGAGGATAGGGGTTGCTCCCCCCGCCGGCCAGCACCCGGCGGGGGGTCTTCGCTTCCTACCGGACAGGCTTGCCACAGTGAATACACCGAGCAGCGTCCTTAGGGGTTTTCTTACCGCAGTGGGGGCAGGTGCCCTGGAACGAGGGCGGTGCTTCCTTTTCCGCCAGCGCCGCGGCCCCCGGTGGCTCCACCTTGACCGACAAGGCCAGCCCGCCAAGCAGATAACAGGCGATTTCCGTCTTGGTCGGCTTTCGGCCACAGAGGATTGTGAGCTCCGCAATTATCTCTGCAATCATGGCTAGTCCTCCTCGGACGGAAGGGCATCTGAGAGTTTCCGGAGCGACGTGGTTACCGCCTTTGCGTTCTTGTCAAGGACTACCTTCAGCCGGTCGGCAAAGGTCGTATCGAGCTGAAAGTAGGTCCTATCGCGGGCGGCTTCGGCGGACCTTACCTGAGTATCGCACTCAGTGTCAATGGCCTGCTTATCCGCGGCAAAGTCGGTATAGCTGCTTCCCTCCGACGTCGAATCGCGCTTATAGGTCCTCACAGCGTCTTTCTTCCTGCTCTTCCGCTCTTTCTCGATGGCGTCCACCTTGGCCTCGAATGTCTTGTCGGCATTCTTGTAACCCCCGGTAAGAGTTTTCCTCTCCGCAGACACTTGAGAATTGAAGTTACTCAAGAGATTATAGGTCTCGTCTGCGTACACTCTCAGGGCTTGGTCAAGAACTCCCTTTGGTATCGTCATGTCTAGTCTCCTCCTTTCCTTTAAGATTATCACTCGTTTTTAGCGGCTTGGTGACCCCCCGCTTCTCAAAATTACCTCGCTTCCCTGATAAGGAAGACAAGACATAGGGCAAAGAAAGCTAGCGCTCCCACCATGGCTGGCCAGTTCTCGAGAAGGCCGCATGCTACTGCCGCAATTCCTGATGCAGTTATTCCCGAGCCGAATAGAATTCCTTTAAGCATTTCAGTTCACCTCCCTTCACTTCGTATCGCCTCCCCTGACCGGCTCCTGGTAACTTCCAAGGGACTTGTGTCGCCGAACCGGTCAGCTGGGTGGGGCCCGCCCGCCGCCGGCCTTCTCATTCTCCTCTTTAAGAATCTTGGCCAGATATTTATAAGACTGTTGCTTTCCCCCTTTGTATTTCACGGCCTTCGCAAACGCCTGGCCGAGCACCGCCGGAGGATAAGCCTTTACCGAATCGAAGGTAAAGGAGAATAGAGGCTGGGACATTTTCATCCCCACCCCCTGCTCCCAAACCTTCTTGAGCACCGATACCATCCAGCTTGGGCCGCGCGGCGCATATTTCTCTAAAGTCTCAGTCAAAAAGTCAGTCAAGTCTTTTCCCGAATCAATATACTCCGTGAAGTCTTCCTGAACTCCTCTATACTTACCTATACTACTCCTATCCTGACTAGACTGACCTATACCAGACTGGGATGGAGCCTTTCGGGAGGGATTCGGGAGGAGTTCGGGAGTCTCGCCAGAGGGCTCCGCTTCAGTAAGGGGGGAAGGATTGTTGGGCGGCTCCGGCAGCTTTGAAGGTGTGGGATGAGATGGCTTTTCCATTGCCCCCCAGTTAGGGAAGTGCATATATTCCTGCTCGCCGTTCTGGTAGCTTTCTAATCGCCACATATTATCTGAATGCCACTTTGACATCTTGGCCAGCACCGTATCACGGATCTCGGCCATGCGCTTCAGATCAATGTCATCATCGTACATGAATATCCCCGCCTTGAGGAAGGCATGGGTACCGCGGAGGCGCCCATCGTCGTCAGCATTCCTCAGACATCCGACCAGGAACCACCGCTCATCCCTGGTGAGCTGCGCCACCTCGGCGTCTTCAGTCAATGTTGGGTCAAGCATTCTACGGCGCGGCATTCTCCCCCCCTTCTACCAAAAGGCTTTCTATGGGTATGAAACGAATGATTTCTGTGGGGAGGGCCTGCAAGATGAGTTTTGCATGCTTATCTACTCCCGCCCCGATTAAGATTCCCTTTACTTTCCGGAGATCATCGAGCGCCCTGAGATGCTCAAGTACTGCTCCGCAGTACCTTAGCACTTGTATGCAGGCCCAGGGGGTTATAATACCCTGCTTTACCTCAATAACAAGGAGGTTCCCACCCTTATCTTTTGCGAGGATATCGATAATTCCTCCCTGCGTATGAAACTGGCGTGCGACAAGTTCGGGCTTCCCTGGCAAGAGATCAATATTTTCCGATACCCAAATCTCGTAGTCCTCGTAGGCCATGTTATTCTATCCCCTTTCCCAGGGTTCCATGTATGGTAACCCGACCGCCTCAAAGACCTCCTGCTCGGAGCGGCAGATAATCTCGCCGCGGGGGGTGCTATAGCCCCGGCCGTAAGCGTGGAAGTGGTACCCCCGCCGCAGGGCGGCGTTGGCGATCCGCTTATTCATATCGGCGCTACCGGTGCGCACCACCAGGGCCACGGGCCAGCACTCGGCGGTCGTAGAGAAGACGTCGACGCCGATGCCGCTGGGGACGTGAAACAGCAGCTTATTCTTCGGCCCGTAGGTCCGCGATCCCTTCTTGTTCAGGCGGTAGTCCAGCACGCCTTCCTCGATGAGGCCGCGGAGCTCTATATCGAGGGCGTCGGCGCCGGCGGCGTACCGGGGAATACAAAGGAGCTCGATGTCGCCGGCCGCGGGTTTGCGGCGCCGGATGCTGCCGGCGACCAGGATCCTAGCGCAGGCCGGCTCGAGCAGCTCCATCAGGTCTGTGGCTATCGCCTTGGCCTTCTCTAATTCCACGGCAAAACTCTCCTCTCCTCGATTAAGCTCCCGTCGGGGAGCAACCGGTGATGGTCGTCAATCTGTATAAACCCGGTCTTCCGCATGATGCCGTCGCAAAAGCCGCACAGCGGCTTATCCCCAGCCTACTCCGGGTCCTTGTGTTCGTATTCCGGCCCGATTCCCGCCCTGCAGGAGCAGCACTCTACTGGTCCCAGGGCGGTTCCTCTTTGACCACTTTTATCCGTAAGAAGCATGACCAGCTCTCCCTTAGGGGAATATCACGTATGAAAATGTAACCGAGTTCCTTGGCCACGGCGGGCGGCTGCATGCCCCAGCACTCGTAGCAGACCCGCGCCAGGGCATTAATATCGGGAACGTCCTCGGGCTTGACCGTCTCCGGGTCGCGGGTGCCGGCGAGGGGCGCCGGCGGTTCGCTCGATTTTCCCTTCTCCGCTCCCTTCTGCGCCGATAAATTTGCCGCGGCAGGCTTCCCCCCACCCCCCACCCCTCCAGGCTTTGCGGAAACTTTATCATCGCCTGCGGTAGCTTTAGGGGGGGGCTCCCCACCCCCCTCCTGGATGAAGAGGTCGGTCGGTATCTCATCCTCGTCCAGCTCCGGCAAAAGCACCCGTTCTGGCTTTCTCCTGCCCAGGCGCTGGATTTCAGCGAGCTTGGCGTCCGAACGCACCTGCAGGATATGTACCGTCTTCTTCTTTATCCCCGGCGGCTCCACAATCTGCGGCTCCAGGGAAAGCGTTAAGGGAATAAAAGAGATCCGGCCGCAAAGGCGCTTGATGAGATCCAGGGCGGAGTTAACGTTGATAATAGAGTAAAACGACGAGGTATCCAGCTGCCATACCCCGAAGCCCGGCACGTCCGGCATCAGGAAAAGCAAATTCATCACTTTACGACACTGCGGCTTCTCTGAAACATACATCGGGCAATCGTTGGGGTCGCAGAGCAGGCCGTCCTCGTGAACCCACTTCTCGGTGGTGTGGCTGGCGAAGTCCCCGTTGGCGGTGTCGACCTTGCGCCGGCACAACAGGCCGTCACCCCT
>Ga0180008_1002320_pt1 | contig 10441 bp, 6 predicted proteins | sample MM_PW_MetaG_FD_121121 | JGI IMG/M metagenome (GOLD analysis project Ga0180008, IMG submission 121121) | Groundwater microbial communities from the Aspo Hard Rock Laboratory (HRL) deep subsurface site, Sweden - MM_PW_MetaG | ecosystem: Environmental > Aquatic > Deep subsurface > Groundwater... | reverse complement strand
TGTAATACAGAGCGGGACGGCCGCGGCTTCGGCTGGTCTTAGCGCTTCGTATGGACAGTTGGATTGCAAGTTTGCGAGTGATATGGGTGCGGCTGTTTTCAATATGGCAATGGGGCAAGGTGTAAATGCGGGACTCAATGCCGGAAATCAATATGTTGATGCCGCATGGGATGTAACCGAGAAAAATAAAGGTTTTGACGGAAATTACCAAAACTCTTTTAAAAAGGTAAACAAAGACTTAAAGAAACAAAAGCTTGCGGATTTAGCAGGAGTGAATATTTTTTCAATGCTTGAAACTATAATTTCTGCAGGAATACGTGATGAAATGAAGGCGGATGATCGGGGATTTTACAAAGAACTTGGAATGAGCGGAGCTGAAGCCCGTGCGCAAGTTTCGCTGGATGATAGCAATGAAGCCTTACGTGAGAAAAAAAATAAAGAAATAGAAAATGTTGAGAAGCGGAATAAAAATCATGAAAAAAAGCAGGCTGCGCAGCGAGAAGAACAACGTAGGCAGGAGGAAAAAGCAGCGCAGTTGGTGAACGCAAATCAGGGAATGACTCCGGATGCCGTAAAAGGAGAGCAGGGGGAAGCGAAGGATGGATTGCAAGATGAACCTGTAAAAAAAACATCATTGCGTGAAGTAATGAGGAAGGGATTATTAACCATGCTCGAGAAGGTTGATCCTGCCAAGAGGTCATTATTGCTAAGTATGATGGTTGCAAATAATGATGATGGTCAAGTTAATCGTATCGAGTCATTATTATATGATAGCCTCGGGAAAGAGCAACAATTACAATTAGAGATGTTGCTTTTAGATGATGGAAATAAAGATTCCGGATTTATAAATGCATCGTTTACTGGCGATGCGAGTGGAATTAAAATTACAGACCAGCCTGGGGGAAAAGCAAATAAACAAACAATTGGACTTGAGAATGCAGTATTTGTTAAAAGTGCCAAAGAAAATTATAATGAACGACTTGAAGAGAAGGATATGCAAATATCCAAGAAAAAAGAGAGAATCGCTAAATTGGAGAGTGATCACAAACGACTCTATAAAAGTTCAATTGACGAAAATAAAAATATTACAAGTGAAAAAGAAATGCTAATAAAGTTAGAAGCTCAAAGAGAGCAAATTGTAATGGAGAGTTCAACATTTAATAATATTGAGAGGAGTATGCGACAATTTGGTGAAGGCGGATACACGCTCACTAATGTTGTTGCAAGTGAAGCATTAAGCAAAAGTCAAATGTCTAAAATAGCGATCGCTTACGCTTATATGAATAAAATCGGCAATGGTGAAGTAAGAGAACCAATAGGTGCTGAGATAAGTAAATACCGACTACACAATAATAAATTTTTCGAAAGAAAGGCATCTGATAAAATTAATTTTTTATCGCAATATACCGAGTGTATGGCTGCTTCTGTTTTACGTTTAGTAGATACGGATTCTGTGACGCACGATCCCACGGAAGGAGCGACTCATTGGTTTAGTGTTGAATCTTCTGATAAAGATGAAATGAAGAACCCGATCTTTAGAAAAGAGCATAATGCATGGTTTCCAAGATGGGCTATTTCGAATGACACGTATAAGAATGCGAAAAATAAAAATCAGTACTGGAAGCCGAATTATAAAGAATATGCGATCTATGGAATAAATCAAAATGAATTCCTCTTTTATAGAGGTGTCAGGTGAGAGTGCTGATTGTTTTACTTTTTTTTTCTAAATTATTTTGTCAAACGATCGTTGATATTGCCGCTTCTGAGATAATGTCATTTTGTTATACAAACGACAAATTTTTTTGTGTAACATATGATTATCAATTGTATTTGGTTGAGAATTTAAAAGTAACACGTATTTTGAATTTGCACAATTACTTTACGAATCGTCATGATGTTGACGGTCTTTTCTTGCCTATAACAATTCAATTGTCAAAAGATGGAATTATTTTAGGACACCATAACGATTTCTTTATTGAATTTGATTTCAATTTAAATCATATGAAAAATATAAAGCAGAGGTTTGAGTTTGGAACATTCCGTGTTTATAATAATTTTATTCATTTTGTTAAAACAATTTCAGAAAAAAAACAGTATACTGTGTTTTATATACCAAATGGGAAAATAGAATTTGAGGCAACCATACCACTTAGTAAGGAATATTTTTTAGTTGAGGGGTTTACATTACAAGGGTTCTATTATGCTGTTTTGTCCTTGTTTCCATTCGAAAAACAGTATTCTTTTAAAATTGCGCCCAATGGGCAATTGTTTCCATTGGATGAGAAAATTGAGAGCATTCTTATAAATACAAGTAATTTCAAATTTATGTCTGTTAATACGGATTTGCTTTTTCTAAAACAACAAAATGATGAAATGTATCTTTTTTGCTTTTGGGAAAATAAGGACATTACTATAGTACAGAAAATACCTGAAAGTACAACCGATCTTTTCCCCCACAATCTTAAAAAAATATTTATTACTGCTGAATCTAGTAAAATCGTGCGTCTAAAGGGGCTGTAAAGTAGTCTGCCTACGGATTTTATTCCAAGCCCTCACCAATTCCGGACTAAATCCTCCACAGCCCATTTAGATCACTTTATCACACGAAATAGTACCTTATCAGGAAGTAATAAATTAATAGTAGTATTTATGTTCCTATAAATATGTTTGAATGCGAGATTAGGATATTAGAGTGCTTCTTTCTCAAAAGCTTCGGTAAGAAAATATTTCCATTGGTTTGAATTATCAAGTTTTGAAATTTCTTTTAATACAGTTTCTATCATTTTTTTCGGTGGATTTTCATTTTTAAAAAATCTGATTAATCTTTCTGGCTCATCAAGACTAAATCCATCAACAAATTGATAATCGAGACGACCCTTCATAGTACATTTTCCGGGATGAATTTCAAAAGTGTTTCCATTATCGTTTTTTACATAGGTTGGTTTATAGAATGTATCACCTTTGCTAATTTGAATTTTTTTTATTCTATAATTACCTGGTGAGAGATCTTTGAAAATACAAAAATTCCCGATTATTACAAATGGCCTTAGGTGAACATCAAATATTTCTAGTGTAAGACCGGCAAAAGCTTGTTTCATTTCCTTTTCTTCACTATTGAGCATCATCTCCTTCAAACGATCTGCTGTTAATAGACTTGTGTTTTTCAGAAATGACTTTTTCTCCTTTTTATTAAACCAGTAGTTAACTCCGTTTTCATTATTCTGAAGTATGTCGTAAATCGATATTATACTTTCATGTGCAAACTTTTTATATACCGGTGAATTATTGGCATTTCTGACTTTTACAAAAAAATATTTTTGATTTCCTTTGTGGTTAAATTTCCCATTTACAGTTTCAATACCTCTATCATAAGCGATGTATTCAGTCTCATTATTGTTGTCGTCTAATTTTGCAAAAACAAAGGAATAGAAACTGTTCATCATTCCACTTTTAAAAAGCAGAATAGAAAGACACCCATTATTTTCGTTAAAGCTATTAATTGAAAAATAATCGATACTTTTTTTGGGGTATTCAATGGTCGAAAAAATAAAAGATGCTAAAAAGATTGGTAATAATATGCCTAACTTAAAAAACATTTTTGTTTTCATGTTTTTTGCTCCTTGATTTGATTTTAATAAATACACATTTGAGTAAATAAATGTACAATGAATTGCGAAATATTGCAATTATAAATCGCTAAAACACGGAAAAAAAAGAATCCCCCGACCCTTATCTTCCGAAAAATCCCTGTCCCCTTGACTTGTTCCCTCCTACGTTCCGTCGCCCTTGCGAGGCTTACTCACTACCTCCCACCTTTTAACCCCTCACGCTTCGTTTCACTCCGCGAGTCCCCTCGGATTGCGTTCTTCCCGGATCGCACTTTTGAAAAAGTGCTGGTCAGAACGCGATATGCCTCAGGAGGGCACCGAACAAGAGGAAGTCAGGTACAGCACGCACTCCGGGCGGTCGTGCGCCTTCAGCAAGTCCTTCTGCTGAAGGTGCTGGTTACATCGTGATAACCGCATGCTGCCGAGCCGAGAGTAATTATTCCGGCTGTGTGCAGGCGGAATAATTACTTCCGGTCGGTTTCACTTTCGGAAGATAAGGGTCTTTCCCCAAGCCCAAGTTTTTCAGGGGAAAAAACTTCCGTGAGGAGAGAAAAAAGAGAGAACAGCGGATAAAGGTTTTGTGTTGGGCAAAGTTGCAGCAGCTATTGTTTTATTTAAAATGCATTTTTTGTGTTCACATAATGTGAATAAGTTGTGGAGCTATTTGATACAAAATAATCCATCCAAATAGTTTTTGAAATTTAATTGAATCAATTTCCTAGCATCCGATATCACAGTATTATTTGCAGGAGTATAATCGATGATGGCTTTTTCAAACTTTTCAATTATTTTTTCAATATCCATAGTAACTTTACTTTCTAAGTACACTATATATAAAGCTTTTTGGTCATTATAATTATATTGGTTTTGATGATTTTCATATTTTTTTTTAATTTCAAAATATTTTTCAATTTGTCTTGGGCTTTCTTCTATTTTTAAAGTGGTTTTACTAAAAATTTCATCATAAAATTTATCAAAAAGTTGTTTTTTTTGGTTTGTGGCATTATATGGATAACCTTTTAAGGCGAAAAGGATTTGTCCAAATTTTTCCATGCTAATTTTGTGCTTGTATTCTTTAGTTTCAGACAGACCTGTGTCTCCAGCTTTCCTTGAATATATGATATTATTTTCATCTAAAAATTGCTCTAGCTGAATTTGTTCAGTACGCAAAGATTTTAAATCAATATTTGAAATTGAATTTTGACTATTTGTATACTCAGCAATTTTATTACTCAACTCTTCATTTGAAGATGTCTTAAATAATCTAACCAATATCTCACTCTTTGATAAGTAATCTTCTATATAATTCGAATCTTCTTTATTAAAAGAATGAATTATCCTTAATGTTTGTCCACCATTTAAAACTTGAAGTTCCGTAATATTTAACTTAACAAATTTGTTAGCATTAACTGCTGTGGCTTCTATATCTTTTGCAGTTATTGTTAATCCATTATTAAACATAAAAAAGCGTGAGTAGTCTTCTTTTAATGTATTAGATATATTTTCATTAAACTTTGATTTTAACACCAACCCTCTAACATTATCAAATAAAACAGAATAGTCAATATCTACATCTTTCAATTCTTTTATGTTTTCAATGTTATATTTTTTTCGTAAAATTTCGTTGTTACAAGTAATTCGTACAACTTCACAAAGACTAAGTCTAACAACATACGATTTTAATGAAGAGATGGAGGTCGGAGTGTAAGACATGATAGCGTCTTTATCAACAAGGATTTCAGCATTAATTGGTTTTGGACGAATCGACATAATTTTATTAATTTGCGCAAGACCGATTGGAATAACTTCCAAGCCATATAACTTTTCAAGCTGTGCTATATTGTCATCCGTTTTATCCAATTCAAATAGGTCATTGCTAACAATAAATAATTTTAAATGCCAAATGTCTCCACTTTTAACCAGCTTAGATATTATTTTTTCCGCTTTCGATTTAATTTTTCCATCTAAGTTTTCTGCATTTTCATTAATTAAAGCATTTATAAATTTTGTAGATAGTATTGTTTCATTGAGACTTTGTCTTTTTTGGGAATTAAATTTATTTCTATACTTAAAATTAAATAAATTAATACAAAAATATTCTTCATTTATATGTATTGCATCTACTCCGTAATCATTAATGTTTTCTTTGAACAGTATCTTATTAAATTCAGTATCAGTTACTATATCAACTAAATCGAATATCTCTTTTTCGCCACAAAGGTTTTCTAACATATATAAATAAAATCCAAAGCGTTCTTTTTGGGCATCATCTAAATTTTTAAAGTCTTCATTAAGCTCATGCTCTAAAATAGAAAAATATCTTCTGCTTTTTTGAGCAATTATTTTAAAATCATTTATATCAGACACTCTTTTCTCCTTTTCTTATCACATCAACTAAGGGTTTTAAACATAGTTTAAAAACCTGCCATTGTGCACAACAAATATTATCCGCTATTCTTAGGCGGATAATACACAACCTTTTCATAGCTGCGATATGTGGTAAAAATCGTATTATATTTTATCATCTTGTCTTTCTTTCCGCATCCGCCTTTGATGAGCAAAAAAAACGCCAGCCGAAAACGGTCTGTCATGGTTTTTGCGTTTAATCTCCGCTTACTTTTCATCGCTTTTTAAATTTATTTTACTGGTAATAACTGAATCCTCCTCTGGCGCAGTTTCCGCTCACACCCCCTGTTCAGGATGAATGGACGGCCGCGGAAAGCTGCTGCCGAGTGAGGTCTCATGTCACTTCATTACACAATTTACGGCGCGCACGGGTTGCTGTCGCCGGTTGTACCGCGCGCGTTTCTACACAACTTGTCAGCGCAGTCAGTTGTGCGCCTACCGTCAACCGCGCGTTTACTTTTTTTTTACATGTGTTTTACTCAGCGACCATCGTAATATCCGTGTGCTTTCAGTGAAGGTCAGAGAGCATTTTGTCAATATGTAGTTTTGCCTGCGGGGGGGGGGCTTAAGTAAAAGTATTACCAAAGGAAGAACTCCGGTGAGGAAAGTAAGGAAAAAAAGCTAATAAAAGTGTATGTTAGATGAAGTACTGTGGTATTTTTTATCACCAGAATTAAATTTCTAAGTTGCATAAATAATTATTTCCATTTAAAATAAATTTTATTTTTTTGGAATCATGAGAAATGATTTTTAAATTACCATAGTCAAACTCTTTATGATGATTTGGGCATACGACTAATATATTTTCTGGTTTTTCATCACCACCCTGGTGCTTTGGTTTTATATGAGCAGCTTCTACATATTTATTTCCATTCTTCATTTGTATGTAATTATTACAGATTTGACAAGTATTATTACGCAATCTTTTTATAATTGAGATATTATAATTATCTCGATTATACTGTTGAGATATTACATTAATCTTTCTTTCATTTGAATTATAACTATTATGTAATTTTGATTTTAAGATATCTATTGATTCATTTTCATTTTCAAGAAAATCAGAAATTTCTTTTTGTTCTGCTTCGTCATTTGATACTGGAAATTTTAAATTAAACAGATGGTAATATATGCTGTCTAATTTTTTGATCTCATCATAGAGCAAATTATTGCCGATGAGCAATTGATACTCTTGTTGTAAAATATTTTTTAAAATATCTTCTTTTTTATATGTAAACCCAACTTGCCCAACAAATCTACCATTAGAAATAATTTTTGATTCTATTGGAAATGGAAACAACATTGATAAGGATTTGTTTGCCTCAAGATTACACATATACTCATCGTTTTCAAATCCATTATATGCAAAAATTTTTATTTTTTTATGGTGAATAACATCAACATATATACCTATAATCTCTCCAATGTTTTTATCATAATTGAAAGAATAAAAGATTACAACATTAAAAAAATCTGGCTTGGGTGTTTTTTGGAAACAGCAGTATCCAAATATATGAGAATTAGTGTCGATTCCTTTTTTATTAAAATAAAAATCAAGGGACTCGTGTCCTGGAAAATCACGAACGTATTTATGTCCTGCTTTAGGATTTGAATAAGGTTGTCTCCAAGAGTATGGATTATAAGAAATATTAGCTGCTATAATATTCAAATCAGCCCTCCACAAATTTGTGATGATAAAAACAAACTCAAACTATGTCCTGATTGAACTGTACATGGTGTTAGTACCACACAAGACCCTTAAGTGTTTGCTGCTCAGTTATTTTTCCAACTAAGGAATTGATCCCCTTTAAAATTCAATACCATCAAAAAATTTTTTCATGAACGAGGTAAATTGAATTGTTAAAATTGGAATAGTGAAACTCGCGATAGCGATGTTACTTGACAATTTCTATTTCCTTTGTTATGACCTCAATACTCAGATCATCAAAATTAAAACTAAAATTTACAACTTTCCCTTTAATTTTAAATATGGTGCCATAATTATGTGATCCGACAAAATCTTTTTTCATATCTAATAACTTAACAGTAATTTTTTCGTGTGATGAATTACAGATCATATTATACGAAGTTCTAAAATCATCGTCTGAGAATTTATTTCCGAAATAAGATATCAGAAGCCTTCCCGATAACTGATTAATGGCTTCATCATACAATTCTTTATTTTGCAACAAAAATGGTTGTTCGGTTAGAATTAAATCAGCAGCCATTTTTTTAGCCTGAGGTAAAACGCGATTTCTCGCATCTTGTTTCAATTCAGAATCCTCGTCAAGTTCCTTGAAATTAACTGTATCGGAAAAATTTTGGTAAGATAAAAAAGCCAATAGTTTCCTTTTCCCTTGTTCTAAGAAGTCAGAATATTTTTTCTCGGCATTTTCTTTTTGAATAGGGTTGAGTTTACTAGAATATTGATTTTCGTAAAGTTGATTACACTCTGTATTATAAAAGGAAAGAACAGTATAGAGACTATACACATTACTTATAGTTTCTTTGCTCTGATTTGCTTTTCCTGATAAAATATTTTTATATAATTGTTCAAGATCACTAAAATATTTATTTTTACCTAATTCATCAGATATTGCTTTAATATAATATTCATTAAGTTTATAAATGCTTTCATCGAAACAATTTGTAATTAAATCAATAAATACTGATTTATTTAACGAGTTCTGGTATAAAAACTTAAATAATTCATTGTTTATCAGCAAAAGTTCATTAGTTTTATATGTTAATTTTGAAGAAAACTTTTTTGTGCTGCTCTCTGCAGTAACATATGATATCGACTGAGGAATTTTTTTTCGAATTCCACCTTGTAAATATAGATAAACCCCATCTTTAGAAAAACTATATCTATCATCAGTTATATAAGGTTTCCAAACTTGCTGGTTAATTACTGTATACACATAAGGACCTTTTATAAAAAGTCGAAGACGTTTGCCTTCTTTATCGAGGACATACAATGCACAATTAGTGTATTGAACATTCGCGTCGTTATAGAATTCGTCTTTAAATACACTACCGCTGCCTTTATCCACATCGAAGTAAAGTGTTTGAGATTGTAGCAAATACAGAAATAAGCTATAAATTGTTATCGTTCTAATTAAGGATTTTATGATTTTTTTCTTGGCCATTTAATTCCTCCAGTGTGCAAATGGTTTATGGTATACTAGTTTTCAATATGTTGTCGGAAATTTAACATATTGTGTATATAATGTCAACCCTGGTCACTCCTGTTTTTTCTGCGTTTATATCATCGCTTAGTTAAGTCAAATATATGCTTTCTTTTGTTTATCTTCTTAAAAAATCAAAATAACATACGCTTAACCTGCGCATGATAAAAAGCAAGTCAGGTTGAAGCGATTGTTAGCTTTCTTTCCTTATTTCCCTTATTCTTTCTTGAACATATTCATCATCAGGAACACATGCTTGTACAAAGTATTTCCCATATGGAGTAAGCGTCAGTTTAGAATATCTTCTAATTCCAATTTGTGTTCCACCAGCCATTATTGGAACTTGATTATATACGGGCCATTTTACTATTCCTAATGCATCAAGGTGCGTATAATAAATCTCAAAATTCGAAGGGAATCGTAATTCATTAACTGGAACTTCGCTTTTTTCTTGGACTAAATTCATAAATTGGTTTTTTGCTCGATCTAGATCCATTGTGTCAACTATTTCTAGATCTTTCTTTGACAATACGTAGATAAGAAGAACTTCGTCTGGTGATAGATTCTCTAATGTTTTAATAAAGCCAGGATGTGCCTGGTCTTGTTTGGTCTTGTCAATTGCTTTTGCAAGAAGATTTAAGAAGCACTCTGTTAAAATGCTATCGTCATCAGAATAGCGTAGATTTTCAAGAATGGGCCCGGCAATATTTGATGGTGCCTGTGTGAAATTTTCTGGTGGAACCTTTTTTGATATTTTGCGTACAATAATTTCAAATCTGTCTTGTAGTGCGCCAAGTATTTGAATTGGTGCTAATATCAATCTTGCCAATTTTACTAAGTCAACGGGTATCTTCCCTGCTTCCTTCATTGCGGGGGAGACTCCGTCATCATATACTTTTTCAACGAGCTTTGAATCTAATGCAATTTTGATAAGATTTACTTCATCTGACATTTTTTCCCCCTGCGCGGAGCGTCTAGCTAATAATGTAATATCATATTCTATCATCATACTGCCCTTTCCATATCCGCTTCGGTGAGCAAAAACCACGCCAGCAAGCTGTCATGGTCTTTGCGTTTCACCTTCGCTTGCTTTCTATCAATTTTTCAAACAGATTATTCTGATAAATAACTGACTCCTCCTCCGGCGCAGTTTCCGCGTCCGCCCCCTGTTCAGGGTGAAGGGGCGGCCGCGGAAAGCTGCTGCCGAGGAGGTCTCATGTCACTTCATTACACAATTTA
>Ga0180008_1002319_pt1 | contig 10443 bp, 6 predicted proteins | sample MM_PW_MetaG_FD_121121 | JGI IMG/M metagenome (GOLD analysis project Ga0180008, IMG submission 121121) | Groundwater microbial communities from the Aspo Hard Rock Laboratory (HRL) deep subsurface site, Sweden - MM_PW_MetaG | ecosystem: Environmental > Aquatic > Deep subsurface > Groundwater... | reverse complement strand
GACTGATATTGAACAGGACACCTGGATCCAACTGCCATGGGATATGGAGCTGGCCTACAGCGTACCATTAGCTGAGCAGAAGTAATTTAATTCGGGTCAGAGTAAAATTAAGCTCAGTTTTTAATTTTACTCTGACCCGAATTTTTCCTTTCTATTTATTACTTCGTGAGTTTTAACTTCACCCACACCAGACGGTGGTCAGAGCTTGCTGCACGATCAGCAACTAATTCATAAAAAGGCTGACCAGTCGCTGGCCAAAACACGCCGCTGGATAACACTTTAAAACCTGATTTGGATGGCAGTACATAATCCGCCCTCATCCGCCAGCCTGCTGTATGAGTCGCGGCATATGGGCTGTCAGGGCTATGCGCTTTGCCACCAGCACTTTGAGGCGTAAAGCTGCTATCAACCCTTGGATGCATCAGTAAGTTGCCTATGCCTTCTTTGTAGGCATTACCCTCCACTGGCGATGAATTTAAATCACCAAGGATCACAAAGCTTTTATCTTCTGCCAGCCCGCCTTTTTGGCCTCTGTCGTCATAGATGTAACTGGCTTTCTCCGGGCTTAAGTAATCAGTCCAAAACCGCACTTCGTCATGGTTACGTTTGCCGTTTCTGTCCTCTTCACCGTCAAACACAGGGGGAGTAGGGTGACTGATCAGCACATGTACAGCCCTTTTATTCACCAGTACAGGCACATCCCAATGTGCTTTTGATGACAGTGGCATTAATTGCCATGCATCAGCACCGTACCAGGGCGAACCATCGGCTTTCGTTGTTTGCAAAGCACCAGGCATATCCTTCCATTTAAAATGCTGGAAGGTTCTGACTCTGCTACTGTCTATAGGATACTTCGACAACAACATCATGCCGTACTGGCCTGGATACTGACCAAAACCCCAGGCGTCCGAACCTTTATTGGTCAGATGGCCGTCATTATCCAAATCAAAACCACTGGGTTGGCCAGTATTAACAGTACTGTAATAGAAGTAGGGATAATCAATAGTTTTGCCGTCAGTGTTTTGCGCTTTGTTTAAATAATTGCGGATAAACAGCTGCACCCCTGAGGCGGAGTCTTCGATGTAATCAAATTCGTTCAGCAGCAGAATATCGGGTTGGGTTTGCTGCACTATAGCAGCGATATTTTTGATTTGTGGATGATTTCCCTGAGCGAGCAGGGTGCTCAAAACCTGCGGGCCTCCGGCAACACCTTTTGCCAGATAGTTTTCAGATTCCATACTGACGTTAAAAGTGGCAATAGTCAGAGTTTGCTCTTTAGCCATAACAATCCCGCTGAAAGAAAAAAAAGAAGTCACTAAAATAGATGAAAAAATATAATTCATAAGTGCTAAGCCAGTTAAATAGTGTGGTAAGCATATCCTGAAACCTTGTTAAAACCCAGTTTCAGCGGTGATTTTACTTAAAGACAAGTTGTTCGGTATTGAATTGAAAATGATGTTGATTAAGCACAGCAAATGTACGATTTTTACAGTTCATATGTTACACTTGCGTGACAAATCGGACCTGACAACCAAAGTTGATCTTAGTTCAACGGTAATCTGGTCTGATGTAAGAAAAACGTAATAAAAGTTCGATATAGTTGTCGCCCAAATTGGAAGCAGGAAGTTTTCAGCTTGGCTGAAACATAAAAATTTACAACTACCAGGTGAAAAACGATATGAAAATTAAACATATAGCTCTAGCTATTACCTTAGCCTTAGGCGCTACAAATGTAGCCGTCGCCAATACAGGTCAATCTTCTGCCATTCGGGGCGCTATTGTTGATTCTCAGGGCAATCCTGCTACAGGTTCAACGCTGACAATTATTCACACACCATCAGGTTCTGTAAAAGAGCTGGCGGTTAACAGTGAAGGACAATTTAATGCGTCTGGTTTACGTGTAGGCGGCCCTTATACCATTATTGTGAAGAACTCTGCCTACGAAGGTAAGGTGATTGAAAACGTTTATCTTGATATGAATAAACCACTGCAGCTGAATACTATATTGGCTGCAAAGCAAGACGTTGAAACCATTACTGTCACCGGTACCCGTGACTTTTTCTCAAACACTGGTTCTTCGAGCTACTTTGGTGAAGAACAGATTGGCAACTCAGCCACATTCAACCGTGATATTAAAGACGTGGTTCGAATGAACCCACTCGCTGTGTTGGATCCATCAGGCACTGAGTTGAGTATTGCTGGTAGCAATCCAAAATATAACTCTTTGACAGTAGATGGTGTTGGTCTGGCAGATACTTTTGGTCTGAATGCTAACGGTTACCCTGCACAACGCCCTCCAATTTCACTGGATGCGGTAGAACAGATTTCTGTAGAGTTTGCGCCATTCAAAGCCCGTGCGGGTAAATTCAGTGGCGGTAATATCAATGTCGTTACTAAATCAGGTACTAACGAGCTGGAAGGCTCTGTATTTTATGAATTTGTTCCATGGTCCGGTAAGGCGAAAGATACTGATTTAGTCGCTGGCCGTGAGTTTGATGTTGATAACGAAGAAAAAACAATTGGTGCAACTTTGGGTGGCGCTATTGTCGAGGATAAGTTGTTTTTCTTCGCTGCTTACGATAAGTGGGAAGAGGATGTAGTTTTTAACTACGACCTGAACACGCTTGAAGGTCATGATGTGACCCTTGATCAGGCTAATCGTGTCATCTCAATTTTAAATGATGTCTATGGTTTACAGGATGCAATTGGTAGTACACCACCACCAGACAGCGATGAAAAAATTCTGTTGAAATTGGATTGGAACATCAATAGCGATCACCGCGCTGATTTCACTTATTCATTCCAGGAAAATACGGCTGCCCGTAACTTTACCAATGCTGACAATACGCTGAATTTCGCATCCAACGGCTGGTCACAGGACTCAGAGACCACCTTTATCTCTACTCACCTGTATTCAGATTGGTCAGCTGATTTTTCTACAGAAATTAGCTGGACTTATAAAGATTACGCTCAGGATTCAAACACAGCCTCTAACTGGGGCGAAATTAATATCGACGTAGCACCGGGTTCTCAGAATGGTGCAGATATAGTGGCTGGTCGCGATGAAAACCGCCACGCCAACGTGCTTGAAAATAAAACCATGTCTTTGGGTATTCACTCTACTTACTTAGCTGGCGATGTTGAATACAAGTTCGGTGCTGAAATCGAGGACGTGTGGAACTACAACTTATACGGTCGTCATGGTGCTGGTACCTGGACATTCAACAGTATTGAAGAGTTTGAAGCCAAAGCTCCGACCAGCTTGGTATATAGCAATGCATACACCAATAACCTGCAGGATATTGCTTACGATGTAGATAGTTTGCAGTATTCCTTATACGGCGAAGCAACTTTTGAGCTGTTTACCGATTTTATGGTAACCGCAGGTTTACGTTATGAGTTGTTAACTGTAAGCGGCGAACCAAAATTAAACGAAAACTTTGTTGATACCTATGGTTATGCCAACACCGAAAACATGGATGGTACAGATATCATTCTGCCACGTTTAGGTTTTAACTGGAACGTAGCCGACGACGTGACGTTGCGTGGTGGTGTGGGTCGCTTTAGCGGTGGTATGCCACTGGTATGGGTGTCTAACGCCTACACCAACGATGGTTTTACAAAAGTAAATGCGAATCCCGCTGCAGTTCGTGACGCAATCCGCAACCCTGCTAATGTAAACTTTACTGAGATCCCACAGGCTGTACTTGATTCAATGGTTCCTGGTGCTGGTAGCACTAATACCATCGCTGACGGTTTTAAAATGCCTTCAGATTGGCGTTATCAGTTCGCAGTGGATTATGTATTCGATTTACCTGTTCTGGGTGAAGGTTTTGCCTGGACAAACGAAATCACTTATGTAGATCGTGAAGACGCTCCTTATTGGGATGATATTTCCCGTGTTAAAACAGGTGAAACTGTTGACGGACGTACTATCTGGGGTTCTGTTTATGCAGACGGACTGGATGAGAACTGGGATATTCAGCTGCGTAACATCGAAGATGGTGGCCGTAGTGTGATTCTCACGTCGTCTTTGCAGAAAACATGGGACAACGGCATTTCTCTGAGCACTTCTTATACGAACCAGGACATCACAGAAGTGAATCCAGGTACAAGTTCGACTGCAGAGTCTAACTATCAATTTGAAGTAACAGAAAACCGTAACGAACCATTGTTAGGTCGTGCTTATTACGAAGTTGAACATCGCTTTGTGGTGAATTTGGGTTATAAGCATGAGTTTGTTGCTGGTTATGCGACGAATTTTAACCTGTTCTTCGAACGTCGTTCAGGTGAACCGTTCTCTTGGACCTTAGGTGCGTTCCAGGATGGCGATTTGGGTGACCAGCCAAACTTTGATGATGCAGATATTTACCTGCCTTATCTGCCGTCAGGTGCCAATGATCCGGCCTTTGACTTTGTTAACGGCTTGAGTTACGACGAAATCATGGCTATTGCTGCTGCAGCTGGCGTCGATGGTTATGCAGGTGATTATATTGAGAAGTATTCTTCAAACCAACCTTGGCTGACAACTATGGATCTGGCAATTACTCAAGAGTTGCCAGGTCTGGTTGAAGGGCACAAAGGTAAATTGTACTTTGTGATTGATAACTTCGCTAACATGTTAAATGATGACTGGGGTAAATCGTATAGCATGGCTTTCCCTCAGCGCATCCTGTATGACTTTGATGTTAACGCTCAGGGTCAATATGTATTGCAGGAAGCTTTTGGTGGTACAAACACGAAAAACTTCGATAGATTTGATGTGAGTGAATCAACCTGGAATGTCAAAGTTGGTGTTAAATACAGCTTCTAAGATAATTTAGCCTTAAACTTAAAAATGCCGGTGTAATACCGGCATTTTTTATTTATTCAGAAGCCAAAATCCGCGATAATGCGCCAAATTTAGATATCAAATAGAAGTGACACTGTGCCTAAAAGTACCATTATTGCTATTGCCGGTGCCTCGGCCTCTGGCAAAAGTTTGTTTGCATCCACTGTTTACCAGGAGCTGGTAGCGGAATTGGGTGGTGAGCGTATCGCTGTGCTGGCTGAAGATGCTTATTACCGCGATCAGGCACATTTGTCTTTTGATCAGCGTACCCTGACCAATTACGATCATCCTGCCGCTTTTGAACATGAATTGCTGGCGTCACATTTACAGCAGCTAAAAGACGGCAAAGCTGTGTCTATGCCACAATACTGTTATAAAACTCATACCCGCAAGGCTGAAACTATTACTGTGCATCCGGCCAAAGTGGTGCTGGTGGAAGGTATTTTATTACTGACTGATGATAAGTTACGTCAGCAGTTTAATATTACTGTCTTTATGGATACTCCTTTGGATGTCTGCTTATTACGCCGCATTAAACGTGATATGGAAGACAGAGGCCGCAGTTTAGGTTCTATTACTGAACAATACGAAAATTACGTACGTCCTGCATTTTTTGAGTTTATCAATCCGTCTAAACAATATGCAGATTTGGTCGTAACCCGTGGTGGTAAAAACGAAATTGCCATCGACATAATCAAAACCAAAATTCGCCAATTGTTACAGGAATAGTCTTCCTTATTAAAAGCTTTAGCGACAACCAGACTGCGCTTTTGGTTGTCGCTTTCCTCCTTAGCCTTCACGCAACATTTGCTTTGCAAGCTTTTCAATTCTGTTATAATCGCGCGGCAAAACGTCAAGTTTAGACAACCCCTGAACAGCAACTACAAGTGTTTGAAGCCGGCTACGGTGGTTAACACTCCCGCTCGGAAACTGTAACTACTTGATCTTTTGATGCTATTCTAGGATTTGGCATCACAAGAACAAAAAATCTGCGCCTTGCATGGCCAGACCCTATATCCAAGGAATAACTATGATGAGTTTGGTTGGCATTCTTGCCATCTTAGTAACTGCGTATTTAGCTTCTGCTAACAGAAGTCGCATCAAATGGCGCACCGTTGTCGGTGCTTTTGTGATCCAGTTGGCAATAGGCGCTTTTGTGCTTTATGTGCCTTTTGGTAAAGACGTGCTGTTAAGTATTTCTGCCTTTGTTGGCAATATTATCTCTTACGCCCAGGCCGGGATCATCTTCTTATTTGGTGATGCGGGCGCACAGAAATATGGCTTCGTCTTTGCGATTCATGTGCTAACGGTCATTATCTTCTTCTCTTCTTTAATCGCAGTGCTGTATCACATAGGGGTGATGCGTATCATCATCACTGTGTTAGGTGGTGGTTTGCAAAAATTGCTCGGCACCAGTCGACCGGAGTCTATGAGTGCTGCAGCTAATATCTTTGTAGGCCAGACAGAAGCTCCGCTGGTTGTTCGTCCTTTTATTCCCACTATGACCCGCTCAGAATTATTTGCGGTAATGGTAGGGGGCTTATCTTCAGTTGCAGGTTCTGTGCTCGCCGGTTATGCCGGCATGGGGATTGAACTTAAGTACCTGATCGCAGCCAGCTTTATGGCAGCACCAGGTGGCTTACTGATGGCAAAACTTTTGCTGCCAGAAACCGAAACACCAAAAAATGACTTAGCTGATATTGGTATGGTTGAGAAAAATACCAACGTGATTGATGCTGCCGCCTCTGGTGCAGCCAGCGGTTTACAACTGGCATTAAACGTCGGTGCTATGTTGTTGGCTTTTGTTGGCTTAATTGCATTAGTGAACGGTTTAATCGGCTGGGTAGGTACTTTAGTTGGCTTTGAAGGCTTAACTCTGCAACTGATCTTTGGCTATATTTTCCAGCCACTGGCATTCATCTTGGGAGTGTCATGGGAAGAAGCCCGTTTGGCGGGTAGCTTCATTGGCCAGAAATTAGTCATCAACGAGTTTGTGGCTTATCTGGACTTTATCCAGTATGTCAAAGCAGGGCAGCTGAGCGAGCACACACAAATTATCGTGACTATCGCTTTATGTGGTTTTGCAAACTTCTCATCGATTGCCATTCTGTTAGGTGGCTTAGGAGTGATGGCTCCGAATCGTCGGTCAGATATTGCAGAGCTGGGTTTAAAAGCTCTATTAGCTGCTACTCTGGCTAACCTGATGAGTGCAGCAATAGCAGGCTTTTTCTTTTCGTTAAGTTAAACAGGTTATATAACTATGACTCAACAACAAGTCCCTACGTTGGACATCAGACGGTTTGCCACCGACAAAGCTAGCTTTGTTGCCGAGATTGGCAAGGCCTACACTGAGTTTGGATTCTGTGGCATTAGCGGTCACGGTATCCCGGATGAAGTTGTAGACAATACCTACAAAGCAATTAAGCAGTTTTTTGCTTTACCGACTGAAGTAAAACAGAAATACCATGTGCCTGGTCAAGGCGGCGCACGTGGTTATACGGGATTTGGTGTTGAAAAAGCCAAAGACAGTAATCATCCGGATTTAAAAGAATTCTTCCACGTTGGCCGTGAATTATCGGGCCCGGCGCCACACCCAAGTTTGTATCCAAACCTGTGGCCGTCTGAAGTGGCGGAATTTAAGGACGCAACTTACGGTTTGTACGCTGCGCTGGAACAGCTGGGTAATACCGTACTGGAAGCTTTGGCTTTATTCTTAAAACAGGATCAGGCGTATTTTGCCGACAAAGTGGATTACGGCAATTCGATTTTACGTCCTATTCATTATCCGCCAATTCAGGATACGTCGACTCAGTCTATTCGTGCTGGCCAACATGAAGATATCAACCTGATCACTTTATTGGTTGGGTCACACGAGTCTGGTCTGGAAATTCTGCGTCGTGATGGTAGCTGGTTACCGGTAACTACAATTGAAGGCACTATAGTGGTCAATATCGGTGATATGTTGCAGCGCCTAACCAACCATTTGTTACCTTCGACCACTCACCGCGTGGTCAATCCGGCCGGAGCTGCTGCAGGTCAGCCTCGTTACTCTATTCCGTTTTTTATGCATCCGAATCCGGATTATGTGATTAAAACTCTAGATAGTTGTATCAGTGCTGATCAGCCAAACCGTTACCCTGAACCTATCAATTCAAACGACTACCTGATGCAGCGTTTAGAAGAAATTGGCTTAATCAAAAAAGCCAAGTACTGATAGCGCGCGGCTTACTTCCTGACAAAAGGCGAACTTAGGTTCGCCTTTCTATTTTGTATTGAGCTAAAGTCAGGTCTTTGATGCAAAAGCCAACACTTTGCTGAATATTTCAGCAGTGTTGGTAAAAACAACTGAAAATTTGCATCAGACAGTTGACGATTGTCGACTTGACGCATAACATGCACGCCGTCAACGACGCTTTGCGCCGCGGTGGTGGAATTGGTAGACACACTAGCTTCAGGTGTTAGCGCTTCACGGCGTGGGGGTTCGAGTCCCCCCCCCGGCACCAACTCTCTTTATTCATCTTACTCTTCTGTTTTACCTCCGTAATATTGCGACAAATCACATTCTTTTTATTATTAAGTTACTAACTAAATATTATTGTTAGTTTTCACCCTGCTTGCTATTTCCTATCTTCAGCCTATTCTTTACAAAACAAACAGATACGCGTCTTGTACAGGTTGGGTCATGTTAAAGAATTTGAGTATTAAAACCCGTCTTTTTGCCATAGTTGGCGTTGCCGTTCTTGGTCAAATTCTGGTGTGCTGGTTAGTCCTTTCTGGTTTAAAGCAAAGTATTCTGGAGGAGAAACGCCTATCCACTCTTTATCTGTCTCAGGTTGCAGTTGCTTTGGTGAATAACTATCACAGCAAAGTCGGTTCTGGGGAGTTAGACGAAACCAAAGCTAAGCAACTGGCGTTAGCTGAACTGAAGTCTCTTCGCTATAAAGAGAACGACTATTACTTTGTGATCGATCAGCAGGTCACTATGCTAATGCATCCGTTCAGACCTGACCTGGATGGTAAAGATGTTGCCAGCTTCAAAGACAAACAAGGCGAACCTTTGTTTCAGAATATGGCCGATGGTGTAGCAGATGACGGTTCACATTCAGTGTTCTACAACTGGCCCAAACCTGGTGCTACCGAAGAAGTACCAAAAATTACCCATGTTGAATTGTTTAAACCCTGGGGTTGGATAGTAGGGACTGGTATCTACATAGATGATGTCGAAGCCTCTTTTTATGAGGTCGTGATGCAACTCGCAGTTTTGGTGTTTCTGGTGGTCGGCTTGATGTTGGCGTTAAGCTGGTACGTGACACGCTCAGTTGTTAAACCTATGACTGATGTTGTGGCTGCTATGCAGGACATTGCATCTGGTGATGGCGATCTGACCGTCAAATTGAGTTACGACGGCAAAGATGAATTAGCAGCATTGGCTACGGCATTTAATCTTTTTGTTGGAAAAATCCGCCAACTGATTACTTCTGTAGGTGTCACTTCTGTTGAGGTTAGCGAAAGTGCGTTGGATGTGGCTCGTATTTCTCAGCAAATTTCCAAAGAGAGTGTGCAGCAACAACAAGAAACCGATATGGTCGCTACTGCTATTACGGAGATGAGTTCTGCTATAGCTGAAGTAGCGCAAAGCGCTGAACAAGCCAATCATGAAACTGGTCAGGTTGAAACTTTGGTTCAGCAGGGCATGAAGCTGATGAAAGCCTCAGTAGAGAGTATTCATACCCAAAGCCAGACTATAGAACAAAGTTCGGTAGTCGCATCCTCTTTATATAGCTCGTCACAAAATATCAGTCATGTACTGAATATCATTAATAAGTTGGCTGATCAAACTAACTTACTTGCGCTGAATGCCGCTATAGAAGCTGCCCGTGCTGGTGAACATGGACGGGGCTTTTCAGTGGTTGCAGATGAAGTTCGAACCTTGGCGCATCAAACGCAAAAATCGACACAGGAAATCTCCGGCATTATTGCCGAGTTGCAACAAGGCACTCAGCAAATGACGGCAGCTGTACAGGAAAGTAAAACTGCGGCAGAACTAAATATCAATCTGGCGGCCCAGGTTCAGCAAGCGTTGACGGACATTGCCAATTCTATAGCACAGATTTCCGATATGAATGCGCATATAGCAACTGCGGCAGAACAACAAAGTGCAGTGGCTGGCGAAGTGGATCAGAATGTACATACTATTAGTCAGTTGGTGCATCAGACTGCCGGAGCTATTAAAGGCAGCGATCAATCGACTCAACGTTTAACTCAACTAAGCCAGGATTTAAAAGATCTTGTGAAGCAATTTAAGGTGTAATAACCGCTTTTTATTCGGGAACCGTTATTTCTTTTAATAAAACGGGCAAAAAAGTCTCTTTTTTGCCCGTTTTGCTTTTTTTCTGAGCGAACGATCACGGATATCATCAAATTGTCATTTTAGGGGTTGTGCAGGATTAAAAACTCCCTATAATGCGCGCCATGCCAACGGGGTGATGCGAAAGCAGCTCTGGGGTGGTTTTGAACTGAAGTGAAAAATGATGCAAAACATCGCTTGACACGAGATTGAAAATCACTAAAATGGCCGCCTCGCAACGCGGTGGAGTCGAAAGGCTCAAAAG
>Ga0180008_1002317_pt1 | contig 10446 bp, 17 predicted proteins | sample MM_PW_MetaG_FD_121121 | JGI IMG/M metagenome (GOLD analysis project Ga0180008, IMG submission 121121) | Groundwater microbial communities from the Aspo Hard Rock Laboratory (HRL) deep subsurface site, Sweden - MM_PW_MetaG | ecosystem: Environmental > Aquatic > Deep subsurface > Groundwater... | reverse complement strand
TTAAGATTTGATTTCTCAGGTAATGGTGAATCTGAAGGTAAATTTGAAAATCAAAGTTACTCAAAGTATATTGATGAGTTAAAAACTGCAATTGATTATATAAAAAATTTAGGCATAAAAGAAACTATAGTAATTGGTCATAGTTTGGGTGCAAATATTATTGTTTTAGAAGAGAATAAATATAAAAATATAGATAAATTAATTTTATTAGCACCTGCAATATTTGATAATAGCGACATTCTAAAAAGAATATCTCTAAAACAAATAATTGCTTTTATTAAAGGCAATATAATATTAAAAGTATTTGATAAGCAAATAAATCAGGTAAGAGTATTAAAATTAAAAAGAAAATTTTTTATGGATATTTTATTATATAATGTTAAAAAAGCAATTAAAAAAATAAAAAAACCAATATTAGTAATATTAGCAGAAAAAGATAAAGCAATTCCATTAAAAAAATCAATAAATTTTTATGAAAAAAATAGTATAAAATATGAAGTAATAAAAGATTCAGGTCACAATTTTAGAGAAGAAAAACATTTAAATGAACTAAATAAGGATATATTAAAATGGCTGTAGATTGTCTATTTTGTAAAATAATAAAAGGAGAAATTCCTTGTACAAAGATTTATGAAGATTCAAAGACTTTTGCATTTCTAGATATTGGTCCTGCAACTCCAAGAGGAGGACATATATTAGTTATACCAAAAAACCATTATGAATTAATTACAGATTTAAAAGATTCAGATTTAATAGCTTTAACAAAGACAGTTAAAAAAATATCAGAGGCTTTGTTACAATATGGAGAAGGTTTAAATATAATCCAAAATAATAAAAAAGTTGCTGGCCAATTTGTTCCTCATTTACACTTTCATTTAATCCCTAGATTTGAAAATGATGGTTTCATTATAGATAGATGGTCTTCTAATAAGTATAAAGAAGGAGAAATAGACAAAATAGCAGGTAAAATCAAAAGTCTTTTAAAATAAGCTTTTTTTCTTAGGTTATGGCTACGTAGCTCAGTGGTAGAGCGCGAGTTTCATGAGCTCGTGGTCCCCGGTTCAAATCCGGGCGTAGCCATTATAAATAATAAAGAATTTCTTTATAAAATTATTAAATAAAATAAAAAAAGAATCAGACTTTCTTAAGCTTAATATCAATTGTGCTTACACGCACTGTTCTTCCTTCCTTGTTTTCAAACTCTTCAGAGTTAATCAGTATATTATCAACTTTAATCTGGTTTTCCAAGAATCTCTTGCTGGCAACTTCTGCCACATCAACTGCCCTTGAAATAAATTTTCCCCTGGCCTTTACATTTACTTCTGTAGCTCCTCTTGTTGTAAACTGCATTACAATCCCTGTCACGTAATTCATAAAAGGCTTTAAACCTATAAAAACTGTGTGTGCATCCTCATCTTTTTGTTTTTCTGTAGTTTTTTCGTTAATTTCTTCCTTCATATCTGTTACCTCCTAATCTATGTAATTGATTTTGATTTCTCTTTGTTAACTAATTTTGTAATATAACCTGCTATAACATTTCTTAGATGCTTAGTTGGTATATCTGCTACTTCCATTAGTGCTTTCTTATTATGCTCAAATTCCCCTTTAAACTTATTTTTATTAATTTCCATAATATCCTTAGTAGTACTCTTAATTTTTGAGGTTCTTATTCTTCCCATCTAAAAAACATAGAAAAAATCTATTTAAACTTTACTATTTTGGCTCTAAAACATAGATATAACGCCTTATTTTGCTGTTTTTAAGCATATATTGAATAGGCATTTTTATGTTAATTCTTGGCTTATAAATCTCAAATTTATTAGTTAATCTTAATGGATCTATACTTATTCCTGCTATTTCAGGCATAATTATTGCAATTTTTCCTTTTTTACTTATAACATTATAAGCATCCTCAAAAAATCTAGTATATATACTCTTTAATTCATTTATAATATTCATTGCTTCTTTAGTAGTTGGTTCTTTTTTCAAGAATGGACCCATATATGGTTCAGAAACAATTGCATCAACTCTATTTTTTATTATTTTATTCAAAAATCTTGAATCTCCATGGTAAATTTTATAAGTATTTCTTATATTATATTCTATTCTCAACCAGTCCATATTCTTAATAGAATCATTTACAGAATTTTTATCAAGATCAACACCAATAACATTAATTTTCTTTAATAGTGCTTCTTGCAAGACTGTACCTGTACCACAGAATGGATCAAGTAAGGTATCGTTATTCTTTGCATAGGATAAATTAATTAAAATCTTTGCAAGCCTTATTGAAATGCTCTTAAGAAAATCTTTTTTTGGTCTTTCTGAATCTCTTTTTTTATATTCTTCTGGATTAAATACTGCTACTGTCCTTGCAATATTATTCTTAAATATTACAACATCAATACCATTATTTATTAAATCCCTATCTAATAATTCTGTTGGTGTCAGGAACTCATCTGTTCTTCTCTTTGGTTTTTTTAATATCCCTTTTATCCTTTCTTTCTTGAATTTATCCTTTAATATCTCCCTTACATAATCTGATAGGGTTGTACTATAACCAGAAATTGAGTAAAATACTTTTTTATTGTAATTTAGGTTTAGATTGTTGAAATGGTATTCTATTTCACTAAGATTTTCTGTTGAAGAGAAAACTTCAGCTATTTTTATTATTCCTGCTAATTCTTTTATTAAATTTTTAATATTATCTAGAGAAACTAGAGCTACTTGTTTGCTGTAATCAAGTATTTTATATTCTATATTTCTTGATTCAAAATAACATTCAAGTTCCAATAAAGACAATTCAGGGTCTCTACCAAGAATAAATAAATAATTCTTCATAATTTTTTTAAGATTAATTGCCCTTTTAACCTTTTCTCTATAAATTCCTCAACTTTTTTAGTAGAAGAGCCAGAAGTTAATAACAAGCCATTCATGTTCTTTTGTTGGGCTTCATTATGGACTATTAATAAATCTGTATTTGATATCTTAGCTTTATTTAGTGCTTTTAAGAATAGTGTTAAATCTCCAACTACAGATGGAAGTTTTATTACCATGTTAATTTCCTTGTTTTTCTTTATTATCTCTGAATTTACAACTTTTATCTGATTTTTTTGTAAATATTCATATACTCTTTCTTCAAACATATCTTTTGATTTTGGTTTCCTTATTATTCTTGATTTTATTTTTTGTAATAAAGATTCTTGTTTTTCTTCCTTGATTTCTTTAACTTCTTCTTTTGGTTTTATTTCCTCTTGTTTTTCTTCTATAACTTCTTTTATTTCTTTTTGTTCTATTATTGGCTTAACTTCTTCTTTACGACCCATTAATTTTATTATTTTTGATTTAGCTTCTTCGTCAGGAAGAATATACCACTTCCAAAATATTTGCGTCTTATTATTATCATTTACATCTATTTGTACAGCAAAATCTCTCAAATATCTTATAGCAACTCTTATTGCTGGTTCAAGATTTGAATCTTTTAAAACTAAATTCTTTTTTAATAAGTCAAAAGCCTCTTTTTCCTTGTCTTTTAAGTGAGGATATAACATTGATTGCAATTTATATTCCTGACCGGGAACATAGTATAATGGTGACCCACCAAATTTAGCATGGCTTATAAGTATTTTTTTTGAGTTTGCTAATTCTGATAAAACAGCTGAAGAAATATAACTCTCACGCTCTATTATCTTTGATATTTGAACAGGTAAAGAAGGACCATTTCTCTGCACAAATTCAAGCACTTTTGGCTTAAAATCAATCTTTTGTTTTTCTTCCATCTAATTTTTAGAAATAAAGAGTATAAGTATTTTTTGGTGTTAAAATATATAATTAAGGTCTTGTCCATGTAATTTCATAATAAGTTACATCTGATTCTTCATCTACAATACCTATAAGCAAATTTTTCCTTGTTGAGTGTGCAACTCTGTTCTTCGCTGAAAATTCATGCCAGTTAAAACTATCTGTCTCATGAACAGGAAAAACAACCCATTTTGCGTGATCATCACCAGGTTTAACACCTCTATCATATACTCTAAAATCAGCTCCAAATTTAAGTGCTGTCTTTGCAATATAGCCTCTTTTTCTTAAATCACGATAAACACAATATTTTATCCAAAAGGTCTTGTCTAATTTAGAGGCTTTTTTCATAAAAACATCAAAATCCATAAGTTTCTTTCCATCATAAATATTTATTCTTTCTTTTTCAAGAAGAAATAGGGCTTCTATCATTCCATACTGGAACTTGTTCTTTTCAACAGGCTCTCCAAACCTTGATTTGTCATATATATCTCTTGTAATATTATTAGAATCTGCAATTACATTTCTTGCTATTAAATGAGAATCAAATTTTTCTTCATTTACTTGTTCAATAATTGGTTCTTGCTTTTTCTTCTTAGTCATAGTATTTGATTCAGATATGAGTATAAAAAGTTTTTTATATACAAAAATCATTGATTTACATGGTAAGAATTATAAGCAGGGAAATGGAGAAATTAATTGAAGAAAGAATAGGTAGACAGTAGAAGAAATAGCAGAAAGTGATTATCAAGATTTAACTCCACAGAATGATATTGATTTAAGTTGTTGTCATCTATGTGAAGGGGATGTTAGATTGCAAATAGGTAGGGTAATAACAGCAACCGAACTTGAAAAAAAGAGAAAAGAATTTTTTGAAGGTAAAAATACAAAAATGGATATTCCACACAAAGAATATAGAGGATTATATAATAAAATTAAAACATTTGCAAGATCTCTTTATAATATGTTATAAGCAATATTTATAAGATAGTTCTGTTACAATTATTTATGGAAATAGTATTTTTAGGCACTTCAGCAATGCAGCCAACTAAGGAAAGGAATTTATCTGCTATTTTACTTAGTTATAAGAATGAAAATATTTTAGTTGATTGCGGAGAAGGAACACAAAGGCAGTTCAGATTAATGGATTTAAAACCAACTAAAATAACAAAAATATTAATAACTCACTTACATGGAGATCATATTTTTGGATTACCTGGATTAATGCAAAATCTTGAAGTTAATAATTATAATGGAATATTAGAAATTTATGGTCCAAAAGGAACTGCTGAATTTTTTAAATTTTTATTTAAACTTGGAGTTTTTGTAAAATTAAGATATAAAATAACTGAAGTTGGAGATGGAATTATATGTAATCAAAAAGATTTTATGATTAAAGCTAAAAAATTAGACCATGGAAAATTATGTTATGGTTATGAATTCATAGAAAAAGATAGAAGAAAAATAAATTTAAATTACTTAAAAAAATTTGGATTGAAACAACATCCTATACTTAAAAATTTACAGAATGGAAAATCTATAATATGGAACAAGAAAAAAATAGATGTAAACAAGGCAACTAATTTGATAAAGGGAAAAAAAGTTTCATTTGTAATAGACACTGCCTACTGCAAAAATTGTATAAGCATATCTAAAGACTCTGATTTATTGATAAGTGAGGCTACTTTTATTGATGAATTAAAAGACAGAGCAAAAGAATACAAGCACTTAACAGCAAAGCAGGCAGCTGAAATAGCAAAAAAATCAAAATCAAAAAAACTAGTATTAACTCATTTTTCACAAAGATACAAAAATGAAGATAAAATATTAAAAGAAGCAAAGTCTGTTTTCAAGAATACAATAGCTGCAAAAGATTTTATGAAAATTGAAATATAATCCTACTGAAATGAGTAAGGTAGTTTTGAAGGTTTATATTTTTTCAAACGTGAATCTTCTCTTATAGACAATTTTGAATCACAACCTGAACTTCTTGGATCAAGATTCTCTTCATATTCATTAAAAGATAAATCTATTGTTCCTGCTTCAATTTGGGCAAGTACATCAAGGGGATATTGTCTTTCATATTTTATATTTTTCATTTTATTTATAATTTTTAAATTAAACTCCTGAATAATTTTTAAGCTCCTTAATTATTTGTATAGGATCTGCATTTTTAATACCTCTTAAAAAACTTTGAGTCTCAGTTGAAATAGCAACAGGCCTTTTATATTTAGCTTCTATTCCATCTTTTTCTACTAAAGAAATATCTTCTCCAAAATCATTTTTGTAAACCCAAGAATCTAAAAGTTCAAAACAATCTTTCATTCTTCTCTCCTATATTTTATTGTTAAAGAATAATCTGCTGCATATGGATGTCCATCTGCATCTTTACAATTTGTTTTAAATGTTGCAAATTGATCATGAAAATAAGAAATTCCTAATCTGGGGTCTTGCATAAATTTAACACAATCTCTGCTTCTTTCAGAACTTCTTTTAGATGTATATTCTTTCCCGTTTATATTTCTAATTTCTTTCTCTGTTATTACTGACATTTTTCAAGTTGTTTTAAATCAATTCGTCTTTTACTTTTTTCTCTTTTAATTTATCTTTTAATTTCAACTCTTTTAATAATTCCTTGTATCTGTTTCTTATTGTAACTTCTGTAACACCCGCTACATCAGCCACTTCTCTCTGCGTTCTCTTTTCATTATTCAATAAAGCAGCTACATACAAAGCAGCAGCTGCAATTCCTGTTGGTCCTCTACCTGAAGTTAATTCAGCTTTTGTTGCTTTTTGCAGCAATTCAACTGCTCTTGACTGAGTATTAGCATTTAATTTAAGTGCAGATACAAATCTTGGCAGGTAATCCACTGGATCAGAAGGCAAGATTCTTATTCCCAATTCCCTTGTTATAAACCTGTAAGTTCTTCCAACTTCTTTTTTTTCAATTCCAGAAGCTTCTGATAGTTCATCAAGTGTTCTTGGAACTTCATTACGTCTGCAAGAAGCATATAATGCACCTGCAACAACTGATTCCATTGATCTTCCACGAACCAAGCCACGCTGAACAGCCATAGTATAAATTCTTGCTGCTTCTTCATCAACTGATTTTGGTAATTTTAAGAATGAAGAAACTCTTTTTAATTCTGCTAGAGCCAGTTTCAAATTTCTTTCTATTGCTGTTGAAACTCTGTACTGCCATTTTCTTAATCTAAAATATTTATTCCTATCTTTATTTCCTAATTGATAAATATCTCCTGTTTGACCAATACTTGTTCCTAAGCCACGATCATATTTTGTATATGTTAAAGCCTGACCTGCTCTTCTTCTAGAATTAGACTTGTCTTCAAACTCACGCCATTCCTGGCCAAAGTCAACCATTTTTTCTTCAATAATCAAGCCGCAACTTCTGCAAGAAATTTCCCCTTTGTCCTTGTTAATACTTAAATCAACGCTTCCGCATTCTGGGCATTTTTTAATATATTGGGGCATTTTTTTACTACCTGCGAATTCTATAACAAGCTTTATAAAGATAACTATAAAGTAGTATATAAATCTGCCGATTTTTGGGGCTGTGTCCGTAAAATACCCCCTTGTCCGTAAACTTTGGCTTATATGGTCTAAAATACACTTTTAAAGCTTATAAAGGCAAAACATGACTTTTAGAACAAAATTAAATAATTTTAATCAAAAGATTTATATAAATATTATTATTCTCATAATTATCAGGGGTTAACTATTAATAAACTCCAGAATTTTGGGTTTTTTAAGGAAAAAACAAAATGATACCTATCTTAATTGTTGGAAAAGATTTATCTGATTTAGCTGATGAATTAACATCTCAGGGAATAAAAGATGGTATATTAGCATTTTCAGTAAAAAATAGTGAAGAAGCTTTAGGAATTTTTGAAGAATTAGGGCCAAAATTAATGTTAACAATTTTAGGTAAAAATGAACAAAAATCCCATGATAAATTAATCTCCGAAGGATATAAAGGATCTTTTGTTGTTTATTCTAATGAAAATGAATCAGAATGGGGCAAAAGAAAAGTAGAATTTATCAAACCACAATCTGAAAATTTATATAATAAACTAATAAAAAATTTAATTTATAATTAATGTTCTCAGATTTGTATAAAAATTAAATTTTATTTACAAAGAGAATTAAATCAGAACAGCATTAATAGCACCTTCTTGTCCAGGCTGGTTTGTAATTTTAGCCTTTCCCAAGTCAGTATCTATAATAGTACCTTTTGTCATGATGTTTCTTCTTACATAATGCCTGTTAGCAGGATTTTCAAGTATTGTTTTTATTTTTACTATTTTATGCTTTTTTGTTTTTTTATCATAAACATTTGCAGTATTTGTTGATAATAATCTTATTTTTATTTTTCCAGAAGTAATTCTTACTCTTTGCTTTCTTATTTCACTTAAACCTGTAAGTGTTGGTTCGCTTGCTAGATCAGATAATCTCTTCTTTCTAAATTTTATATATCTTCCACCTGTAGATTTTCTTCTAGCTCTTGCATTTGACTTTGCCATTTTAAAACCCTGAATTTATATTTTAAAAACCTTTCTATTATCTTATCCCTGTCTTATCAACCGAATGATTTATATATCGATAAAAACCAGAATTTTAATATGGAAATGGAGAGACCCTTAGATTCATTGAATAACTCAAGAAACAAGAAAGTAATTGTTGAGTTGAAGAATGGAAAGCAATTAGTCGGTATTCTAAAAGCATTTGATATTCATATTAATACTGTTCTTGAAGATACTGAAGAAAGAGAGAATGGCGAGGTAAAAAGGAAACTAGGAACAGCCTTTGTAAGAGGGGACACAATAGTTCTGATTTCTACTGTTTAAAATGAGAAAAATAATATTATCATCAATTTTTACAAGAAAAAAAGTAATTAATCCAGAAACAATCAAAGAATTAGAATTAAGATTAGAAGAAGATAAAAAAAATCCTATTTTACATATTAAACTTGCTGATTATATAAAAAGAGATGACAAGACTAAAGCTATATATCATTATATAACAGCAGCTGAAATTATGGAAAAAGATGGCTTTTATAGCAGGGCAGCAGCAACTTATAAGCAAGCATTAACACTTGATGAGTCTATGTTAAAAATTCATTTAGAAATAGCTAGATGTTGTAATAAATTAGGTTTAAATAATGAAGCTTGTATAGAAGAACAAAAATATTGGGATAAATACAAAAAAACTTCTTTGTTAATTATCCCGGGTCACTAGATAAAAAATGAAAGGTACTCCTTCAATGGGTAAGAAGTCTGGTAAGAAGACTCTTATTAAATGTAGAAGATGCGGAAGGAAAAGTTATCATATTAAACATAAAAAATGTAGTTCTTGTGGTTTTGGTAGATCTGCTAAAATGAGAAAGTATAATTGGCAGAATAAAAGAAAAAGAAAGTAATTTAAATGTAAAATTTTTAGTTCTTGTATGCGGGAGTGCCGGAGTGGTCAAACGGGATAGGCTTAGGTACTTCATTCAAAATTTAATGATTTTGAGAAACCTATTAGCTTAGTGCTTACACAGGTTCGAACCCTGTCTCCCGCATTATTTAAATTATTGTCTAGAAAATTTTATCTCTGTTAAAGTAAAAAAGGAATGAATGTATATAAATATTTTTAGTAAAGAACCTTTTTAATATCAAATTTATTACTTATATTTTTAATACTCTCTATAAAGATATTCTCATATTCTGGATATATTTCAATTAATCCTGGATTTAATAAAGAACCACCATATTTTTTTAATAAACCATACTCTCCTTTTTTCCCCCTTAACATATAATTAAATTTCACTTTTTCTTTCTTTTTAAGATGCCTTAAGGAATAGAATATCTGAATTCTTGGATTAAGCCCTAGTTTTTTAGCAAAATAATCTCCAGAGATTAAACTTTTTCCATAAAATAATATATTTTCTCTGGCAAAATTGGATTCGTCAAAGAAGGAGTATAAATCAAAGGATTTTATATGTATTGGCAGGTCTGAAAATTTTTGTAATTGATTTTTTATTAATTGAGAATTATCAAGTTGATCTTTAATACTTAAATTTATGTATATAACAGCTATATCTATATCATTAGGTTTGGTATTTTCCAGTATTGATGAACCAAATTGAACTATGTCAAATATATTTTGATTATAAGTTAATTCTGGTTTTTTCTGCCACAAATTTTGCATCATTTTTAATCACCTCTGCTAATTCTTTAGTCATAATTTGAATGTAACTTTCCTGATAAAATGGAAAATCCTTGTCTAAGATATTATAAATTTCTGGAAATCTGGATTGTACTATCCTGAATCTTTCTGTATGAGAAGAAGGCGTAATATTAAGATTTTGCAATATATAAATATCAGCCAGTGCAATCAGGCATTTAAAATACAATACAACTGCAGAATTATATCTTTCTTTTTCAAATTCATCTTCTGCTGAAGAAAAATATTCCCTTGCAGTTTTCTCCAGTATTTCTTCTTTTATGCTTTTCATACCAAGTAAGAATATCTATAAGTATTTAAGTCTTTTTATTACCAAGTAAGAAAAAAACTCTGAAATTCTATTAATTTTCTTACTTAGTAAGAACTTTATTCCAAATATCATCGCTTTTATTATCCTCCTCA
>Ga0180008_1002315_pt1 | contig 10455 bp, 9 predicted proteins | sample MM_PW_MetaG_FD_121121 | JGI IMG/M metagenome (GOLD analysis project Ga0180008, IMG submission 121121) | Groundwater microbial communities from the Aspo Hard Rock Laboratory (HRL) deep subsurface site, Sweden - MM_PW_MetaG | ecosystem: Environmental > Aquatic > Deep subsurface > Groundwater... | reverse complement strand
TTTTGGAAAAAATAATTGGAAAGAAACGTTTTTTTAGAACTTATATTTTTGCAGGTCTTTTTGGGAATTTGCTTTTTATTTTGTGGGCTTTAGCAGTGGGTAATGTATCAATTCCCGGTCTTGGGGCATCTGGTGCTATTTTTGGATTACTTGGTGTGTTGGTTGTTCTTGTTCCATATTCAAAAATTTATCTTATTGCAGGTCCTTTAATTGTGCTTCTTGTTGAATATATTTTCGTTCCTTTCTTGCCTTTAAATATTTCTTCTATTCTTAGTCCTATTTTTACCCTAATTATTTTTGCAATGCTTTTTGCAATGTTTTCTCGGGATAAAAATTTTAGAAAATTTGCAATTCCTATTGGGCTTAAAATGTGGGTGCTGCCTTTTGTTGCAATTGTTCCTCTGATAATAATTGAATTTATTTTAAGAAGTGAAGGTATTTTTTTCCCAATTAGTAATAGTGCGCATCTCGGAGGATTAATTACAGGTTTGATTTATGGTTTTTATTTAAGAAAGAAATATAAACAAAAAATCCGATTAATTAGTAGACAATTTTCATGATGGTAACCAAAAAAAAGAGGAAAAGCAAAAAAGATAGTTTTGATTTAAAAAAAGAATATAAACAATGTTGGGATTTTATAAAAAGTTCTAAATATTTTATTTGGTCTGTGGTTGTTGTATTTTTTGTATTTGTATTAATTGGTTATTTTGTTCCTGCTCCAAGTTATCTTTCTGAATCGATTATAAAATTTTTAGAAGATTTAATTAATCAAACAAAAGGAATGTCTGTTGGGCAATTGATTTCGTTTATCTTTTTTAATAATTTACAGAGTAGTTTTATTGGAATGGTTCTTGGTGTTTTCTTTGGGTTTTTTTCAATTTTGTTTGCTTTGTTTAATGGATATGTTTTAGGTTTTGTTTCTGCAATGGCTGTTAGTGCAGAGAGTGGATTAATTTTATTCCAACTTTTGCCACATGGAATTTTTGAACTGCCTGCAATTTTTCTTTCATTAGGTTTAGGGATTAAATTAGGAAGTTTTATTTTTAAGAAAGAGAAACTAGAATCTTTTAAAAAGTACTTTTCAAATTGTGTAAAAGTTTTTTTACTTGTTATAATTCCTCTTTTAATCATTGCTGCGCTTATCGAAGGTTTGCTTATGTTTTTGTAGAATAATTAATTTTATATATCCTTTTTACTAAAGAGAATTATGAATAAAAGAGCACAGGTTACAATTTTTATAATTCTTGCAATTGTCGTGGTTGCAGGTGTTGGAATTTATTTTGCGGTTTCTGGGAATTTAAATAAATCAAAAAGTTCTTCTTTAGATACAAGGCAAATCGAAAGTTTTGTTCAAAGTTGTATTGAAGAAGTTGGCGAAGACGCGATTTATGAAATTGGGCAAAATGGAGGCTATGTTTTTGCGCCAGAGCTTTCAACTTTTTCAGGAATTCCTTATTACTTCATTAATGAGACAAATTATATGCCTTCAAAAGAAAAAGTAGAAGAATCTTTATCAAATTATATTGAACAATCTTTATTTTTGTGTTTGAACGACTTTGAAAATTTTCTTGAATATAATATTTCACAAGAAGAAGTTTTTTGTGAAACTATTTTTGAGGAAGATTTTATTAAATTAAATGTAAAAGTTCCTTTAACAATTTCTAAAGGGAATGAAGTTAAAAAAATTGAAGATTTTGAAAATATTGATGTCTATTCTTCTTTTGGGAAATCATTTTTTGCTATTGGAAAAATAGTCCAAACTTTTGAAGAAAAGAATAAAATTTGTTTGACTTGTATTTCAGATATTTTAGAAGAAACTAATTTGAGAATGGATATAAACTCTGATTTTGAAGGAGGCCTTTTATTTTCGATTATAGATAAGAATTATGAAATAAAAAACCATCCTTTTGAATATGTTTTTGCAGTAAAATTAGAAAATGAAGAAGAATAATTTGGTTTTAGTTTTTGTATGTTTTTTAATAATTGGAAATTTGGCTTTTGTTTTAGCAGAAGAAAATAAAACAATTAATTTGGCAGAAGTTTTGGGTTTGAAAGATGTTGAAATTTATGGGGAAAATATTAATTATCAAAGTTTAGAAGGGGGAAATTTAGCTATTTATTTTAATGAAAAAGAATCTTTTTTTGTGGATAAAGATGGAAATGTTTTTAATGAAGTTAATTTTGAAAAAGATAATTTTATTTTATTAAATTCTAACGGAGAAATAATAAAAATTGATTTATGGACTACAGAAATGGAAAATGTATTTATTTTAAATAAAAATCGTGTCCCAGTTCCTGCAAATTCCCATTTTTATTTTTCTGGGAACAAAGTTACAATAAATGTAGCAGATGATTCTAAATTTTTAGAACGTCCTCTTTTTTCAGATGATTTTCCTATAGAAATTAATGGAAAAAACATTAAACTTTCTGAAAACCTTCTTTTAAAAGAAGGGACTTTTTTATTAGATTCCAATGGAACTTTTTTGTTAAAAGGATTAGCAGATTTTAACAAAATGAGGCTATCTGTCTCAGATGAAAAGAACAAAGTTTTAATTATTGATTCTAATAAAAACCTTGATGGTTTTTTTGGAAATTATGTTAAATTTGTAGATGGAAAATTAGAAATTAAAAGTCAAGTTGAAGGGAACGTAAATCTTGAAGTTTTACCTGGAAACGATTTTTTTGGAACCAACAAACGAAAGTATGAAAGAGACAAAAAAGGAGAATTTGTTCTTTTTGAAGAAGAAGGGAATTTTTTTAAGGATGAACAAGGATTTAAATATGAACTAATCCCAGACGAAAAGGATTTTTTAAATTTAAATTTGAAAAATGGAGATTCTTTGATAATTAAAGAGAGAATTGAAGAAGATAGAAAACTAATTCCTTTAATTGAACACAATTCTTTTGAAGGAGGATCTACCATAGTTGGAAATGGATTGAATACTTTTGTTTTAAATGGAAGTGATTTATTTTGGGAGACAAAAAAATATTCAACTAAAGAAGAATTTTTAGAAACATACAAAGGAAAATATAAATCTCTCCCCTTTGAATTAGAATCTAATTCTTTTCCCAAAGGATATTTTTTAAAAGGGGGCTCTGCAGAACAATTTGAACTTGTAAGTTTTGATGGCAAAGATATTAAAATTAATTATAATGCACATAATTTAAATATAGAAAAATTTCAAGATGAAAGTTTGAAAACAATTGATCAATTAAGTATTAAATATCCAAATATTAATTTTGATTTACTTCCTATTAATTCTTTTCCTGAAAAAATATCTAAAGAATACACTGAACCAACCCCCCAAATGCTTCAACTTGTTAATCAATGGTTGGAAGATCATCCAGATGCAACTTTGAAAGAATTTGTATTTAGTAACAAAGGAAGTAATGCTGTTAATATGTTTGGGTCAATTAAATTAGACGAATCTTTAATTTATAAACCTCATAATGAAGATGAGCTTCTTGTATTGGGTAGAAATCTTGGAGGGTATTATACAATCACTCATGAATATGAACATTATATGGATATAAAAATTTTTCAAGAAGAATCTTTGGAAATAGAAAATTTAAAATATTCAATTTTAGAAAATAAAGAACACGCTCTGTTTATAAAAGCAGAAAAATATTCAGAACAAAAAATGCAAAATAAAAATCTTTCTATTTTAGTAGAAGTTGGTTTAAGTGGAGATCTTTCTTCCTTTAAGGAAAAAATAGAGAAAGAATTTATATATAACGGGAAAAGTGAATCAAATCCAAATTTTGAATTTGAAGTAGAATTAAAAACTGCAGAACTTCTTGGAATGAATGTATGGGATTTAAGAACCGTAGAAAAAAATTCTCGAACCGTATTTGGAACTTGTTATAATTCAAATAAACAAAAATTAGGACGCGAATTAACTTCTCAAGAATATCACACAATTGATTGCAGTTCTTTTATCAAAAGTTTATTAAGTGAAAGCCAGGCAAATTTTCTTAAAAAAATTAATTATATTGTAAAAAAAGAGGATATTATAAAAACTTATTTGGATTATGAACTTTCAGAAAAAATGTTAATTGCCTCTTATGACCAAATTATTCTTGAGAGAAAAGATATTTTAATAGAGAATGAAGAATTTAAAAAAACATTACAAAAGTTTATCAAATTAATAAATGATAATAAAGAGGACTTAGATGAAGAATCAAGAAAAAATTTAAACTATTTTTTTGAATTAGAAGATAAAGAAAAAATAGGTGCTTTATTTTATTCATCTGTTTATACTTTATCAAATCAAATACCAGAGTTAAAAAAAGAATATATAAATTTAATTAATCAAATAGATAAAAAAGGGGGGTTGCCTTCTGCTTACGCACTTCTTAGAACATCTTTTGGAACATATGACGAACTTTCAAGTACATATATTGAAGAAGATTTAAAAGAAAGATATTCAAAATTAAATTTTGGAACTCCTGCCCAAAAAGAAGTTTATACAAAATTGACTCAATTAGCTTTTGATAGTGGAAAGATGCCTCAAAAAGAATACACTTACCTAATGGGAAGTTGTGAAAGAAGTGATTGTTTAGATAAAAGATGTGCGAATTATAAGTTACTTTGTTGTGAACAGTATCCTAATTCTCCTAATTGTTAATTAATTTATTTCTAAAAAAATCTAACTCATCTCCAAAATAGCCCCAGCCAAATCACCTGTTTTTTCAAGAGCTTCCTGAGCTTGCTCTTTTGTGCAACCTGTTTTTTCAATAACAGTTTGAATATCTTCTTCAGAAACTCCGACTTCTCCAGACTCTTCTAAAGCATCACCTGCAATTTGAAAAGTTTCTTGTCCTTGCATTTTAACTTTAGTCACAGAAGGATTTTCAATCACAATTTTAGAACCATCGCTTTTTTCAATTACAACTCGCAAAGCATCAATTTCTTCCTGAGAAATTCCCATCTGCTTCATAACAGCTTGCATTTTTTTAGGATTCATTCCAGGAAACATTTTAAATTGGAAAAATAAAAGGCAACGCAATTCTAAATAACACAATTAAAATTACAAATAGCACAACGTGCGCTGGTTTTAAATTAAATTTACTTGAATATTCTTCTCCAAAACGCATTAACCCGCCAAAACCTGACGGCATATTTATTCCTGTGTTTGCCATATTGTACAGAAATATAGATAGTTTTTAAAAGTTTCTTGAGTGTATTAATTCATGGAAAAAAATAATACAGATTTTAAAGAAATAGAAGAAAAATGGAAAGCTTTTTGGGAAAAAGAAAAAATCTACAAATTCAATCCAAATTCAAAAAAGAAAATCTATTCGATTGACACTCCGCCGCCAACAGTTTCAGGAAAAATGCACATTGGTCATGCTTTTTCATATGCTCAACAAGATTTTATTGCAAGATTCAGAAAAATGCATAATGGAAACCTTTTCTACCCTTTTGGAACAGATGATAATGGACTTCCAACAGAAAGATTAATCGAAAGATTAGAAAAAGTCAAAAGTAAGGAAATGTCACGTTCAGAATTTATTCAACTTTGCACAAAAACTCTAAAAGAAATAACTCCAACTTTTATTCAAGATTGGAAAAATTTTGGGATTTGCTGTGATTATGATTTTTCTTATTCAACAATTGATAACAATTCTCAAAAAATTTCACAAAAATCTTTTTTAGATTTGTATAAAAAAGGCGAAGTTTACAAAAAAGAATTTCCAGTTCTTTGGTGTCCTGAATGCCAAACCTCAATTGCACAAGCAGAACTTGAAGATAAAGAATTAGATTCCCTTTTTTCAACATTAAAATTCAAATGCGAACACCAAGACCTTTTAATTGCAACAACCCGACCAGAACTTCTTCCAGCTTGCGTTGCTATTTTCATAAATCCAGAAGACAAGAAAAATAAAAAATTTGTGGGTAAAAAAGCAAAAGTTCCTTTGTTCAATTTTGAAGTTCCAATAATTGCAGACAAATCAGCAGAACTTGGGAAAGGAACAGGCATGATGATGGTTTGCTCATACGGAGACAAATTTGATGTTGACGCAATCACAAGGCACAAATTAAAGCCAAAAATAATTTTTAACAAAAACGGAACTCTAAAAATAAAAGAATATCAAGGATTAAAAATAAAACAGGCAAGAAAACAAATTTTAGAAGATTTAAAAAAAGATAATTTAATTGCCGTACAAAAGCCAATAAAACATCCTGTAAATGTTCATGACAAATGCGGAATTGAAATTGAATTTATTCCAGATGAACAATGGTTTATAAAAATTTTGGACAAAAAAAAGCAACTTGTTAAACAAGGAAAGAAAATTAAATGGTATCCTGAACATATGTTCAAACGTTATAAAAATTGGGTCGAAGGTTTAGAATGGGATTGGAATATTTCAAGAGATAGACATTTTGGGATTCCTATTCCAGTTTGGTTTTGCAAAAAATGTGGAGAAATTATTTTGCCAAAAGACTCAGACCTTCCAATAAATCCAATTGAAATTAAAAAAACCTGCCCAAAATGTAAAAGCCAAGCAATTCCAGAAACAAAAGTTTTAGACACTTGGGCAACATCTTCCTTAACACCACAAATTGCAGATTCTCTAACTGGAAACAAAATAAAACTTCCTTTTTCTTTAAGACCTCAAGCACACGACATAATTCGAACTTGGGCGTTTTACACAATTGTTAAATCATATTTACATGAAAAAGAAATCCCTTGGAAAGAAATTATTGTTTCTGGTTTTGTAAAATTACAAGGAGAAAAAATGTCAAAATCAAAAGGCAATGTTATTGAACCACAAACAGTAATGGAAAAATTCGGAGCAGACGCCTTGCGATTCTGGGCAGCAAGTTCAAAGCTTGGAGAAGACTTGGATTATCAAGAAAAAGATTTGGTCGCTGGAAAAAAATTCATAACAAAGCTACAAAATGCATCAAAATTTGTTTTTATGAATCTAAAAGATTGGGACGGGAAAAAACCCGATAAATTAAAACCTTTAGACGAACTATTTTTAACAGAACTTAATTGCTCAATTCAAAAATGCACAAAAAGCTTTGAAGATTATGAATATTCAAAAGCAAAACAAGAAATAGAACAATTTTTTTGGAGCAACTTTTGCGATAATTATCTTGAGATTATAAAAAAAAGAGTTTACCAAGGAGAAAATCAAGAAAAAAAGTCAGCACAATTTACACTTTACAAATCTTTATTAACAATCATTAAATTAATCGCACCAATTATGCCATTTATAACAGAAGAAATTTACCAAACTTATTTTAAAAAATTCGAAAAAGAAAAATCTATTCATACTTGTGAATGGCCAAAAGCAGAAATAGTTCAAAAAGATTTGAATGCACTTCCAGCATACATTTTATTAAAAAATATTCTTGGGCAAATTCGACAAGAAAAAACAAAAGCCCAAAAACCAATGAACGCTGAATGTATTGTAAGTTTAGAAAAAAAAGTTTATGAACAATTAAAAGAAATGTCGAACGATTTAAAGAATGTTACAAATGCCAAAGAAATTCAAATAGGTAAATTTGAGGTTGAGTTCTTATGACAATCTTAACAAAATATGAAATAGAGGATCTTCTTGAAGAACTTGAAAAACACAAAGGAAGACACACTGAACTAATCACAGTTTACATTCCAGCAGGATATGATGTGAATTCTGTTCAAAGACAACTTGAAGCTGAAAAATCAACAGCAAAAAATATTAAGTCAACTTCAACGCGAAAAAATGTTACCGACGCTCTTGAAAAAATTGTCCGACATTTGAAAACTTTTAAAAAAACACCTGAAAACGGAATGGCTATTTTTTGCGGGAACGTTTCTAAAACAGAAGGCCAAAGCGATTTACAATTATGGGAAGCAGAACCTCCAATGCCTTTGAAAATAAGATTATACAGATGTGACAAAGAATTTGTTTTAGATTCCCTAAAAACAATGCTCGAAGTTTCAGAAGTTTTCGGTTTATTAGTAATGGACAGAAAAGAAGCTACAATTGGTTTACTTGAAGGAAAAAGAATAGATATTTTGCAAAAAATGACTTCTGGTGTTCCAAGCAAAGTTCGTGCAGGAGGTCAAAGTTCACAAAGATTTCACAGGATCACAGAAGGCCTAACAAGAGATTTTTACAAAAGAATTGCAGGAGAAATGAAAAAAATATTTTTTGAAATGCCAAAATTAAAAGGAATTATAATCGGCGGACCAATTCCAACAAAGGACGAATTTATAGATAATGAATATTTAACAGACCAATTAAGAAAAAAAATAATTGGAAGAATAGATATTGGAGGAAGCGACGAATCAGGAATAAAAGAATTAGTAACAAAATCACAAGACATTTTAGCTGAACAAGAAATAATTTATGAAAAAAATATTTTAAAAAAACTTTTTGAAAGTTTAGGAGAAAATCCAGATAAATCTGCACTTGGAAAAGAAAAAGTTGAAAAAGCACTGAAATACGGGGCAGTAGAAATTTTGTTCTTATCAAAAAAAATTGAAAAAGAAATTTCAAAACCATTAAAAGAACTTGCAAAAAACACCAGCTCGCAAATTGAAATAATTTCTACTGAAACAGAAGAAGGCGAACAATTTTTTAATCTCAGTGGAATTGCTGCTATTTTGAGGTTTGGGGTTTAAAATAAATTAATAAAATTATTAGAAATCATTCCTGTATCATTGCAATGATAAACTTTATGTGTTAATTGATTAAATTTTCCTTTTAATTGCAAATTATTATTTTTAACCAATCTTTTATTTTCATCTATTATTTTTAATTGTGGTGCTTTGAATAAAGTTGGTAAAAACCCAAAACAATTCCCAAATATTTGAACTGCTCCTAAAAGTTCTTCTGAAGTTTTTTCTTCAGAAAATTCTTCATATTCATGCAAAATTCCGTGCAATCCAAGGATCTTATTCAAACTTAAAATATAATCACACCAAGTTCGATTTTTTGAAATATCATTTCCTTCAAAATTAGGAATAACCCACAAAACATCACTTTTCAATAAATATTCTTCTTCACAAAAAATTCCTGGAGAAACATCATCTATTTCCCTTGGATTGATTAACCTTACAAAAAACAAAATAAGAACTAAGAGAAACAAAACAATCAAAAAACATTTTAATTTTTTCATAATTTAATTATACTTCTTTATATTAAGTAATTATTGATAATCCTTTTAAACACACAATCTTTTAATAAAACATGGTGAATAGTGAAACAATTGAAGAAATAGAAGAATCAAAAGAAAAAGAGGACATGAAAAAATTAGAAGCTGTCTTATTTATTTCTGGAAAATACCTTTCAATGCCTGAATTAGTTTCTCTTTTAGACTTAAACCCAATTATAATTTCAAACCTAATTGAAAAATTAAAGGAAAAATATGAAACAGCAAATTCTGCAATTGAAATTGTGGAAAAAAAAGAACTTTGGAAAATGGATGTTAATCAAGAATATGCAGGAATTGTAAATAAACTTGCAACAGGTTCTGCAGAATTTTCAAAGGCCGAACAAGAAACTCTTGCGATTATAGCATTTAAACATCCAATAAAACAATCTGTAATTATAAAAATACGTGGAAACAAAGCATACGACCACATTAAGAAATTCGCAGAACTCAACTTAATCAAAAAAAAGAAAACAGGTCACACTCATGAACTAAGTTTATCAGATGACTTTTATGATTATTTTAACCTTCAAAAAGGAGAACCTTTAAAGGAGTTTTAGGATGGACGCTTTAACAATTGTCTTTCTTGTTTATACTTTCATTTCTTTGTATTTTATAATCGGTTTTACTTTAATATATATCCCAAATAGAAAAAGATTCCTTTATTCCCCTCCTTCAAAAAAACATTATTCTTTAAGTATAATTATCCCTTGCTTTAATGAAGAAAAAACAATTGGGCAAACAATTGAAACTTTATTAAACTTAGATTATAACAATTTAAAAAAAATAATAGTTGTAGATGATTGCAGCACAGATAATTCTTACGAAATTATGAAAAAATATGCGAAAAAATATGCAAAAGTTATTGTTGTCCAAACTCCAAAAAACACTGGTTGTGCAGCAGGAGCAAAAAATTATGGAGTAAAATTTGCAAATACTGATTTAATAGGATTTACAGATGCAGATTCTTTCCCAAAAAAAGATTCTGTAAGAAAAATGGTTGGTTTTTTTGATGACCAAAAAATTGGCGCTGTTACAGCTTCTGTGCTTGTAAAAAAAAGAGACAACTGGCTGGAAAAATTACAGGCAATAGAATATAAAGTTATTGCTTTTACTAGAAAACTTTTAGATTATGTCGACGCTATTTATGTTACTCCTGGACCACTGGCTTTATACAAAAAAGATGCCCTAGATAAAATTGGAGGGTTTGATAAAAAAAATATGACTGAAGATATTGAAGCAACATGGCATTTAGCTTATGAGGGTTTTCACAGAAGGATGTGCCTATCAACTTCTGCCAC
>Ga0180008_1002313_pt1 | contig 10465 bp, 8 predicted proteins | sample MM_PW_MetaG_FD_121121 | JGI IMG/M metagenome (GOLD analysis project Ga0180008, IMG submission 121121) | Groundwater microbial communities from the Aspo Hard Rock Laboratory (HRL) deep subsurface site, Sweden - MM_PW_MetaG | ecosystem: Environmental > Aquatic > Deep subsurface > Groundwater... | reverse complement strand
TTGTATCTCCCTTCAAAGGCAGTTAAAGCTGATGCTTATGTATCTGCTGTGATCGGGAAAGCTTTAGTGAATTCGGTCTTGTGGGTTTTATTTTACTGTGACTTTTTGTTAACTAATTGATTATAAATGTATTTGCCCAGATGTTGTTCGGCCGGATAACAGCAGCTAAACACTATTGGTGCCAGACTCGTTTAATCTGTGTAGCGGAAAGCTTATAGTGCAGCTCAGAGTTACAAAAATTTCTCACTACTCGTTTACACAGCAAATTTGGACAGCAGATGCGGCAAGTGGAATTACTGGATTTAGTTGTAGAGCCCGACGAATACAAAGTGTACCGCGTGCAGGGTTCAGACAGGCAAGAGATTGAACTGCCCAAGCTCTCTTTTGAACTGCTGATGTATTTGATTGAGCATGCCGAAAAAGTCTGCACTGTCGAGCAAATAACAGCAGCTGTCTGGAAAAATACTATTGTAAGCAGCGAGACTATTACCCAACGTATTACCTTATTGAGAAAGGCGTTGGACGATGATCCGAAACAGCCGAAATATATTGAGTCGGTGCGTGGCAGGGGTTATCGCTTACTGGTAAAACCCATAGAGCCGTCAGCCGTGACGCCAAAAAGGTTTTCGTTCAGAGTGCCAGTTATAGTTGCGCTAGTGAGCATTACTGCAGTGCTTTATTGGATGTTGGGTAAAGAAACACCAGTTTCAGATACCGCCACTACCAATACTGAAGTTCAGACCAGCAATCCGGTTGAGTTACTGATCGAGCGTGGAAATTATTACTTCAGCACAGGGCAGGGCGACAATACCAACAGCTCCATAGAGTTATTCAGCGAAGCACTCAAACTTGAGCCAAACAATCAGGCTGCACTTATTGGCTTAAGTTTAGCGCTGAGTAAATCGGTGTGCAGATACAATCAGCCTGCTGAACTTGCTATGGAGGCCAAACAATATGCTCTACAAGCACTCGGACTCAATGGCAGTGACAGTGATAAAAGTAAAGCTCAGGCTGCTGTTGCCTATGCCTGGGATTGTCTTGGCAGTCTCGATCAGGCGTTAGCAGCCTATATGGTATCCACTGAACTTGATGCAAAAAATTATGCCAGCTTGGGATCGGCAGCGCATTTATTAGAAACCAAAGGCGAGCTTATTCAAGCTTATGATTTAACGGTAAAAGCTAAGCAGCTGCAGCCGAATAATCATATGGCCGATCTGCAAATAAGCCGGATTTTTGAACTGCTGAACTTCAGCTCCAAAGCACAACTTAACTATCAGGAGTTATTTGTGCTTTATCCGGACAACGTCTTTATCAACGAAGCTTATCCGCGTTTTTTGTATTTTCAGGGCCGTTTGACTGAAGCGAAAAGTGAGTTTGAAAAAGTACTGAAACGGGACATTAAGCGCCACGAGGTGTTTGTTTATTATGCTGAGTTGGTCTGGCTGTTAGAAGGAAAAGAAAAGGCTTTGCCGTGGTTTAAAGCCGCAGCAGAAGTGAGCACTGGTACCTCTTATCCAAATAGCCTGGTGCAGATTTTAAATAACCAACTGACAGTGCAAGAGGCTAGCAAAAGGTTAGGCGACATTGAAGAGACGGTAGAGCGTGGTGACAGTTGGCCCATTAACTATATTGAGGCGTCTTTGATTGCTTTATGGGCTGTCAAAGACCAGAACGCTGCGCTGGGTTATTTGCAAAAAGCTGTGCAGTTGGGTTACCTGAATAGTGAATATTTAGCTCTGTCGCCCTTGTTTACTGCACTGAAAGAGCGGACAGAGTTTTATCAACTGATTGACGATATAAATCAACGCAGAGAAAAGATGCATCAAAAGTTTCTGGCGGCTTATCCGCCGCCAGAAGTCTGAGTCAGAACAGCTGGCAAAATATAGTCACTGATCATCTGGGCTACTTGTGGGTGGCCATAGGCTTTGTTATAGGCTGTGGCAGTGATCACGATAACCAGCGGAATATCTTTGAAAATAAAGATCTTATTGCCGCCATTGCCGCTGGCATAAGCCACTTCATACGACTGCTGACCTGATTGAATGGTATCGTTCCAGAATAAATAACCATAATGACCACCGTCCTTTTGCTCTGTCCGGGCCACCTGTTTCGCTAAACTCGCTTTTACCCAGTCAGCAGGAATAATTTGTTGTGTGCCCCAGCTGCCGCCATTTTTATAAAGCTGGCCGTATTTGGCAAAATCCAATGCCCTTAAGCGAATGCCTCCGGCCGTATTGGCCACTTTTTGTGGAGTGTATTGCCATTGGTATTCAGTGATGCCCAGCGGCGCAAACAGCTTTTTACCGGCATAAGCTTCAAGGCCTTGTGGCACTGTTTTTTGCAATACGTCACCTAAAACCACTACACCAGCAGTAAAGTAGCTCCATTCTTTTGCCGGGGTTGTTGGATTTTGCATAGGTAAATCCAAAGTGAATTTAACCCAGTCTGAGGTTGGATACATATTTTCTTCATTGCCTGCCGAGGCTGAATCCGAATCATCTCCGGCAAAACCCGAAGTCATGGTCATCAGGTCTTTCAGGCTGACATTGGCTTTTTGCGCTGAGTAGTTTTGGTAGTTTTTCAATGGGTAAAACTCACTCAGTGTTTGCTTTTCGCTTTGAATAAAGCCTTCATGGATAGCAATGCCCAACATAGTGGAAGCAAAGCTTTTGCCCACAGAGCGCGGATCATGCAGGGATGCACGTTCACTGCCATTGAAGTATTCTTCCAGTAACAAAGCACCCTCTTTAATCACAACCACACTGCTAATATCTTTGAAGTCTTTTTCGGCAATTTTTTTGTTCATCGCCCGGATTAAGTCTTTGTTGTAGCTGTCTTTAGAAATAACCCAATCATGGCTGGCCTGAATGGGTTGAATTGCGATTTGCTGCTCTGTAGCCTTGGGTCTTACCACCTGTACTGAAATTTCACCTGCAGCAATAATTTTTCCAATTTTTATATCAGCTGTTTTGACGTAGGGTCTGATTTCTATTTTCAGTGTATGAATGCCTTCCGTCATGGCTTGTTCTCCACCGAAATGCATAAAGCGCATCCATAAAAAGCGTCCCCAGGAGTCTTCGTTGGCTTCACTAAACAACGGTTTCGTCAGCACCTTGTGGCTGGACTTTTCTGCGGATAAGCCAGCCGCCAGGTTTAAGTTTTCGGTGTAAACCAGTGAGCCATCAACAGAAAAGGTAAATTGGTAATTGCCGATTTTGTTTGCTTCTTCAGCCGATAATTCTGGTGCTAACTCTTGCAAATAGGCCGTAAGCGGCTGGTCGAGTACGGCATTAAAATACAAATTCTTTGAGCTATTCAGCTCAAACCCCTGAATCAACTCTGCAGCTTGATAGACATTTATGGCTTTTGGGGTGTTGGAAAATATAATTTTCCCTGAAAGCTTTTGTTGAACATCAGTGTGAATTGGCTCTGACTTTGTGGCCAATGCATCTGCTGTCAGGTTATGAGTTACAGCACAAAGCAGGCCCAAAGAAACCAGAATTTTTATAGCGACGAACGGTGTTCTCTTCATCTTTTTTACCCATCAAGTAACGGTGGCCAGCAACATAACAGGCAATGCTTTATTGGCTTAAAAAGAAAGCATAAAGATTTGCTGAAGATTTGCTGAAGGTCTATTTTAGTCTTTATATTCAGTTGTTTATAGGTATTCTATTGAGGGGCGGCCTTGGAGATACGTGTAATTTGTCGATTGGAAAACGCCGCCATAAACCAGCATTGCTGACAGGTGGATGAAGGTCTTGGAGGTACTTAAGCTGCTGAGTGAGGAAAACGCCGCCATAAACCAGCATTGCTGACAGGTGGATGAAGGTCTTGGAGGTACTTAAGCTGTTGAGTGAGGAAAACGCCGCCATAAACCAGGAAACCAGGCAGAGGGGAGGTCTTGGAGGTACCTATACTCTGTGGCGGCTTTCAAAAACCCCGTTCCGCGGGAATGACTACGAAACGGGGAAAACCAGGAAAAAACATACTTTATCGGGTTGCGTAACTGCCCGACAAAGGTCTATCACGCATACATACGGTCAAAAATGTTTAAAAAAGTCGGTGCCTTTTCAATATGAACCGGTATATGCAAACGGCTGGCGATATCGCTTGCGGATATCACGCCCCGAATGTGGTGAGAGTCGGTATCTATCACTAAACAGTACTGCTCACCATTGTGTTGCAGCGTGTTCAGCACATCACCTATAGTGCAGTGTTTAATTTGTTCATAAGCCAGAGCTTTGATTTCGGCACGTGGGCGCATTAAATCGGCCACTGTTAAGTCTGTACGATTCACGCCTTTGCCTAAACGTTGCAGTACATTCTGGATAGACAACTGTTCGTAGCTGATTAAACCAATCAATTCCTGATCGGCGTCTATTACCAGTTTTAGTTTGGTATGTTCATGATTCATCATATCCTCTGCTTCGACGGCACAGGTACTGGCATCAATCATCATTGGGCTGTTGGTTTTGAAATCAGATACAAAATCCAGCGCCGCTGAGTTTACATTTGCCTCGGCAAATTCGGCTGGCTGAACTAAATGGTCTATTACATCAACGTTGAATAAATTTAACTTTTTCATAGAAACCTCTCGTCAGTCCGCTCAGAGGCAGCGAAACTGAAATCAATACAATGGATGTCGTCAGATAGTGACTAAAAAGCCGGAAACTCTGACAATTTCAATGATTTAAGAGAGGTGTACTGGTGGTGCGCGCGCTGCATAACAGCTTTGTTGCACTGTGCTGAATTGGCTTTGTGCCTGCTGATAGGCGCTGTTCTGTGCTACCGGGAATTCAAAACTCTTCCAGCAAACAGGGCTTTTATCATCATCACCTGAAGTTTCTGTCGAATCGACAGTGGAGTGTGTAGCTGAAGCGACCAAGGCAACAGTGAAGTTTTTATTCGCTTGTTGTAAATCTACCCAACTGCTGGATGCAGAATTGCCTGCCGTAGGAAACAGCAAACTCAGGTAAAACAACACTGCGATAAAACTTAAATACTTCATCTTTCGCACCAGGTAAGGACCAAAACAGCTCGGTCTTTGCCTGACTATAGCAGTAGTGTTTTTTAAAATGCAAATAAAAAAATGAAAAAAATGAAAATGGCAGGCCAGCTGATCAACACTTTATTTGTGTCAGATCAATAAAAACCTGCTAGTTTTGTTACAGAAATGCCTGATTTTTAAACGCTTACAAAAATTTCATACCTTGTTTTAATAACCAGGCAACTAACGTCAAGGTTAAAAAACCAGACAGGTATAAAACGACAAACCACTGGGTTTGAGACAACTCCTTGCCAAAACATTTCATCAATAGCCCTCCTGATAGTCTTCCACTTTACCGGCGAAAATTTTGTAGCCCCATAAGGTGTAAGCACAAATCAGCGGTACAAAAATGAAGATGCCTGGCAGCATAAAGATCAAACTACTATCCGGTGCTGCGGCCTCCATATAGGTCAGTTGCCGTGGCAACAGATAGGGAAAAACGCTGACCAGCAAACCGACAAAAGCCAGCAGGAATAAACCTGAAGCCAGCCAGAATGGCCGTTCTTCATGGCGTTCCTGTACTGGCAGTTCCGCTTTATGGCTGCGGTTGACCCGGCCTAAATCACGGAATAATAAACGGGCGGCAAGCACCGACAACAGAGGCAGTGGGATTAACCATAAAGCATGCCAGCCGCCAAACCAACGAGCCCGGATTTCCGGCTCAATCCAGACAGTCCAGAGGCTGACCAACAGCATGGATAACATCACAATCAGTAATAAACGTTGGCCATACCGAGCGGCTTTTTGTTGCAGCTCACCACGGCTTTTCATCACCAGATAACAACAGGCCAACAGCGCATAACCGGCCATCACAGCTAAACCACAAAACAAGCTAAAAGGGCTAAGCCAACTGAAACTGGACTGATGAATAAAATCAGCCGGTACACCCTGCACTAAAGTACCCAGCATCAGGCCCTGACAAAAAGCGGCCAAACTGGAGCCTATAGCAAAAGCCGTGTTCCAATATTTTTTAGAAGTATCTGATTTGAAACGGTATTCAAAAGCCACACCACGAAAAATTAACCCTATCAGCATCAGCATGATCGGCAGATAAAAAGTCGAGGCGATAGAGGCGTAAGCAGCCGGGAATGCACCGAATAAAATCACGCCACCAAACACCAGCCAGGTTTCATTGCCATCCCAGACGTGGGCGATGGACCGCATTAAATGGTCGTGTTCGACGTCGGTATCAAACCATGGATACAGAATGCCCATACCCAGATCAAAGCCGTCCAACAGCACATACATCAGAATGGCAAAGCCAAGCAGCAGCAAATAAAACAGCTCTAAACTCAGTTCCAGCTCCATTAGTTGGCTCCTTTTGTCGTGGATGGGTCGATATCAGTGGCTAAGGCTTTGGTAAAGGACAAGGCGTAACCTGAAGCTTTGACACCAATACGTTGTTGTTCCAGATGTTCGATAGGGGCCGGGCCTTTTTTGATCAGCTTGCGCATAAAGTACAAATAAACACCAAACAGCAGGCTGTAGGTCAATACAAATAAGGTCAGTGAAAACAGCACCCGCTCAGCAGGTAAGGGGCTAACAATCTCACTGGTACGCACCAGGCCATAAATAATCCAGGGCTGACGACCAATTTCCACTACATACCAGCCGGCTAGCACAGCAATAACACCTGTGGGAGCCATAAAGCTGACAGGCCAAAGGAACCAGTTACTTTGATACAAAGTGCCACGCCAACGCAGGTAAGCGCCCAGCACTGCAACACCTATCATCAGCAGGCCAAGACCGACCATAATGCGGAAGCTGAAAAACACTAGCGGTACATTAGGTCTGTCGGCAGCGGGAACAGATTTTAAACCTTGTAATTCACCATGCCAGTCGTGGGTTAAGATCAGGCTGGCCACACCAGGCACTGCAACTTCATAGTGGTTTTCTTCGGCTTTCATATCAGGCAATGCAAACAGCAACAGCGGCACATTGGCTTCTTTTTCTGCCCAGATCCCTTCCATAGCTGCCAGTTTCACCGGTTGGTGTTCTTTCACATTTAAGCCATGTAAGTCACCCACCCAGGCTTGTAGTGGTGTCAGCACTAAAGCGAACCACAACATCATCGATAAACCTTTGCGGCCAAATTCTTTATGCTGGCCTTTGCGTAAATACCAGGCGTGAGTGGCCATCACGACAAAGGTGGCGGTGATTAAAGCGGCCAGTAACATATGCACTAAACGGTAGGGCATTGAAGGGTTGAAGATAACTTCGAGCCAACTAACGACCTCAAATTTACCGTCGACTATCTGATGGCCTTGTGGTGTTTGCATCCAGGAGTTGGCGGCGATAATCCAGAAAGCAGAAATCCAGGTGCCTATAGCTACTGTGACTGTGGCGAAAAAGTGCATTTTGGCGCTGACGCGTTGCCAGCCAAACAGCATCACACCTAAAAAGCCAGCTTCGAGGAAAAAAGCAGTCAGCACTTCGTAAGCCATCAGAGGCCCAAGCACAGCGCCTGCGATTTCTGAAAATTTTGAGAAATTGGTGCCAAACTCGTACGACAAAACTATGCCGGACACCACGCCCATACCAAAGGTAATAGCAAAAGGTTTGATCCAGAACTTGGCCAGTTGCAGATACTGTGGGTTACCGGTTTTCAGCCATAAGCCTTCCCAAATCGCAATCAGCGTAGCTAAACCTATGGTGATGGACGGAAAAATAATATGGAAGCTTACGGTAAAGGCAAACTGGATACGCGAGAGGATACTGACATCAAGTTCCATAACAACCTCGTTATTTAGGTGCTTTTACCCGACTTAATACGGCAGGCGCAAGCGCCACAGACAATAACAGCAACATGGTCAGCAGTTCGGCAGCAAGAATAGACAGGTCTGGCATAATGTTCTCTTTGTTGACAAGTTATGCAGCAAGAACGCTGCTTATCTCTGTAGTGCCAGAATCAGGCCATAATTTTGTTTATTTGTAACTTAATGATTTTAAATCAATAAAATTTAAGATTTGCAGAGGTTGTCAACTTGGTTTACGATTCAAGGCCAAAGTGATGACAACAACGTTGACGGTGAGCTGTGGATCTGATTTTAGCTTTTGAGTTGATGATGTTAGTCAGCAGTGGCTGCGCTGCGCTGATGTCGGGTTGGCTCTGGTGGCATTCCCGTTATCAGCAGACACTGGCTGGTTTAGCAGGCTTTGGTGCCATGATGGCGCTTTGGTGTTTAGGCCATGTTTTTGTCATACACGACCAGCCAGAGCTGGGGCGTTACCTGTTATTAGCCAATCCATTGATGCCCACCTTTTTCCTGCATTTTGCCTTGCGTTTTGTTGAACAGGATCAGGTAAAAGCATCCTGGTTAAGCTGGGCGCGACGTCATATTGGCTGGTTGTATTTTTTGACCGCCCTGGTGGTGCTGCTGAGCTGGAGCCTGGATGCCGGTGATGTGCTGCAAAGCATAGCTTTGGGTCAGGTTTTTGTATTTCATTCCTACGGCTTTTTAAATCTGCTGTACACCGTTGTTCTTGGCATTCTGGCCCACGCCGTGTTGTGGTACGGCTGGCGCTACCATCAGGGCAATAAAAAACGCTCTATTGTCGCGATGTTTTTAGCCGGGGGTTGGGGTTTATTGCTGGCGACTCCTGTGGTATTCCCTTCTTTTGGTCTGGATTGGTTCCCTTACCCTATGTTGTTGTTGCCCAGCTATCCGGTATTGCTGGTCTATGGTGTGGTGCGTTACCAGATGCTGGCGGTGAATGCGCTGGCGAACAGAGCCTTGCTCTGGCTGGTGATGTCCTTGTTATTGCTGTTACTGATGGCATTGGTCAGCTCCATTTTTGGTCAGTTGGGTATGAAGGCGCTGGCAAACGTGCCTGGGTGGCAGTTGTGGCTGTACTCCAGTCTGGTGCTGTTGCTTACCGCAGCCTGTTACCGGCCTGTCGCCAAACTGGCTGAACGTTTAATTTACCCTGGTGCTACTTTGGATCAGGCGTTGATCAACACCTGGCGTCAGCAGTTGGGGTTGTGTCAAAACTGGCTCGGGTTAAGTGAAAAAGCATCAGAGTTGCTCTCGGCGGCGCTTAAGCAAAATGTACAAGTCGAATTGCCTGCAGTTTCAGGCCTGTTTGTCAGTGAAAGCCAGTTAAAAATCCGTTGTTATAGCCAACAAGGGCGATGGCAGGTTGAATTACTAGGTTGGGATGATATGACGCCCGGTATACGTTTAGTCGCTCAGGTGTTTGGTTCTTTGCTTGGCAGTAGCTGTGAGCTATTGGCGCAGTCGCTACAACTGGCCGAAGCTGAAAAGCAGCAGTTGTCGCAGCAACATCTGGTCGAAATGGGCGCTTTGGCGGCTTCGATGGCACATGAGTTGCGTAACCCGTTGAATATTATTTCTATGGCATCCGCTGGGGTTGATGCTGAATTGCGGAGCCATATTCAGCAGCAACTGAAAAGAGCTGACCGGTTAATTTCCGATATGCTGGTGTACTCAGGTCGTTTGCAGTTGCAATACAGCCAGATTGAGCTGGAGCCTTTGTTGCAAAGCTTGTTGCAGCAGTTTGACTGGCTGCAGGTCAAACTGGAACTGAAAGTCCCTTCCGGCCTGATGCTGCGGGCTGATCAGCACAGAGTGCAGCAGGTGTTCTTAAATTTGTTTGATAACGCTAATGCTTTTTTACGTAATCAGGCCGATGCGACCTTGAGTGTCGAAGTGGCCTTAGTCGGGGATGTGATCCGGGTGCGGGTGCATAACAATGGCCCTGCATTGGATCTCAGCTTAACCACCGAACAATTATTCCGGCCTTTTATCAGTAAACGCAGTGGAGGCAGCGGTTTAGGTTTAGCCATAGTGAAACGTATTATGGATGCCCATCAGGGCCAGATCAGCTTCCGCACTGATTTGGGTTGGGCTGTCAGTTTTGAACTTTTGTTTCCAAAGGATATCCCCCATGTTTAGCGCAACAACGCCTAATCAGGCGCGTATTTTAATTGTCGATGATGAGCCTGCCTTTCGTTTATTGGCTGAACGTTTTTTACAGCAACAGGGTTATCAGGTGGCCGGAGCCGCTAATCTGGACGAAACCCGCACTAAATTACAGCAGTTTGATGCAGATTTAATTTTGCTCGACCTGGCTTTACCTCCTCAATTTGACCCGGCTTATACCTTAGCTGCAGTGCCAGAGTTTTCGACGCGGCCTGTGATTATTTTAACTGGCCACGCCGAACGTGAACTGGCGTTGCAGGCCATAGCACAAGGCGCATGGGATTTTATTGCCAAGCCAATAGACCCGGAGTTACTGGCTGTAGTGGTGAAACGCGCTATCACTAAACATCAGCTGGAAAAAGAAGTACGGCAGTTAAAGCAAGGCTTGCAACAGCATAGCTTTTTGCCGAAGTTGGCTGGACATTCGCGACATATGGAAACAGTTCGTACCTTAGTGCAACGTATAGCACCAACC
>Ga0180008_1002312_pt1 | contig 10467 bp, 13 predicted proteins | sample MM_PW_MetaG_FD_121121 | JGI IMG/M metagenome (GOLD analysis project Ga0180008, IMG submission 121121) | Groundwater microbial communities from the Aspo Hard Rock Laboratory (HRL) deep subsurface site, Sweden - MM_PW_MetaG | ecosystem: Environmental > Aquatic > Deep subsurface > Groundwater... | reverse complement strand
TGCGCTGTGGCAGACCACGCTGGCGTTATTGCGTGAGGCCGGGCAGCTCGAAGGGCCGCACTTGCTTGGGCAACTGGCGGGACTGGCAGGCGGGGAGGCAGCAGGCAAGCGCCTGTTGGTGCGTTTGCGTCATTGCGCGCAGGTGCGAGTGGAGGCGGGCGCCGATGCGCCCATTTACCATTGGGTGGGTTGATGGGCGGCACTGGGAAGTTGCTGCGCGGCGTTATCTTGCGATTAATCTGTCGCGGCTAAAGCCCCACCCACGGAGTTCACTGTGCGCGTGGGCGGGGCTTTAGCCGCGAGATCCGCACCGAGCGGCGCAGAGGGTTTAGTAAATCGCCTGATACAGCTTGCGCCGGTAGGCCGTGACCAGTGGGTGGTCATTGCCGAGCAGGTCGAAGACTTGCAGCAGCGTCTTGTGCGGCAGGCCGTCGGCGTAGTTACGGTTGCGGATAAACAGTGCGAGCAGGGCGTCTAATGCTGGCTCGTAATGCTGGCGCGCCAACTGCTGTACTGCCAGTTGATAGCAGGCTTCATCATCTTCCGCGTTTTGCCCCAGACGGGTTTTCAGGCTGGCAACGTCGGGCAGTGCGCTGGCCTGGCGCAGAAAGGTCAGTTGCGCGCGGGCGCCGGCCAGGGCTTGTTTGTGCTCATCGCCTTTGACGGCGCCTAACACGGCTTCGGCTTCGTCCAGTTCGCCGCGTTCGGCCAGGCAGCGCGCGTAGAGAATCAGCGCCGCAGCGTGTTCATTGTTCTCCGTCAGCAGCACCTTGAGTACGGCTTCGGCATCGGCAAAACGCCCTTCGCTGAACAGCGCTTGCGCGGCTTCCATCGGGTCGGCCCCCGCTGGGGCAGGCTCGGCCACGTGGGGCTTGAGCATCTCGCGAATCGCCGATTCGGGCTGCGCCCCGGTAAAGCCATCGACCGGTTTACCCTCTTTGAACAACACCACCGTCGGCAGGCTGCGAATGCCAAAGCGGGCGACGATATCTTGCTCGATGTCGCAGTTGACCTTGGCCAGCAGCAACTCGCCTTGATACTCCTCGGTGATCTTCGCCAGCAGCGGCATCAATGCTTTGCAGGGCGCACACCATTCAGCCCAAAAATCCACCAGGACGGGTTGCTGAAAGGAGTTTTCGATGACCAGCTGTTCGAAGCTGGCGCTGCCTGCGATATCAACAATATAAGGGGAGTCGCTCATGGTCGGTCTCGGCTGAAATGCAATGGACTATAAATGCGGGCACGGCGCGCTGGATGCAAGGGGCGATTTAATCACGCTGAGCGTGGTACAGGCTGACGTGGCGAAACTCAGCCGGCTCGGCCAGGTCTGGCCAGGTGCACGCCTCGAGTATGCCAAGGCGCTGATACAGCGGGTGCTGGAAGTCGCGTACTCGGGAGTCGGCCACCAGCGCCTGACGGCCGCGACTGAGGAACTGGTTGAGCAACGGCAGGTTGGCGCGGTCGTACAGCACGTCGGCGACGATGATCAGATCGAAGCGGTCGGCCTCGGCGAAGAAGTCTGCGGAATAACTCAGCGCCACATCATTCAGTGCCGCGTTGGCCTTGCAGGACGCAATGGCCAGCGGGTCGAGATCGCAGGCCACCACTTCCAGGGCGCCGGCCTTGGCCGCAGCAATCGCCGCGACACCTGAGCCCGCGCCAAAATCCAGCACGCGTTTACCGCGCACCCACTCTGGGTGCTCTGCCAGCCAGCGCGCCAGCACCAGGCCGCTGGCCCAGCAGAAACACCAGTAGGGCGGTTCTTCAAGGATCAGGCGGGTTTCTTCCGGGCTAAAGCAGCGGTCCATGTTCGCAGGGTCGATCAGCCAAAGCTTGATCGCGGTGCCGGGTAGGGTTTGCGCGCTTAGCTGGGCGTCACCCAACAGTTGGCTGAGCGCCGCCTGCAGGGCGGCTGGTGCTGTCATGGCGCCGGTACCAGGCGTAGTTCACCGAGGGCCTGGGTTTCACTGCGGGCAATCGGTTGTTCGGGCAGGCGCAGAATCAGTCGGCCGGCCTGATTGGCGCGGCCGTGCAGCTCAATGCGGCTGTGTTTGTTAAAAGTTTCCGGGTTGAACGGCAGGCGAAATGCCAACGGCTTGCCGGTGCCGCGCAGCTGGATATTGCCCAGCAGCGCCTGCGGACGGCCGCGTTGATCGACGGCCAGCAGGGCGAGTTCGACATCTGCGCCGTTTGGTACATTCAGCAGGCTGCCACTCAGCTCGCGCTGATAGGCGGGTAGCGGCGCTGTTGCTACCTGGGCTTGAGGCAGCGTAGTGGTCGTGGCGGATGGACCATCGCGGGTGCAGGCCGCCAGGAGCGCGATCAGGCTCAATAAGATCAGCGATTGCAGCGGCGTAGGGTTTTTCATCGAGGGCATCAACTCCGCTGGTTTGGGTGGGCGCTTGTATACCGCAAAGCCCTCGGTTTGTCTTGCCAGAGGGATGCGCTACCATGGTGCTTTCGTTCTAAGGCTGGCTTTATTTATGCACTGCCCTTTTTGCGCTGCCAATGACACCAAGGTGATCGACTCACGGCTGGTTGCCGAGGGCGGGCAGGTACGTCGTCGGCGCGAATGCGTGGCCTGTGAAGAGCGCTTTACCACCTTTGAAACCGCCGAACTGGTGATGCCGCGCTTGATCAAGCAGGACGGTAGTCGTCAGCCATTCGATGAGGACAAGCTGCGTGCTGGCATGCAGCGTGCGCTGGAGAAACGTCCGGTGAGCATCGAGCGTTTGGAAGCGGCCATCGCCCATATCAAACATAAGCTGCGTGCTACCGGTGAGCGTGAGATCAAGTCGCTGGTGCTCGGTGAGTTGGTCATGGGTGAGTTGCAGAAGCTCGATGAAGTGGCCTATATCCGCTTCGCCTCGGTGTACAAGCGCTTTCAAGACCTCAACGAATTCCGCGAGGAAATCGACCGCCTATCCCGCGAGCCCATCAAAGGTTGATGATGAATTCCGATCACGCCTTTATGGCCCGTGCACTGGAGCTGGCCCGTAAAGGCCTGTACTCCACTCACCCCAATCCCCGTGTTGGCTGTGTAATCGTCCAGGATGGGCGCATCGTCGGTGAAGGTTGGCATGCCCGTGCGGGCGAGCCCCATGCCGAAGTGCATGCGCTGCGCCAGGCCGGTGACAGGGCCCGTGGTGCAACGGCCTACGTCACGCTGGAACCTTGCAGCCATCACGGGCGAACGCCGCCCTGTGCCGATGCGCTGGTTAATGCCGGTATCGCTCGCGTAGTGACGGCTATGCAAGACCCCAACCCACAAGTCGGCGGCAATGGCCTGTTGCGGCTGATGCATGCGGGTATCGCGGTGCAGAGCGGCGTGCTGGAGGTTGAGGCGCGTGCGCTGAATGCCGGCTTTATCAAGCGTATGGAGACGGGCCTGCCGTTTGTGCGGGTCAAGCTGGCAATGAGCCTGGATGGGCGTACTGCCATGGCCAGCGGCGAGAGCCAGTGGATTACCGGTCCAGCGGCGCGGGCGGCGGTACAGCGATTGCGCGCCCGCTCCAGCGTGGTGCTCACCGGTGCCGACACGGTGCTGGCTGATGAGGCGCGCTTGACCGTACGCCCCGATGAATTGGGGCTCGGCGCTGAGTTAAGCGCTTTGGCGCAGGCGCGGCCGCCGTTGCGCGTGCTGGTTGATGGGCGCTTGCGGGTGCCGCTGAGTGTTCCGTTCTTCCAGGCCGGCGCGGCCATGGTGGCGACCTGTGCGGCGGCGTCTGCGCGAGATCGCTATCTCGACGATGGACACGAACTATTGGCCGTGCCGGGCAGCAACGGGCATGTTGACCTGCGCAAGCTACTTGTTGAGTTGGCTGCGCGTGGTGCTAACGAGGTGTTGGTTGAAGCCGGTCCGCGTTTGGCCGGGGCGTTTGCCCGCTTGGGGCTGGTGGATGAGTATCAACTGTTCGTCGCGCCCAAACTGCTCGGCTCCAGTGCGCGGCCGCTGCTTGACCTGCCGTTAGCGCGGATGGCCGATGCGCCCGCGCTGAAAATTGTCGAGATGCGTGCCGTCGGTGATGACTGGCGAATTATCGCGGTGCCGCAGCCGGCAGCGTGATAAGTGGCTCTTGATGATGGCCCGTGATTAGCCATGGCGCGCCATTCAGGCTGTCGCTTAGCCATGCAGGGTGGCGGCAATTGTGGTAAAACGCGTCTCGGCTACGCAGGTGGTCGTAACGTTCTCAGGGCGGGGTGTAATTCCCCACCGGCGGTAATGACGCGCAAAGTGTCTAGCCCGCGAGCGCTTGTCCAAGGCGGTATAAGCCCCGGGACAAGGTCAGCAGACCCGGTGTGATTCCGGGGCCGACGGTTAAAGTCCGGATAAAGAGAGAGCGGGATTGCCTCAATAAGGCGCATTTAGGTGCGCCTTGAAATCCCTATCGATCAAACACGCCCTGTTTTTTATAAAACAGGAGTTGGTCTAGATGTCTGATTTATTTTCCGTGCCACGCGCATCTGGCGTTTTCCGCCAGTGCTGTGCCGTGGGCGCTAAACAGGGGGTGGCATGTTTACCGGCATAATCGAAGCCATTGGCAGTATTCGCGCATTGACGCCCAAGGGCGGCGATGTGCGGGTGTATGTAGAAACCGGGAAGCTTGACCTCGGCGACGTCAAACTGGGCGACAGCATTGCGGTTAACGGCGTATGCCTGACCGCTGTTGAGTTGCCAGGCGATGGTTTCTGGGCTGATGTCAGCCGCGAAACCCTAGCGCGTACCGCGTTTATCGATTTCAAGGCTGGCAGTAAGGTCAACCTGGAAAAGGCCCTGACACCCACCAGCCGTCTAGGTGGCCACCTGGTCAGCGGGCATATTGACGGCGTCGGCGAGATCGTCTCGATGGCGGAAAATGCCCGTGCTTGGCAGTTCACCATCCGCGCCCCGCGTGAGTTGGCCAAGTACATCGCCCATAAAGGCTCGATCACCGTCGATGGCACCAGCCTGACGGTCAACTCGGTCAACGGTGCTGAGTTCGAGCTGACTATCGTGCCGCATACCTTGGCCGAAACCATCATGGTCGATTACCGCCCCGGCAAGCAGGTAAACCTTGAGGTGGACCTGCTGGCCCGTTACCTGGAGCGTCTGTTGCTCGGTGACAAGGCTGCTGAGCCCGCTGCCTCGGGCATGACCGCAAGTTTTCTCGCCGAACACGGCTACCTGAACAAATAAGGAATCGCCCGCATGGCTCTTAACAGTATCGAAGAACTGGTCGAAGACATCCGCGCCGGCAAGATGGTCATTCTGATGGATGACGAGGACCGCGAGAACGAAGGCGACCTGATCATCGCCTCCGAGTGTGTCACCGCCGAGCACATCAACTTTATGGCGCGTTTCGCGCGCGGCCTGATCTGCATGCCGATGACCCGTGAGCGCTGCGAAACGCTCAAGTTGCCGCTGATGGCGCCGCGTAACGGTTCCGGTTTTGGCACCAAGTTCACCGTCTCCATCGAAGCCGCCGAGGGCGTCACGACCGGTATCTCCGCCGCCGACCGCGCGCGCACCGTGCAGGCAGCGGCCGCGAAGAACGCTCAGGCCGACGATATCGTCAGCCCAGGCCATATCTTCCCGCTGATGGCGCAAGCCGGCGGCGTGCTGGCGCGTGCTGGCCATACCGAGGCCGCTTGCGACCTGGCGCGTATGGGTGGCTTTGAGCCGAGCGGGGTGATCTGCGAGATCATGAATGACGACGGCACCATGTCGCGTCGCCCTGAGCTGGAAGTGTTTGCCGCCGAGCACGGCATCAAGATCGGCACCATTGCTGACCTGATCCACTACCGTTTGATGCACGAGCGCACGGTTGAACGTGCCAGCGAGCAGGTGCTCGACACCGAGCTGGGTCAGTTTAACCTGGTGACCTACCGTGATGGCGTGGAAGACACCGCGCACATGGCCCTGACACTGGGCACGGTGTGTGCTGAAGAACCGACCTTGGTGCGCGTGCACAACATGGACCCGCTGCGCGACCTGTTTCTGGTCAACCAGCCGGGCCGTTGGAGCCTGCGTGCGGCCATGGCCGAGGTGGCTAAGGCCGGTAGCGGCGTGGTGCTGCTGCTGGGCAATCCGCTGACTGGGCCAGAACTGCTGGCGCTGCTGGATCGTCAGCAACCGGCCAGCCCGGCCACGTACAGCACGGTCGGTGCAGGCTCGCAGATTTTGCGTGACCTCGGCGTGCGTAAGATGCGCCTGATGAGCTCACCAATGAAGTTCAATGCGATATCCGGCTTTGACCTAGAAGTTGTAGAATACCTGCCCGCTGAATAACGACTGCCGCGCTATGCGCTGTTTCGTTGGGCTATTCATTTTTTGCCCCTGGCTCTTTAACGCTATATGAGAATTGTTCCATGACCCTGAAGACCATCGAAGGTACTTTCATCGCCCCGCAAGGCAAATTCGCCCTGGTCGTCGGCCGCTTTAACAGCTTTGTTGTCGAAAGCCTGGTAAGTGGCGCCGTTGACGCCCTGGTTCGCCATGGCGTGAAGGAAGACGACATCACCATCATCCGTGCGCCGGGTGCCTTCGAGATCCCGCTGGTGGCACAGAAAGTCGCCCAGCGTGGTGACTTTGACGCGATCATCGCCCTCGGTGCAGTCATCCGTGGCGGCACCCCGCACTTCGAATACGTGGCGGGCGAATGCACCAAGGGCTTGGCCCAGGTGTCCATGGAGTTCGGTGTGCCGGTCGCCTTTGGCGTACTGACTGTCGATTCCATCGAGCAAGCCATTGAGCGCTCCGGCACCAAGGCCGGTAACAAAGGTGCAGAAGCTGCATTGTCTGCCCTGGAAATGGTTAGCCTGCTGGCGCAGTTGGAGGCCAAGTGAGCCAGACCGACGGTAACGGGCAGCCACCGCAAGCGCCGAAAAAAGGCCCTAGCACCAAGACCCTGGCACGCCGTCAGGCGCGCACGCTGGCCATGCAAGCACTGTATTCCTGGCACATGGCTGGGCAGCAGTTGAACGAAATCGAAGCGCAGTTCCGCGTCGATAACGACTTCACGGCAGTCGACGGTGCTTACTTTCACGAGATTCTGCACGGCGTGCCGCGGCAGAAGAGTGAGATCGACGGGGCTTTTGCGTCGTTGCTGGATCGCCCGCTGGATGAAATCGATCCGGTTGAGCTTTCGATCTTGCGTCTGTCGACCTTCGAGCTGAAAAACCGCATCGATATCCCTTATCGCGTGGTGATCAACGAAGGCATCGAGTTGGCCAAGGTGTTTGGTGCAACCGACGGGCACAAGTTCGTTAACGGCGTGCTGGACAAGCTGGCGCCGCGTTTGCGGGCCGATGAAGTTCGCGCCCACAAGCGCTGATCTGGCTTGAGTGCCTTGGGTGAGTTCGAGCTGATCCGTCACTACTTCGCCGCTGCGTCCTGTGCGCAGGCTGGCGAAGGCGTGGCTTTAGGTATTGGCGACGACTGTGCCCTGCTGGAGTTGCCAGCTGGCGAACAGCTGGCCATCTCCACTGACACCCTGGTTAGTGGGGTGCATTTTCCCCTATCACCTGACCCTTATCTGCTCGGCCAACGCGCGCTGGGTGTCTCGGTCAGTGATTTAGCAGCGATGGGCGCGACGCCTGTCGGCTTTACCCTCGCCTTAACCTTGCCTGGCGCCGAGCCCGATTGGTTGCAAGCTTTTGCTCGCGGTTTGGACCACATGGCGCAACGCTGTGCGATTCGACTGATTGGCGGCGACACCACTCGCGGTCCGCTGAGCCTCACCCTGACGGTTTTCGGCCGTGTGCCTACCAGTATGGCGCTGACGCGAAAGGGCGCCCAGGTTGGCGATCTACTCTGCGTGGGCGGCGAACTGGGCGATGCTGCGGGTGCGTTGCCGCTGGTGCTGGGGCAGCAGCAGGCTGAGCCAGCAGTGGCCGCTGCGCTGTTGGCGCGTTACTGGTCGCCCATGCCGCAGCTTGAATTGGGCCTGGCCCTGCGCGGCAAGGCCAGCGCCGCGCTGGATATCTCCGATGGTTTACTCGCTGATTGCGGGCATATTGCCGCCGCGTCTGGCGTGGGGCTGATTATCGAGCAGGCGCAGGTGCCGCTTTCCGCCGCCTTGCGGGCCTTTGCCGGAGAGTCGGTGGCGCGTCAGTGCGGTTTAAGCGGCGGCGATGATTATCGGCTGGCCTTTACCTTGCCGGCGCACTATCTCCCTGAGTTACAGCAGACCGGCTTGCCGGTGCAGGCGATTGGCCGGGTCGTGGCCGGCCAGGGCGTTACCCTGCTGGATCCACACGGTCAGCCCGTTCAGCTGCCCCGTAGCGGCTATCAACATTTTGGAAGTGTCCGTGACTGATCATCCCAAGCAAGTTCCTGCCGAGTTCGTACCGCCTTCGGTGTGGCGCAATCCCTGGCATTTCCTGGCCTTCGGTTTCGGCTCTGGCACCTTGCCGAAAGCGCCGGGTACCTGGGGCTCGCTGGTGGCATTGCCGTTTATCCCGCTGCTTCAGTTACTGCCGGACTGGGGTTATTGGCTGATGCTCAGCCTTACCATGCTGTTTGGCTTCTGGCTGTGCGGCAAGGTGGCCGATGACCTGCGGGTGCATGACCATGAGGGCATCGTCTGGGACGAAATGGTCGGCATGTGGATTACCCTTTGGCTGGTGCCGGACGGCTGGGGCTGGCTGCTGCTAGGCTTTCTATTGTTTCGCCTGTTCGACATTCTCAAGCCGTGGCCGATTCGCTGGATCGATCGGCATGTGCATGGCGGTGTCGGCATCATGCTTGATGACGTTCTCGCGGGAGTATTCGCCTGGTTGGCGCTGCAACTGATTGTCTGGGGTTGGGCCAATGGGCTGGCTGCTGCACTGGGTTGGTGATGTGTAGGAGTTAGGCAATGGAGCGCTGCGTTTATTGGATGCTATGGGCTGTAGTGAGCGTGGTCAGTACCTTGGCCTGTGCTATCGAGCCGACACCGGTACGCATCGCTGCCGAATCTTGGCCGCAGCACACCAATGCCGATGGTCACGGCCTGGCCTGGGATATTTTCCGGGCGGTGTATGAGCCGGCAGGCGTGCAGTTGCAGATAAACAGCGTGCCCTATACCCGCTCGATTGGTCTGGTGCAGCGTGGCGAAGCCGACGCCTGGGTAGGCTCCTATCGCAATGAAATCGCTGACCGTGTGATTTACCCGCGTTGGCACTATGACGCCGACAATGTTGTGGCGCTGGGGTTGGCCAGTACGCCAGCGCCGACCCTTGAAAGCATCGGTTCGTTTCGACTGGCGTGGGTGCGCGGTTATGAATACCAGCGCTATTTGCCAAATTTGCACCAGTACCGCGAAGTGCTGCGCCGCAGCGGTATCCTCGGCATGCTGGATCAGGGGCGCACAGATTTCTATCTCGACGCTCAAGATGAAGTGACATTTATTTTGCGTGATGCCCGTGTGCCGTCGCGCTACCGCGTTTATCCGTTGACTGAGTTGCCGCTGTATTTGGGCTTTGGCGATAACCCGCGCGGCCGGGCCCTGGCCGATTTGTTCGATAAACGCATGGACGTGTTGGTGGCAGATGGCAGTTTGCGGCCGATATTCCAGCGCTGGAAGCAGTCTTATCCGTTTGATTAACCTGTGTGAGGCCGTCCATGTACGCCCTGAAATTAATCCTATTGAGCGTGCCGTTGCTATTGAGCAGCTGGGTAATGGCGGCCACCCAGGTGCGTGTCGTCGGCCTGTTCCCCGGCGCTGCCGTATTGAATGTTGAGGGGCAGCGCAAGCTGGTCAAGGTCGGCCAGGTTGGCCCGCGTGGTGTGCAGGTGATCAGTGCCGACAGCCGTGGCGCGGTGTTGCGTGTCGACGGTATTGAGCGCAGCTATAGCCTCAGCCGCGAGTACAGCAACGGTTTTGCCGAAGCGCAGAAGAAGCAACTCAGCGTAGCCAAAGGTATCGGGGGGCATTACTGGGTGGCCGGCTCGGTGAACAGTCAGTCCATCCAGTTTCTGGTCGATACCGGCGCCACCTCGGTGGCGCTTAATGATGAGCATGCTCGCCGGTTGGGTATTGATTACCGGGTGATTGGCTCGCCTTTGCAAGTCAGCACCGCCAGTGGCACGGCACGCGGCTGGCGCGTGACGCTGGATCGGGTCAAGGTCGGTGAGCTGGAAGTGTTGGGGGTTGAGGCTGTGGTGCTCGAAGGCAGTTCACCTCGCGAAGCCTTGCTCGGCATGAGCTTTCTCAGTCGGGTTGGCTGGAAAGTGGAGCAGGATATGCTGGTGCTGGAATCCAAGTACTAAGAGCCTGTTTACGGCCTGCTGCGCGTCAGCCCTGTGGCGTTAAAAACAGGGCGCCAGCTCGCAAGAGTGAAAACAAATGCTAGGCGGCTCGATCCTTATCATCAGTAATTCAAGCTGACCGGCTGCTGGGGCCTGCTGTTACAATGCCGGCCTGATTATTCCCTGCCCATTTCCTTTAGGAGTATCCGGTGTCCGTCGTGTTTGTCGCCGCCTCCCAGTTGCCTACGCCTTTTGGC
>Ga0180008_1002311_pt1 | contig 10477 bp, 13 predicted proteins | sample MM_PW_MetaG_FD_121121 | JGI IMG/M metagenome (GOLD analysis project Ga0180008, IMG submission 121121) | Groundwater microbial communities from the Aspo Hard Rock Laboratory (HRL) deep subsurface site, Sweden - MM_PW_MetaG | ecosystem: Environmental > Aquatic > Deep subsurface > Groundwater... | reverse complement strand
TGTTATTAAGACCCACCCGTGGTATGCGTATTATTACGCCATGGACGTGCTCAAGAAACCATGGCCGGAGGCTGAGGATGTTATCAAGACCGACCCAGGGTTCGCGTATAATTACGCCAGGAACGCGCTCCAGCTCAGCGTCGAGGATGCCAAGGCATGGGCAGGCATAGAGCCAACAAAGACCGCAACAGCCAGTACTACAAAAAAGGGAGTGTGAATAGATGAAACTAACTAAGAAACTACTGAAAGAGTACCGTGGGAAAGCGATTGAAGCGGGGGCGTGCAGTAGGGCTATCGAGGTGATTGACCTTGTACTGGCTGGGAAGATGACTCTCAAGCAGTTCAAGGGCCTGGAAGAGTTCCCTATGTGGTGCTTATGGTATGCCAAGAGGGTCATCCGTGGTCCGTGGCCCGAGGCCGAAGATATCATCAGGACCGACCCATGGTTCGCGTATAATTACGCCAGGAACGCGCTCAAGCTCAACTCCGAGGATGACGGGGCATGGGTAGGCACAGAGCCAACGTCAACCACCTCAGCCAGTACTACAAAATAAAACCGTGATAGCATGAGAGACATAATACCGCCGGAACTCCTCAACAAGGACGAGATACTAAGGATAAACACCATCCTGGAAATACTCAAGGACTACGATAACCATATCATCCTCGATGTCGGCACCGGTGACGGCAGGATAGCGCTTGAGAAGGCCATGGACGGGTGCAGGGTAATAGGCATAGACAACTCAACCAACCAACTCGCGGAAGCTGAACGGTATAAGGCCAAATACGAATACGAGCACCCCCCGGTATTCCTTAACATGAGCGCAACCGCCATCGAGTACCCGGACAACTACTTCGACCTTGTAATGGCCAGTGAGATGCTTGAGCACCTGACCGATGCCGACCTATTACGTGTTACCCAGGAGATGAAACGCGTCTGCAAGCCTGACGGAATCATACTCGTGACCGTGCCCTGGAAGAACTGCATACTCGGCAGTCCTGAATGCCCGCACCTCCAGTCCCTGGACTATGGGGATTTGGCCGTATACTTCAATATCACGGACACGTTCGATATCAAGCTCCACGACGATCCCGGGAAATGGATAGGCATACTCGCCATAAACGTCCCGCGCATCAGCATAGTCATACCCTCATACAACAACGGCAGGTTCATAGGCGAGGCGATAGAGTCCGTCCAGGGCCAGGTAAACTTCCAGGACTACGAGCTAATCATAGTCGAGGACGGGTCCACGGACGACTCGTTAAGCATCATCCAGCAATACGATAATATCAAGCTCATCATCCATAACGGGAACAAGGGCGTGTCCCAGGCTTGGAGCACCGGGCTTGCCCAGGCTCGGGGCGAGTATTGCATGATACTCAGCTCTGACGACAGGTTCGCCCCGGACGCGTTCGTTCATATGTATAACGCCATCACCAGCGACCCGGACATAGTCCTCGTCCACGGCCAGGTAATCAACATATCCGAGGACGGTGAATCCCTTAACCACATACCCTGGACACCGCCGGAACACGATTACGACCTGCTCATGAGAGAGAACTACATAGGCCACGCGGTCCTTGTGGATTCACGGCTGAAGACGGAAAAGACCGTCCTTGGCGAAACGATACTCACCGCCGAGCCTGACGAGTGGGGCTGTTGCGATTACGGGATGTGGCTCAAGATAGCCGACTACGCGCACCGGGCCGGCAAGAGGTTCAAGAGACTGGAGCATGTCCTTTACTATTACCGGAACCATCCCAAGGCTACCAGGAACACGAAAGAGCGTAAGGAGCGTATGCCCGGGTTCGAGGACATCGTGCACAAGAAAGCAAAGAAACGGCGGAACAAGAAAGTGAAGTGATATGTTAAACGTCAATTACTGGATGACCAACGTCAAGCACATATCCGATTATGGCGGTGACTGTATCAGCGAGATAATGGAGATGCGCGCCTGCCAGTCCATACCACTGGTGAACGAGCTGTACTATAACACCGAACCCTTCCACATATACCCGGCAAAGACATACTACCCGAACAAGGAAGCCACCGGCGACGCCTGGGAAGAGGTCAAGAACAATGTGGACGTGTTACACATCCGGGGCATAGACCCGTTCCGGACCATCCGGCCACGGACAAATAAACCCATAATCTATTTCGGGAGCCCGTTGGAGAAGGACGCATTCGAGCAATCCGATGCCGTGGAGGTGTTCGCACCGTGCTGGAAGCAATGGCTCGTGGAAGACTATGCAGTGCCCGAGGACAAGATATACGTCATACCCCAGGCCGTGGACACGGACGTGTTCAAGAAGATGGATGCGCGATCACTACGGGACAGGTACGACTGTGACATCCTGCTCGGCTATGTCGGGAGCACCCAACAGACGTATCTCCGGGTATACCTGAACAAGCTAATGAAACGGTTACTGAAGCACAACCCACGGACGCACCTGGTCATCCTTACGTACGAGCTTCAGAAGAACAAATACCTGTTATTCGACGACGCCACCATGGGGCACGTATCCGTACATTCAGTACCGCACGATGAGATACCCATGTGGTATAACGCGTTCGACATCGTATTATGCCTCGGCACCGCACCGTATGCCGGGAACATGAAAGAGGTCGAGTGCCAGGCTTGTGAGTGTCCCACGGTCGCGTTCAACCTTGATAATCGTAGGTATAGATTTGGTGAAGATTACCCATACCTGGCCAAGATAAAGAAGTTCAAGGGCCTTAGAATGGAGAACCCGGACTATAACGAGACCGACCTTGTGCGGAAGATAACGTATCTGATGGACAACCCGAAAGAGCGTGACCTGATAGGCAAGCGCAACCGTGTCCAGGCCGAGAAGTTCAGCATCCGGAACGTCGGGAAGATGATAATGAAGATGTATGGGGAGATACTATAATGCTATACGTCGAGACATACGACATGCAGACCGTGGACTGGAAATGCGACGGTAGGCTGGACCATCTCAGGACGTTCATCAAAGAAGGACAGATAGGTAACACGACCATCATCAGCCCCGCATTCGCCAGGCTCGCCCTCAGCAACCCGTACAACAAGAACAAGCAATGGAAGATACGGCACCTGGGAACCTCGGTCCAGTTCAACGCATCCGACCATGGCCTGATAACCGTCGGACCCCAGGCATACTTCGGAGACAACTGCGTCCTGTACGCGTCCGGGTCCAAGATAACCATAGGCGAGCATCTCAAGATGGCCCCCGGGAGCGCGGTATATGCCTCATACCATGACACGTTCGATAAGAACCTGACGGTCAAGGGCGAGGTCAGGATCGGCGATAGCGTATGGCTGGCCCAGAACGCCGTGGTCTTACGCGGTGTCACCATCGCCGACAACTGCACGGTAGGGGCCAATTCCGTTGTCACCAAATCATTCTTAGAACCATACTCGGTCATAGCCGGGAACCCGGCAAAACTGATAAAGATAGCCACGGAGGGACACGAATGATAATCCCGCCCCAGAGGATAACCGTTAACCCTAACGTGCTCCAGGACCTGGAACGTCTACTCAGCTCCGGCCAACTATCGTTCGACAAGAACGTTAAACGGTTCGAGGACGAGTGGGCCAGGTATTGCGGACGGAAGTACTGCGTGACCACGAACAGTTGCACATCCGCGTTAGAGATAGCCATCCGCGCCATGGACATACCCAAGGACAAGAGGATAGTGGTCCCCACCAATACATACGGTGCCACGGTCCAGGCCTGCTGGAACGCCGGGTATACGGTCGAGCTTGTGGACATCGAGCCGGACATGAACATGGACATTACAAAGATAGACTGGGGCGATGACATTGGCCTTATACTGCCCGTATTCATTGGAGGGAACGTACCTCTTCGGACCCAGGAACTATGCGAGAGGGCATACGACAACGACATACCTATGCTTGCCGACTCAGCCCACGCCCACGGCGTCAAGGATGCCACCAACTACAGCGACATAACCTGTTTCTCGTTCTACGCCACCAAGCTAATGACCACGTTCGGCGAGGGCGGGTGCCTGGTCACGGACGATGAGGACATTGCCGAGTTCGCCAGGCAATACCGGCACCATGGCAGGACGGGCGAGGGCATGTTCTGGACCCATCGCGGGCCTGGAGCGAACATGTGCATGACCGAGGCCCAGGCCGTTGTCGGACTGAGCCAGCTGACGGAGCTTGACCGGTTCCTGGCCAACCGTCGCAAGATAGCCAGCATCTACAACCAGGAGTTCGAGCCAGTTTTCGAGAATGGCAACTATTACAAATACCTGGTCAAGGGCACCCCGAGCATCCGTAAGAAGGGCATAACCCTGGCATCCCCGGTCTACCCCACACCGATACACAAGCACCCGTTCTGGAGGGGCAATAAGCGCTATCCCGTGGCCGACCATGAATGTCCTAACCATTTCTGTTTACCAATTTACAACGACATGACGCCCGAGGAGGCGAACTATGTTATGGATAATGTGGAGGTAGTTAAATGAAAATAGTCCTGCTTAACCCGCCGTTCTACCGGTTCCTCGGCTCGCATAATAACGATTCCCGACTGGGCTTAGGATACCTATCGGCGATACTCACACGGGCCGGGTATGACGTTCAACAATACAATGCGGACTACCTATCGTCCAAGGACTACGCCAGTCAAAAGGGCCTGTTCGAGCACTCCATGGACTTCGCGGATAGCGTGAAGAAACCATACCACCCCATCTATGTGGACATATTCAACACGATAGACCGGCTCAAGCCCGATATCGTGGGTATGACGGTCATGGCAGGAACGGTCATTCAGTCCGAGATTATCGCCAAGTATTGCTCAGACCACGGAATACGGGTAATAGTCGGCGGGACCATGGTAACATTGGCCCTATCCGAGATGATAAAGAACCCGAGCTTCCACCAGCTGGTTGCGGGCGAGGCTGAGAAGGTCATCATCCAGGCCGTGGAACATCCCGAGCGCCGGATAATCGTAGGGACCACGCCCTCGGACCTGAACACGCTCCCGTTCCCGCAACGGAACAACTTCATCGGCGAGCAGGACGAGATAGCGCATGGCAGTATCCAGACCGCCCGAGGTTGCCAGATGCGGTGCAAGTATTGCGTTAACCATTTGCTCGGCGGGGAGATCCGGTTCAGGAACCCGCGCAATGTCGTGAATGAGATAGAGCAACTTGTCAAGGATTACGGCGTTAAAAACTTCCGGATATTCGACGACACGTTCACGGTGAACAAGAACCGGGTATTCGAGATTTGCGAGGAGATACTGAAACGGCGTTTGAACATTACGTTCTTCATTGAAACGCGGGTGGACTGCCTGGACCGTGAGATAATCGAGGCCCTGAAGATAGCCGGGATGAACAAGGCCAAGCTCGGCATAGAATCCGGTAGTGAACGGATACTCAAGATTTACAAGCCACAGTATAACAAGGACAAGATACGAAACGTGGTATCCATACTCAAGGAAAACGATATATTCGTAAGCCTGAACTGGATGTTCGGGTTCCCGGAGGAGACGGACGCCGACCTCCAGGCCAGTATCGACTTTGCCACGGAACTGCACGGGGACTGGAACACCATAAGTTCATTGGCCCCATACTACGGTACTGACCTGTTCGACGAGCTTCCCGAGGACAAGAAGAACTCGTGGAAGGGTTACTTCCATACAATGAAACACCCGGTCATGAACGACCGATTATCCGAAACACTAATAACCAAGTTCCTCGATATAAATAACGAGCTGGGGCTGGAACGATGAAACGAACCAATAAAGTATTACTGCTTGCACCGCATACGGACGATGGCGAGCTGGGCTGTGGCGGGACCCTGGCCCGGATGGTCATGGCCGGGCACCAGGTCAAATACGTGGCGTTCTGCGCCCCGCAAAAGAACCTGGAACGCGAGCTTGAGCGTGCCATGGGCATACTGGGCATAGACGATTTCTCCATACTCGACCACAAGATACGCAACTTCGACAGGCAACGCCAGGACATACTCGACATGCTGGTAGGGCTGAACGAGGATTACGTCCCGGACCTGGTATTGCTCCCGTCCGTTCACGACATGCACCAGGACCATACCGTGGTCTATAACGAGGGCTTGAGGGCGTTCAGGAAAACGAGCATACTATCCTACGAGTTGCCGTGGAACCATTTGACGTTCAACACGCAAGCGTTCATCCCGTTACGTGTGGAGCACATGAAAAAGAAGTTACAGGCCCTTAAATGCTATTACACCCAGCGCGACCGGGACTACATGGCCAAGGACTCCATCCGGTCCACGGCCCGGGCCAGGGGTATGCAGATAGGAACCAAATATGCGGAATGCTTTGAGGTGGTTAGATGGATAATGAACGGAAGATCGTTTCAGTTATAGGAACACGGCCCAACATAATCAAGATGGCCCCACTGCATAAGGAACTCCTGGCCCGGGGGCACAAGCACGTCATAGTCCATACCGGCCAGCACTACGACAATAACATGTCCAAGGACCTGTTCACGGAGTTCGACCTTCCCGAGCCTGACTATGAATTAGGCGTGAAGAGCGGGCACCTCACCACCAGACTCTCGAACATGCTCATGCCCATCACCGATATCCTGGCCGTTGAACTACCCGACTGGGTCCTGGTATACGGCGACACGTTAAGCAGTCTCGCGGGCGGGCTGGCCTCTGTCCAGAACCGGTTCAAGACCGCGCACGTAGAGGCGGGCATACGCAACGATAACATGCTCATCACTGAACACTTCGACCGTGTGATACTCGACCGTATCTGCCAGCTCAACTTCTGCGCCACTGAACTTGATTACCTGACCCTCCGGAACGAGTGCATAGGCAAGACCGCGAGACAGGTGGGCGATGTCATGTACGACCTGTTCCTGGCCATGGGCAAGACCACGAGCAACCATAACCTGGAGGACCGGGTGTTAATGACCCTGCACAGGCCGGAGAACGTGGACGACCCCGCCCGGCTCCAGACCATACTCGACATGATAGGGGACTCACAATCCAAGGTCATATGGCCCATCCACCCCCGGGCAAAACTGAACCTCAAACGATACAACATCCGGGTCCCTGCCAACCTGGAGCTTACCGAGCCCCGGAACTACCACGACATGGCATACCTGCTCCAGAACTGTCATCTGGTAATAACCGACAGTGGCGGGCTACAGAAGGAGGCGTATTGGGCCAAGAAACCGTGCATAGTCGTGTTCAATGACGTTGTCTGGCACGGCATATTCCAGACCGGGAACCAGGCCGTTGTCAAGAACCTGGCCGACCTTCCAGGGCTGATACTCAGCTTCCGTGGCACCATACACTACCCCAACCTGTTCGGGGACGGGACCGCGTGCAAACAGATAGTGGACGAGCTTGAGAAGGAATACTCGGACAGTGTCTGGGAGAGTTGAATGTCCTACGACAACCCGGAACGGTTGGAATTTTGCAAGGCACAGCGTAAGACATACCCGGACCAGCCCCGGGTATACCCGGACACGAACATCCCGGCCTGGGTGCGGATGGGCGTGAACGTGTGCATACACCAGGGCGTATTCTTCACGGACGGGTTTGGCTACGCCCGGGACGAGAACGGGGACTGGTTGCACATACCCCACGTTGGCGGGATCGTCATAGGCGATGATGTGGACATATACCCGGGCACCACCATCAACCGGGGCACGGCAGAGGATAATGTCACCACCATCGGGCCAGGGACGAAGATAGACCACCACTGCCACATAGGGCACAACTCCACCATAGGCGAGAACTGTGTGATATGCGCCGGTGTCATCGTCTGCGGTAGTGCCATAATCGGGAACAACGTCTGGATAGGCCCCGGCTCCATCATCAAGAACAAGGTCTACATCGCCGACAACGTCTATATCGGCTGTGCGTCCAATGTAGTATCCGACATCACGATAAGCAACTCGCTCGTCTACGGCAACCCCGCCCGGGTCCAGCGCAACGGCCCGCTACCGCATAATAAGCTCGGATAGGGTTATATCATTATTTTTGCAAAAACGATTTATAGTAATACCCGCATATACGTATTGATACGCAAGTCAGGAGTGTTGCTATAAATGGCACTTAGCGGTAAATTGGAATATACCCAGGCTGATGGAGCGTTGACCGAAGCTTTTCAAGAGGTCACGTTCTCCGTCGATGGGACTGTGCGAACTTATCCGAACGCGATAGAGGTCGTGAACGATGAGGCGTCAGGCAGTACCAAGGTCGTCAAGGTCGCGATAAACGCGGGCGAGCAGGTATGTGCCACGCTCACCGCCGGGCAAAAGGTCCGGTACTCTATCAAAAAGGTGAAACAGCTCAAGCTGGCCCGGTCCGCCACGGGCGCACCGTCGTATACCGCCCGTGGGGTGTTATAGATGGCGTTTGGCGGCGGCGACTTTGAGGTCACGAACGACGGGCTCATACCCGGGATAGCGTCGGACGTGACCGATATCAAGACCTACCTATCCGGGGAGGGCATCCAGGGCAAGTTCGATTTCTCCAAGTCCGGCCCTGTAGAGGAGGGGGCCTTCCAACTATTTGCCATATCCGTTATAGATACGGCGAATGGTGCGATAACATCCGCAAACATCGACATAACCAGCATATCTGCGGTAATGTCCAAGTCAACTGGCGGGGGCGCGTTCTCGGCGGTAGGCATCACCCAGCCGACATTCTCGAAGGAGAACGGGCGGGTATACTGCAACTACCAATTCCTGACTGCGCAATGGGAAGCCGGGGATATGTACAAGTTGGAAGTATCCGGGATAGCACTCACCATCGGGTCCGACACCCAGACCGTCCCATACGGCAACTGGTCCAACATCATAACCGAACTGGTCAACCTCGAAACCAAGGTGGACAGCATCCAGACCGATATAGGCGACCCCTCGGCCAGGACGAACTTCAAGGACATCGAGGACATGATCGGGATACCCGATGCTGCCAACTCGTGTTTGGACGACATGCTCAGGACGGGGTATGACAGTACCGCCATAACCTCGAACAATGACGGGTCAGTAATGGAACGGTTGGAATGGGTAAGCGCGAACATTCCCTCCCTGACGGACAAGGGCGTTGTCCAGATAGCCACCACTACCGAGGACCTACAGCAGGCTGCGGCATCGTATGACCTACTTACAGGTACGACACAGGCCGTTATCCTTGAAGGGCTCTCCATCAAACTCCCGAACGTGAACGTCTCGGACGATGCCACCATAACCAGCATCTCGATACAGACCGATGACGTTACGCCCTCGGTCATCATCTCGTCCGCAACCGGGGCAAAGGCGAACCTGACCGCAGAGGCGGAACTGTCATGGACCGGGTTTGTCAAGATAGCGGTGGGGACCAAGATTCAACTGACTATCAACGGCGGGGCCGCTGATGCCCCGACCGTATGCTCCATCACGGCCAAATACCGTGCGATAGCGGATGGGGGAACCCTCGCATGACGATGGAGATAAATGGCCGTCCGATATTCGAGACTGATATTTCCTGCCTGTATCAGTTATTCGAGAAACTGCCCAACATATATCCCGCATTGACGAACGGTGGGGTGACCGCCGTAGCCGGGCATGCCAGCGCGAACACCTGGGGTAATTATGTGGACATCCTCCCGGCCCTGACCATAGACGCGGACCCGTCACAAACATACTTCGACATATCCGCCATTGACGTGACGGGCATAACCAACAATTCAGTATTGTACTTCGAGTTCCAGTACAATAGCATAACGGTTGGCCGTGGGTATTATGCATATTCCGGGACCGGGTCGAACCTTACCCGTAACTCGGCCTTCAAGATGATCCCCATAAAGAAGGTTGCGGGTCAGGCCCTCAAGATGCGGATAATGTCCAACCAGGCCGGGGAAAGCATAGACATAAACCCGATACTCTGGTGTGAGGGCAACCCATAGAGGTGATGAGAAATGCCACAATACGTCAATGGAATCCCGGTAAACGACAGGACCGGAAAACCCTCACTAAAGACAAAACCCCTCCCGGTTGCAGGGGCTCAGCATGTAGGGAAGGTCCTCAGGCTTGGAGATAACCGATACATCTGTATCAAGAGCGGGCGCGGCGGTTACGGGTGGGTCCCATATTACAAAGGTGGTGAATGACATGGGCACGTTCATAAACGGAGTTGAGATCGAGCCTAAACCGATGCTTGTATCCAGCCTCCCGACTCCAGCGGCAGCATACCTCGGGCTATCCGTCCGTATCAATCCCGGAGGTGGTGCCAGGTCCAGAACCTATAGGTGCGAGGTCGGGGATGCTGGAACGTATCTGTGGGTAGAAGTAGTGAACGGAGGCGCGTAGAATGTTCCTTGAGATGCTGATACTGATTGCGGTCCTGTTCGGGATAATGCCTACTGAGCATAGGGAGAAGAAAGAGTCCCCTGGTGAGATACGAGAGAAGGATAAGGCATTTCGGAAGGACCGGAGGGAGAGGGCTTTGCAAAATAAAGG
>Ga0180008_1002310_pt1 | contig 10482 bp, 20 predicted proteins | sample MM_PW_MetaG_FD_121121 | JGI IMG/M metagenome (GOLD analysis project Ga0180008, IMG submission 121121) | Groundwater microbial communities from the Aspo Hard Rock Laboratory (HRL) deep subsurface site, Sweden - MM_PW_MetaG | ecosystem: Environmental > Aquatic > Deep subsurface > Groundwater... | reverse complement strand
TTATCGGACATATGGAAAGGAGGTGAGAAAGCTATGCCTAAGAAACTTGAAAGGCCATCATTTGAGAAGCCGGGTAATTTCAATCCGTGGACTTGCCCCCGCTGTGGTAGTCAGAATACTCAGCTGCGGTTGAAGTCTAATACTTATGTCTGCAAGCGTTGTAGGCATGAGTTTCCGTTCTTTGACATGGGTGAAACTTATAAGGAGTGATATGTTTAAAGAAAATTGGGGTATGTATACAAAGTTGTCCTTTTTGACGAGAGGGGAGCGGAGATATAAGGCTATTTCTAAGAGGGTGCAGCGTCTTGAGAAGGCGTTGCAGTTCAGGGATGAGCTTGAAATTCGTGTTCAGGTAGCTAATCTCAGTTACCTCTTTCGCAGGTGGGAGCTGGAATTAAAGAAAAGTTGATAGTTAGGACTTGACAAATCTTAAAAAGTATGTTATTCTGATAATAGGACTTTGAAAGGAGGCAGGAAATGAGGGAGCGAGAGAAGGCTGAACAGTCGGCCAGGGAAGCTTATCGGAAGGCTACACTGCCAGCTTGGGAAGCTTACCTGAAGGCTAAACAGTTGAAGGAGGAGCTATGATAGAAGATGACTTAACTTTAGAGGAGCTAAGGAATGGTCTTTATTTCAGCTATGCTTGTCGAGCATTGTTAGGTGGTGGTAAAGGTACGTTTATTATGCTTCAGCTATATGAGCAATCGCCTGAGCACTATCGCTTAACAATGGATGCTGCCAAAAAGGAGCTGCTCAAAACTCATTCCGGGTTACGAGAGGCTATAGCTGAGCGGTATCGGCAGCTGCAGATGGTTGCTGGAGACTTGATGAGGGAAAGGAGTAATTAAATGGACTACAGAAAATGGATATTTTTTAGAGTGTTGCATATAGCCAGGGTAACTAAAGGGCTGAGTGTGCCTAAAAAAGAGCGTCGGTCTAAGTTGTTTTGGTATAGGAGTGGTTTGTTTGATGGTATTATCATGTATGAAAGGAGGTGATATTGAAGTAAGAAAACGTTATACTAAAAGGGAGTTGATAGAAATCTACTATGCTAAAAAGGAGGGAAGGATGCCAGAGATAGGAACCGAGGTTAGAGAAGGAGCAGATGACGTTAAGCTAAATATTCCTTATGAGATTGTCAATGTGGAGGATGTCCAGACTGATGTAGCGATGTATAAGGGTATTAGAGTAGAGCTTCTGAGTGTTAAGGCTCAGACTGGTACTGTTATGTTGTGGAAGCGACCGGTTACAGGCACAGGCTCTAAGTTGGGTGTGTTTATTACGAAGCTAGGCTCTAATACTGATAGGTGGCTACACAAGTGGGTTATCTTCAGGGAATGGGAAGCTAAGAAGCGTCTAATTGAGCTTGTTCCCGCTCCAGCCGAGAGGGTAACTAAAGCCAAGACTAGCAAGGGTATTGCCAAAGCAGTCAAGAAATGAACGTAACTTTGCTGAAGGAGAGGGGCCCAAGCCCCTCTCCTTTAAAGGAGAGGAGGAAGTCAATGAAGTGCATATTGCTAAGTATGGTTTCGTACCATCTGAATGGTTATCTTCCTAATGGTGGTGCTGAGTGTCGCAAAGAGGAGTGTGCCTGGTGGGATAAGGCTAGAAATCGCTGTGCTGTATTAACTATTGGTGAGCAGCTAGTTGGTATAGATTGGTCTTTGCATAATGTGGAATGTAAGCTACCTGAGCATGAGAGGCTTATTTAGAAAGGAGGTACTTTTGGAGACTGGACAGAAGATAGGACAGGCAAAACAGCTGGCACCTTTCTATATTAGAAAGGTAGCGAGGTCTGGTAACTCCAGGTCTATGAGTGTCAGTAATATATTACCTGGAGACTGGCTGGTAGTTAAAATTATTGTCATGAGGACTGCTGAGGGGGTGAGGGAGCTAAGAATACAAGAGATAAAGTGAGGAGACTATGGCTCATCAATTACTCCAGGTGATTACTGATATTGATAAGTCACACGCTGGATTAGGAAAAGCTGTAGCCTTCTCAATTATCTGTGTTAAGGCGAGATTATGCTTATTAGTAGTAGCTCCGTCTGGCTGTGGCAAGTCTGTTATTACCGATGCTATGGGTGAGGCCCACCCAAGTCCTCTCAAGTTACTGAGCGTAACAAAAGCCAGGCTGGTAACTTACCAGGATACCTTCACTGGCTTTCAGGGAGTAGTGCTAATGGACGATATAGCAGGAGCAGGAAGTATGTATGAGCGTAAAGAAACGCTAGTTGCCTTCTCTATGTTATGTTACTCTCATTCTATATCCAAGCATACCTTTACATCAGACTTTGAGATACACGACTTTCATGGCTCTACTATAATGAATATCCAGCCGTCTATCTTGGCTGAGATATATCAGTATCCAGAGTGGGAGTCTCTAATCTCAGAGAAAACGTTAAGGTATTATCATCTATATCGCCCTACTAAGCCTAACTCAGCCAAACCTGTTATTAGGGTGGACTGGGGAATAGAGATTGACAAGGTTAAGAAACCAAGACACGACTTCAAGTTATATCCTACTTTAGAGAAGATAGGAGGAATACAATGGAGCGATGCCAGGACACTAGAGCACTTAGACACTCTAATGAAAGCTATCGCTGCTCTGGATAGGAGGGATTATGTAACCAACGCTGATTTGCAGTTACTTTACAGACTAATGAAGCCTATGACTGTGGAGCGGTACATAATGCACAAGGTGGGCTTTGAAGTAGGTAGATGGATGGACACAAACCTTGCTGCTACCCTGGTTGAGTTTGCATCCTGGAAAAATATTGATATAGACAGGATAGCTAGGGATTACAAGATAAGTCCATCTACTGTTTACAAGTTATTGTCTGAGATTAAGGAGTGGTTCAAACAGTCTGAGGTCAAGTCTAAGATGCTAATTCCTAAACCTGAGTTCAAACGAATATTAAAGGAGGCAGGAGTAGAAAGATGAAAAAGTATGGAGTATACTGTGGTTTATGTAAAAAGAGGGTGAAAGATTGGAAGAAGCATACTCAAAGTGCTGAGCATTATAAAAAGATGAGTGAGGAAGGATTAGATATACTTGCCAGAGCTTTACATCTAAAAAAAGGAGAGAATAAAAATGAAAGTATTACGAATCTATGACCATCTAGGAGAACTCAAAAAGGAGTTCAATATCTACGTGGAGGGGGAGGACTTTAAGTGGCAGTCCAGCTATCCTGAGCCATTATGGCTAGGTACTATTGCCCTAGGAGAGGCTGGTAAAGAGCCTGAAGCTGAGCCTACGCCTGAGCCTGAGCCAGAAGTCTATCAGGGTAAAACCTATGAGGAAGGCTTACAAGAGGCAATAGAGACAACGACAATCCAAGATAACTTTGAGTTAGCTAAGAAAGTAGAGGAGGTAAAGCATGAGTCTAAAAAGAATGGCCGAAAGCGTAGCAGAGTCAAGGGGACTTCACCATCAGATTACCTTAGGAGCGTTAAGGTCATACGTCAAGACGACCCCTCAGGAAACGCTCCTGAAAGAAATTAAAGATATCTGGTGGTCAAGGGCCTTGCGTGCTATTTGGGAAGCTGGGCTATCACAGCCATTACAAGATGCTGTGTTGGAGCAGCTAAAGAAACTGTAGGAAAAAGGTAAGATTAAAGTCATGGAAGGAAAGCTAGAGCGTAATTTCGAAGGTCAAATCATGTGTGATAAATGCGGGAAGGTACCTGTTTATTCTGTTGCAAATCATAGTAATGCTCTTGATACCTTTGTAGGAGTGTTTTTCTCAAAGCGTAAAACCTGGTATCTATGCCTTGATTGCACTCGTAACTTTAGTGCCTTAGCTTCAAGGGGAGCTAAGAAATGATAAAACGCTTTGACATTGGCTCAATAAGGTTTATGTTTTCTGTGGCTTCAGTGATTAAGGTAGTAGGTGTGAACTCCTATGTTGGCGATGACCAGCATATCTTAATGTGGGATTTTGATGATGTTAAACTTAGCAAGATGAAGTATGCTCTGAGGATAGTCCAGAACCGCTATTTCCTGTCAGATATACATATCCTTAATACCGGCAGGAAAGACAGCTATCATGCCTACTGCTTTACTACTGTGAATTGGAGGAGAGCAGTTGAGATACTAGCTGCCACGCAGTATGTTGACATGAAGTATCTCAAGTGGTGTCTCTTTCGTGGTAGACTTACCTTGAGAACAGGGGAGAAAGCAGGTAGGCTATCACATAAGATAGCTACATTAGAAGGTCTAGCATTACCGGATGCTACAGTTGATGACCTTAAGTCATGGGTAATATATGAAACTATGGGAGGTAAGGAATGGTTGATAAGACAGATGAGGAGATGGCTCAGCTGGTTGACACGCTGGATTTTCCCATTGAGGAAACTACCACTTATAAGAAATGGCAGGAAGCTTTAGGTGAGGAGCTAGGAATGAAGTATTCTGATACTCTGGCTGAGAAGTCCTGGCGTGGAGTTCAGACTAAGTATGTAGCCTTGCCAGAATTAGGGATGAGAATGGAGCGTAGAGTGTTTAAGCCAGGTAAAGTAGGGCAGTATACTGAACTTTCGTTTAGAGACTTAACGACGGGCCAGTTCGTTGCAGCTCCATTTGCGAGTGAGGAAATCAGAGGCTGGTGGTTACGTAAGGAAGGAGTATAAAAATGTATAGAGTAACGAGTGCAGATATTACTTGTGCGTGGAAAGCACTGGAGCAATGCATAGAGGACATTCAGCATGATTTAGCTGAGGAATGTCACACTCCAGAATTTTATCGGGCTTGCGTAGAAGCAGTTAAAGAGTTAGAGGTTAAGTGGGAGAAGTATCTCAGTCAACATAGCACTACTTTTTAGTTTTCCCCTCCTCCCAGGCTATAAGTAGTTGCCGGTAGCGATACTCAGCATCACTAACAGCTTTGAGGTAAGGAGCTAACTTCTCTCCTTTTACTCCTTCAAGCTCAGCATCGGCTAAGTCAGCCTTAGCTTGCCTTATGGCTTTGCCTGACTCCACTAGCTCAGGTGATGGTATGTGAGCTTCCAGGCCTATAGTTTTCCTGTACCTTTCTGTCCAGTCTACAAATTCTATGTAAGTCTCAGGGCTGCCTTCCACAACTCCTACGTATACAGTTAGTTTGAAGTCAGCCTCGCTTTCACTATATCCCATGCGAGCTAATCGGTCTATACCATCAGACCAGCTGATATATCCCTTTTTAACCGCTTTCATTATCTCGGTAGCGGTAGCAGTCTTTTCAGCAGCAACACGCTCTGGTTGTGCTGTTTTGAACTTAGTTTGCCACATTTCCTCCAGGCGTTCAGTAGACATACCTAGAGACGCCAGCTCACTCTTGACATCATCCTCAGTAATCCAACCATTCTTATACCTGGCTATCAAATCAGGGAAAGCTACGTAAACTTTAGTCCACAGAATGTAGTCATCTAAGTCCTTCCCATGATAGCCTTGGGAGTGATAGATACTTCGTAGTCTTTCCTCGTCAATAGTTCTCATATCCCAAAAGCGCCTAACATCAACCCTGGTAGGAACCTCAAAGGCCATCTCAGTTAGTCTATCTCTCCAGAACGGCGGTATCTCAACAAGCCTATACCAATCGTACATAGCTTTGTAGCCTTCAGCATCCCTGGCATCCCAGCCAGCTCGAGTAGTAGGTGGCGAAGGCATTGTTTTGTCCAGGCTTAGAACACCACGTCTTAGCATCTCCCTAATTTGCATATATGAAGCGTGCTCCCAATGAGCTGCCCATTTATTTGCCATCTGCTCAGGGGTAACACCTATCTTGGAGAAGTCAGTCTCCTCGTAGTTGGGTAGCTCACTATCTAAACCATACCGAGCTACCATTTCAGGCTCAAAGACCTCTCTGGCCAGCCAATGCGTCTGCTCATCTGCGGTGGGAATAAACAGAGTAATAAACTTCAGGGCTTCTATTCTATCTTCGCTCCACCCTAAGTCTCTGAGGTCTCCAAATAGAGGAGCATACTTAACAGGGTCTCTACGCCAGGCAGTAACAACAGACATAGGGTCAAGCCTGGCACTTACTGCTGCTGTGTCTGAAGCAAAGCCGATACTCTTAATCCAGGGCATTATAGCAGCCATTATAGGTTGAATGGCTGCTGATATAGCTATTGCTATTAAGATAGGTACAAAAGCAAAGCTCTTAGGAGCAACAACTTTTTCAAGTAACTCACGTGAGAGCGGTGGTAAGGCAGGGTTTTCTAAAACTTCGTTAATTTGTGCTTTTACTTGTCCAACTAATTCTGGCTCTAAATCGTCAAGGAGCCTTTCGGCACCTTCCGATAAAGCTCTTAAAAACCAGCCTCGCAGCCTATCCTTGACAGACATAGCAAAATCATCTACCCACTTCTTAAACCTATCTCCTGGTGTCATTTTATTACTCCTCTCCTAAGAACCAGTCTGTAAATTTCTTTTCCAGCCATGTTAAAGGGTCAGTAAAAAACTCCAGGATATCATTCCATAGCTCTACTAAATCGTTATAGAAAGGGAACCATACTTGTATTGTGCTGTTAATCAGGCTTTGTATATCCTCTAATCTATTATCAAACCAGATACCCAGCCAGTCAAAAGTAAGCAGGCCAGGAAGGGTGATAGTGAAGAAGTCACTCAACTCTAAACCTATCCTGAGAAGCTCTGTAGTCCAATTTGGGAAGGTTATTGTCCAGAAGCTATCCCAGGCTACCTTAAGCTCTATTAACCCTTCAACAGCTACAGCTATCAAGTCCTTGACTGTATCTAGAGCGCCCTGCCACCAATCGCCAAGAGCTTCTCCTGGGTACTGGATGAAGTTCTTTATCCAGTTCCAAGCGTTCTCAGCATAGTTTAGCCAGTCTCGGAGTATTCGGAATATATCACTTTCAGTGAGGATATTGACGATTGCATCCCATAAGTCCTCATAGTCTCTGGCAAACAGGTACAAACTATAGTGCAAGTCAGTTAGATGATTATAAACTTCCAGGAAGAAGTCTCCTAACCAGTCAAGAGGTAATGTTGAGTTCCAGCACCATAGAGCTGCGTCGCCAAAGGCTTGATACAAATACTTGACGAGCCGTCTGATGTCGTAAATTATGTCCATCTACTTACCTCTGTTACTACTATATAATACTAATAATAATAGTAACTATTACTAATAACCCTTTTTAGACTAGCTATAACCCCAGCACTTTGTCAGCTTCAATGGCCTTCTTTAACAGGATAGGAGCTGCCTTCTCAGCAGTGAATTGCTTCTCCTCAATATCTACTGTGAGAGAAGTATCCCCTTTAGTCTTGATAGTGTGCCGATAATACCTTTCAAGACCTCCCATTTCCGAAATCCTTGTCATCTCAGTTATCCTTAGAACCTTGTATTCAGTAGCCATTATTTACCTCCTTTTATCTTATCCCTCAGCACTTTAGCTTCCCAGCCTCCAAGACCAGCGATAGCAGCTACTACCAGACCAAAGGTAGCTCCGTTTACTCCTTGAGTAATAGCTACCACCTCTAAGGCTGTGATGCACAGGATTGCGATTATTGGTGTTACTTTCATTTAGTCATCTCCTATCCCATAATAAACCCAAAGGAACGACCTGCTGCTACTATTGGCGTATAATCAACCTCAGCGTAGACCTGGGTACAACGGAGGCTTGAGCCATCAGATGTGCAGTAAAGATAGATGTAGGTTTCTAGAGCATCTATATCAGACCATTCAAAAGGCTGGCTATCACCAGGATTAACAGCCCAGGTGTTATCGTAAGTAACGTAAGAGCTAGTAAGTGTCTTGCTAACCGACCAGCCACCCGGAATGCCAAGTCTAATGTATCCAGTGCCAGCAGAATATCGGGCACGCCCGTAAACCTTAACAGAGTTTATGGTACCTGACTCGGTAGTGTGGTTGGGTAATTGGTAATCATCTTCCTTAGCAACATCTTCATCACCTGTGTTGTAAACATACGTGGCATCTTCGTCTGCGGTTGCCTCATTCACATCCTCGTAGTTATCCTCGCCAGTGCCAGGGAAGGGAGAACATTGAATAGTTACACCATTAGCATTAGGTCTTAGTGTTAAGACGTCACTACGGAGGTCAAGTGGTCTTATGATACCCTCAGGAGACTGGAGGATAGCATTATAGCTGTCAAGGCTAATACACTTCCAACCTTCAGAAAGTCTACGCGTAAAGTATTCTAGGCAAGTCTCATGTAGTGTTATCATATCTTGGTCACCTTCAAACTTAATGTTACCCAGGTAACAGTAGCAACACTATCTACATTAAACTTCAGGCAATCGCCAGCAGCTATAGCAGTAGTCCAGTCTGTTAGAGTAGCATCCTGAGAATGGTCGGCAGCAGCGAGTGTTGGTGGTGCAGCTGCTACGATACTATTAGCATCTTCAGGAGGGTAGTCGGCATAAGCTTGCTTCCAAATATCTATCACTATTGAGCCAGCCTGGTCAGCTAGTAAGGTTACTCTATTTATCGTGCAGGCAAAGGGTATCTCTAAGGCTCCCTTTATTCCTGTAGTAATAGCTGAACCGCCTCCGTCTATAATGAAGGTGATAGTAGCTGTCTTGATGCTGGTTGCTAACCTGGCTATAGCGAGCTCGCCGGCAGAAAGCTCTGAAGCATCAACAGTTTTGGTATGGTGAGCAGCAGCAATACCAGTATGGGTAGCTATGAGAGCATTTACTTCTGCTTCTGTCTGAGCAGCATCGGCCGTTACCTTCACATCATAAACTGCATCGTGAGTCGGAGCTTTTGTTTCAGCATCAGTTATCGCTCCAGCTAAGACAGCAGCAGCCTTAGCTTCAGCATCGGTATATTTGGCATGATGCTTTTCGTGAACATGGTCAGCCCTGGCTAGTGAGTGAGAAGTGCCTATAGCGTTAGCTTCCCCAACTTTAACTGCTATAGCAGTATCTAGTGGGTCAGAGCCATCTTCAGGGTCATGTGTATCTTTGTGTGCTGTAGGTGTAGTTGAAATCTGTAATTTACCATCAGCATCAACTTCAAAGGGAACATAAGCACCATTTCCAGCTACTCTCCCATGTGGAACGTGCATTAAGCTCTGAGGAGTAGTCTGTGAGATTACCGGGTCAGGATATGAGGCTATTGCCTTTAAGTCTGTAACCTGTGCTGCCGGCAAGGGATAGGTATCAGGGAACTCTAACCCCGATACTTCTAATTTACCATCAGGGTCAACAGCAACCTTTATCCACTCACTAATACTATCATCCCAAGCCCATAAGAAAACACCCCCCATTTTCTATATCCTCCTCATGGCACGTTCTTAGCTAAGATTATATCGTCTACGTAGGAGTCAAAGGCTATTCCTGTATCTCTAGCAGCACTAAGCCTTACTAGTCCCCCTTGATTTGCTCCTCCTGCTTCAACGAATAAAGGTATTGCAGATAAATCGTATTCTACGTTACCTATATAGAGCTTATCATAAACCTCATCTTCTAAGTCAAACGTAACTAGAATAGGATACCAGGTGTAACCTTCAGGACTTAGAGTAAAAGCTGAATCAACAACACTATAAACATCGCCAGTAGTTAGGACGTTCAAGGTAGTATTAGGTAAGTCATAGGCAACCTCAAGATAATATTCCTTAGTTCCACTATAAAGCTCAATCCTGAGTCCAATTACTTGGCAATCCTCATTCCAACACCACCTGGCGAAAGCTCCATACTTCAGCAAGCCAGGATAATGCAGGAATTTAGAGAGGCTTGCTAGTGAACCCCCAGCAGCAGGCACAGTTAGCTTTACCGACCAATCTCCAGAATATTTATGCCTTGATGACCTGGCAGCACTAAACCCTACACCTTCACTATCATCTGCCCAGTCAGTAAGCTCACTCTCAAAGTCCTCCATTAAGACAACATTACCCTCCATATCCCAGGGGACAATAGAGCCTAACCTGGCTGCTAATTCCTCTAGGCCAGCAAGCCCTTCAACTGTAACGTGAGTTACAGGCGTAATATAATCTGGATGGCCTCTTGGCGACATTTACCTACTCACTCCTCATGAATATTCTCTTAGGAGATAGTAAGCCGAAGATGCTTTTTATAGCGTCAACTATAGCTAAAGCTAGGACAGCTTTACGAGGTAAAATAGCCACATACACATCAAAGGTGTGTGGGTATGTATCATCATCATTCCACCCTTTAAGCTTAAGCTCATAAGGTGGCTGATAGCTTTCGTAGTATTCCTCCCAATCTATAGGGGGAGCATCACCATGTAAATCCATGTTTTCAGTAGAAGGAGCGATTTGATGCTCGTGGTGAAGGATGATAAGGTGAGCTAATCCTGCATGCCCTGGACGTGGTCTAACCATGATTTTAGTGATGATACCATGAGCTATCTTGAGTGTAGCTATGGTAGGACTGCCAAATGCAGTGTTCTTAGGTATTGTTATTGATGCTTGAAATAGCATCATTAGCCTCAGCTATTTATTCTATTGTGGGGGAGGGAAACTGAGCGAGCGGACTTCCCTCCCCCTTCGGAAAGGAGGT
>Ga0180008_1002308_pt1 | contig 10488 bp, 12 predicted proteins | sample MM_PW_MetaG_FD_121121 | JGI IMG/M metagenome (GOLD analysis project Ga0180008, IMG submission 121121) | Groundwater microbial communities from the Aspo Hard Rock Laboratory (HRL) deep subsurface site, Sweden - MM_PW_MetaG | ecosystem: Environmental > Aquatic > Deep subsurface > Groundwater... | reverse complement strand
GCAAAGCGTCCTCTACATCCTGGCAAGCGGCTGCCTGGTATTTAGAACGAAAGTACCCCGACCGCTGGGGTCGAAAACTACGAACAGAGGAAACAAATGTACCCACAACTGGAGAAGTGGACCACCAAGCAATTTTGGCAGCTATTAAAGAAATTGAAAGCGAAGGGACTGGAAAATGAATGGCTTGAAGTTGGACGGCTGTATGCTCAAAAAAAACAAGACCAATGTTTAGCAATTTTAGAAGCTGGCATAAATGATGATACAACGTTAAAACGTTTTTTGAATTTGTCTCTTGGGCTAAAAATTCCATCGCAGGCTATTTGTCAAGGCCATCAATCACCTTATGCTTATTTGCGTGATAGTATTTTAGCGCCCGGTATTGATAAAATTTGTTGGGCGAATCGCGGCGGCGGTAAAACAATACTTGGGGCGGTGTCAACATGGTTGGATGCGTTATTGCTTCCAGGTTGTCAAACAAAGATTCTTGGAGGCTCTTTTGAACAATCAACGCGAATGTACGAATACACTACACGATTTTGGGACAATCCAATTTTCCGAGAAAAATATCTTACAAAAGATCCTATGATAAGAACTACTCGCCTAAAAAGCGGTGGGTCTTACACGATTTTGACAGCCTCACAGAAAAGCGTTCGCGGTCCACACGTGCCGCGGGTAAAACTTGACGAGATAGATGAATTCGACCAGGATATCTATGAAGCCGCTTGTTTTATTGCTCAGTCTTCGCGTGATATTACTGCGTGTACTGAATTATTTTCAACAATGCACCGACCTTATGGTTTGATGTCAAGCATTATTGACAATATTGATACGACAGGTTATACATTATACAAATGGTGTCTTTTTGAAGTTCTGGAAAAATGCACACAACCCAAAACTGCTTGTCAAACTTGTATATTATCAGAAGATTGTGTTACTGATGACTACCCCGAAGGCAAGGCACGCAAAAGCGATGGTTATTATACAATTGACGATGCAGTTAAGCTAAAAAATAAGGTGAGCTCCGACAGTTGGAATGCTGAATCATTATGCAACCGTGCTAAACGTTCTGGATTGGTGTATAAAGACTATTGGAATGAGGATAGAAATGTAGTCGCAGATTTCGACATACCTTCTGATTGGAAACGATTCAGGGCCCTGGATTTTGGAGTTACAAATCCTTTCGTCTGCTTATATATAGCACAGTCTCCAGATGACGTGTTCTTTGTTTACGATGAAATATACCAATCTGAGAAGACTGCGAATGAATGGGCAAAGATTATCAAACAACGTGAAGTCATTTTAAGGCATGGTCGAGAGATTAGAGAAGAATTTGAGTTCACAACGGCGGATCCCAGTGGCAAAGATCAAATTATGACTTTTTGTCAGAACGATGTCCCAACAATTGGTTGTTGGAATAACGATATAGAGTATGGGCTCGAGATGGTTAAGCGACTGTTGAAAGTACATCCTGAGCGTGGCACTCCTTCACTCATGGTCATGTCTAAGTGTGTAAATACCAGACGAGAATTCAATATGTATCACTATCCTGAGAAAAAGACGGGTGACAGAAACATTGATGAAAAGCCTGTCAAGTCGAATGATCATGCTTGCGATGCCATCCGCTATTTTGCGGTGGATGTTTCAAGGCGTATGATGGAGATAGTGGATATGCCGCTTTGATACAATTCTATCTTGACGGTATCCCGCCGCCCCCCTGTAATCGGATGCTAAGGCTGTCAATAACCCCTCCTGATTGAAACAATCAGAAGGGGCTTGTGTGAGTATCGGAAGCCAACTGAGAAAGCACAAGACCAAACCGTTGACTAGACAGTTAATAACTGAACCAACTGCTGGTGGCACAGCGAAGGATGTTACTGGATGCTTCCCAAGTCTGTAACCTCTCCGTTGGTCAGTGTCGAAGGGGTGTATTATACGTCCCACTTAGGTGGGATGACTTATTGTCCTCGTTTTATTTTTTGACAAGTGCGTGTCAAAAAACAAGTCATTTTAGGAGGTAAAAACTAAATGTTTGTGCCAGTAATAGACAAAGAAAACAAACTGTTGATGCCGACGAAGCCAAGTAGGGCAAGACGGTGGATAAAATCTGGCAAGGCAACGCCATTTTGGAAGAAAGGAATATTTTGTGTCAGATTGAATATCGAACCTTCTGACAGATGCATTGAACCAATTGCTGTTGGAATTGACCCGGGTAGTAAGAAGGAAGCCTTCACGGTGAAATCTGAAAGCCATACGTATTTGAATATTCAGACAGATGCCGTAACGTGGGTCAAGGATGCGGTGAAAACGAGAAGAGAAATGCGGCGCACTAGACGCGGAAGGAATACACCATGTCGCAAACCAAGATGCTTCGTTCCTCGCAACGCTAAAGGCGGATTGGCCCCATCGACTAAAGCACGTTGGCAATGGAAACTTAGAATATGTTGGTGGCTGAAAAAGATATTCCCTATCACCGATTTTGTAGTAGAAGATATTGCAGCAGTGACTAAAAAGGGGAAACGCCGATGGAATAAATTATTTTCTCCATTAGAAGTAGGAAAGAAATGGTTTTACTCAGAGCTTGAAAAGCTAGGAACTGTTTATACTCTCAAAGGCTACGAAACTAAGGAACTTCGAGATGGGTATGGGCTAAGGAAAAGCAGTAAGAAGTTAGCTGAAACGTTTGATGCTCATTGTGTGGATTCGTGGGTTTTAGCCAACTGGCATGTCGGTAACCATATTTTGCCAGACAACAAAGAGATGTTGTTTGTAGTTCCTTTACAACTTCATCGTCGCCAACTTCATGCTCTTCAACCTGCTAAAGGTGGTGTCCGTCGTCCATACGGCGGAACCCGTTCTGAAGGTTTCAAGCGGGGTTCTTATATCAAGCATCCAAAATATGGCATTTGTTACGTAGGTGGTACATCAAAAGGACGTATTAGCTTACATTCCTTATTAGATGGTAAGCGATTATGTCAGAACGCTAAACCTCAAGAATGCAAACATCTAACTTATGCGAGTTTTAGAACAAGGAGATAACGGCAATTCCTCCCTGCCTGATTTTCCATTTCATTCCAAATCAGACAGGGTATCCTTGCCGGAAATAAGATGAAGTGGTTAAGGTGGTTAAGAAGGATATTTTACCACTCCTTTACAACAACGAGGAGATTCCAGAACACTTCAAAATCATTCAATCAGTCATTGTAGAAATGCTTGATAAACATTTCAACGATAAAGAATTAACCGAAAGCGACCACGATAAACTTTGGTTTACCGATGCTGGCAATGCTGACGCACGACTGGCGGTTGAAGCGTTCTTTGAATTTCAGGAAGGTAAACGAGATATTAGACAATGTGCCGCTCCAGATTGCAAAAAGTTATTTATACCCACCCCGCGCGGGCACCAACAAAAATATTGTTCGGTAAGATGTCGAACTCGAATCCACAAAAGAAAAATGCGAAAAATGTCTACTTTGTAGTGATTTTTACCCCGACTGATTGTCTTGTTGCTTTTACAAAGACTTTCTTTTTGTTGCTTCGACAATTTCTTGTCCGTTTGACAGGACTTTCGGATTGGTTGTCAAACGGACAAACATAAGTACTTTCGGAATGGTTCGTCGAAGCAACAAGACATTTCCGAATGGTTGTCAAAGATTGTTTTCCAGTCGGGGAGTCTTCATCAAAAAAAAGTATTGACAACTAAAATCATAATTGATAGAATTGTTGTAAACTATTAGAGCAAGGTGGTTTTATGGATTTAAGTACACTTCCTGCAATTCAAGATGTTCTGGAACAGTATGGTGAAGATAGAGTGAGCAGAATACGTACCTACTGGGATTATTATTTAGGAAACCACCTTCTTTATTACGAAAGATGGGAAGATGAGACAGAATCGCATTATAATAGTAGGGCTAAATATGTTATTCCATTAAGTACAAAGATTGTTGATATTGGTGTTCGTTGGTTATATGAAAAGAGGCAACCGAGTAGGCGGTGTAACGATGATGCGCTAGATGTCATTTATCAGGATAGCATTCTCAAAGATAATAAGATTATCCGTGCCAGTCGGAATATCGCTATAGTTGGCGGTGTTGCTGGAAATGCTTATATTACTATTGGCTGGAGAGATGGAAAGGTTATTTGGGGTTTAGAAGACACTGAGAATGTTTTCATGATACCAGACCCTTCTTCGCCTACCACGCCCTATGCTATTGTAATCAGAAGGAATGAGAGTTATAGTTCAACTGATAGGCTTGTAGACGAATACCTTGCGAGGTCAGGAGTTATTCCTGAGTTAGCTATTGGGCAGAATTTGGTAAGAACAGAAGTGATTACCCCACCCAAGTTAGATAACACCGGAAAGATAGTTGAGCATGGCATCTGGCATGTTTACATCGGTGATGAACGTCAGCCTGGTGAAGAAATTGAGGATGGTATAAATCCCTATCCTTTTCTCCCGGTGGTAAATTTTATCAATCAGGAAGTGCCAAATACGTTAGAAGGTTTATCTGATTTGCATTGCATCGTGGATATGAACCAGGACTACAACGAAAGAATATCAGATGAAGCAGAAGTGCACAAATATCACAGCTTTCCAACAATTGCAATTAAAAACAGCCCTAAGCCTGGGAAATTGCAACGAGCTCCTAACCGTGTATGGTTCTTACGTCCGGGTGAAGAAGTTAATGTTATAGCAAGCCATGCTGATACAGCGAATTTGAGGGAGCATTACGAACGGATACGACAGGAGATAGAAACTGTTTCTGATATTCCGCAGATTGCAGCAGGGTCTCTTGATAGCATTAGCAATGTTGCGTATCTCACACTTAGATTGATGTTTGCACCGATAATCGACAAGACCCTAAAAAAACAAATGACTTATGGCGATGCTGAAAAAGAGCTTGCTCAAAAATCTTTGGTAATGCAGATGTATCATACGACTGGAATACTCATTGAAGATCCAGAGATTGAGATAGATTTTGTTCATCCTGAAGAAATGATACCTATGGACGAAGCTGACAAAATTGATAACGCTCGAAGGAAGATTGATGCAGGTTTTTCCACGTTCAGGCGTGAACTGAAAAAGATGTACAAAAATTATAGTGATGAACAGATTGATGACTTGATAAAAGAGATAGAAGCGGAAAAGGAACAGCAACGAGGGGAATCTCAATTAGAAGCAGAGGTCGGGGAATTTGTCAAGAGTATGTCACGGTGATTATTGGCATCAAAACGACGACCCGCAAGAGTTAATTGATGCGTATTCACAAATTGGGATTGAGTGTTTGTGTTTATGGGAAAGCGAAATTAAGTCAGAGACAAATAATGTTCTTGAAAAGATAGGGAACTTTCTTGGTGTTGAACAATGGCAATTTAGCCTTCCTATTTAATAGGGATGTCGAAAGGTAGCATGTTATGGAAAATAAAGTTGACACCTGGTCTAAGGCAGAGAAAGAGATTTTATCAAAATATTATACCGACGGTGGATCGATGACAGTGTTTGTAAAGTTAGCTCGGTTAGGGTCGAAGCATACTACTGTTGATGTCAATGCAAAAGCGATACAACTCGGTCTCAAACACAAACCCAAAGGAAAGAACTTCGATTTGCAGAGAAGTAAGAAAGAAAAGCTTGTAAACAATGCCAAAAAGCTACGAAAACATTCTAAATGATGTAAAGAAGGTAATTGCTAACTCCACCTCCCTACTTGATGAATTGACTGATAAATCCGAAGCATCGTTGTTAAAGACAGCGATAGAGGTAGAAAAGCAAATAGAAAATGTTTTGGACGCCCGGCTAACAGAGTTAGAGACAGGAAAGTTAGAACGTCAGAGAACATTCAGATTGATGAGTACAGAAGGAAATTATTTCTTGTCAGAAGTGATTGCCAGGGCGTGTGGTGTTGTCCTTGACGAAGAATGGAACGATGGTGGAAAAGAATGGCTGAAGGCATATATCACTAAGGCATTTGAAGAAAGCGCGAAGTCGGTTGTGGAGGTAGCAACCGAAGGGGATATTTCAGCAGGATATGTTTTCAACGAAACTGATGCTACGATTCTTGAGACAGCACTGACAAAAGGGTATGGAGAACAGTTCGGTGGATGTGGTAGGATAACTGCTATCTCGGAGGAAACAGAGAACTCAATTAGAGATGTGATTGTCAAAGCAATTAGAGAACGAAAGACAATTACAGAATTGCAGAAGATGCTTATTACTGAAAGTGGTTTAACTTCCCTAACTGTCAGCAAGTCAGGTTCTCCGTACACTTTATCACTTAAAGATAGAGCCAAACTGGTAGCAAGAAATGAGATGGGGCAGATAATCCAGATTTCTGCTGAAAACAAATCAAGGGAGATATTTCAAGATGACCCGTACTGGTATTACGGTTCGGTTTATGAGCCGAAGAGAATGTCGCAATGGTGTAAGAAGCGTTTTGGTAGGATTGCCAAAGTTTCGCAGTGGAATGACCCTAACTGGGTCCAGGCTCAGTTTGGTGATAAAAGGACTGGGACTGGTCACATCCATATTAACTGTCGTCAGACAGGGCATGCGGTTAGCAAGGATTGGTTTCCAGAAGATGACTGGAAACAGGTAGAAGTTGGCAAACATATTTTGATTGGGAAAGATTTGACCAGCTTACAAGGTGATGAAGAGGCTGAAATAGTTCCGAGTAAAGTACTATCATAGGCTAATGCAAACGACATAATAATTGCGAGGATATTATGGAGTATAGTCCCGAAGTTGAGAAAATAAAAGACTTTTGCGAATCTTTTAATCAAAAAGGTGCAATAATCTTTTTCGTTGACGATGTTCAAATGAGTTATGCGTTTTATGGAAATGATGATGACTGGTGGGAGTTTATGAGAAAATTTAGCGACAAACTTTATGATTATATTGAAAAGAAACTTTCTCTCAAACGGCTTATGAGGTAACAAAATGAATAAGTACAATGATAATCTCAATGAATTGGTACAATTAGATGAATTACGACAGTTATTGCGTTCTATTAGTGTTACTATTCAGTCAGTCGGTGTTACAGTTGATTTATTAAGAAGCAGAGTAGATGAAACATATTATTCTGTTTGTCGTAGCTTTAATGAAGATGGTACAATGAACAAAGAAGCCGCTGCTATTCTCCAGCGTAATAAAATTCCTCATTCTATGCAAATGTCTATTCCAGATAAAGGATATGCTATGATTGATATAGGAGATTTGGTAGCAACAACGCTTGTTTGAGGCTGAAATAGTTCCGGGGTGGGACATAATTTTGATATAAATGCGTTGGAATATAACGATTATCACTTTGGAATATAACAGTATGATAAATTCAAATGATTTACACCTAATCAGTAATAAAGCCAAATTGACGATGTTGCTTTCCAATGTCGCAATGATGAATGAAGAGCAAATTGATGCAGTTGTAATTACTCAGGATATGGTTCCGCCAGTGATTATGAATGACATTAAGAAATTCAAGCAGTTATATTTTACATTTGGAAAGTACGGTAGATTTTTTGTGGATAGAGTAGATTTAGAGCCAGCTATTGTCTGGTACACTGAAAAACACGACAAGGTTGAACGACGGTTTAGTGATCTATTCAAAGGGAAGTTGGCAAGTTGTCCAGGATGCGGTGGCAAGCTATTCAGATTTGGACCTTATTGGATGTGTAGAGAATGTCCCTGGGATAGTGTGCCTAATCTTGGCTTCGTGCCGTTACCGCCAATACATTCCAGTTAGATGTCATGATGACTTGCTAACTGGAGTGTATGGGGTATAACATATAGGAGGTAACAGATGTTACTCGATATGATGCTTCCGATGGGAGCACAATTAGCAACGATGTTGTACGGAAAGACTGACGAAGAAGAAGAAAAAGAAGAGGAAGAGCCTGAAGAGAAAAAGACAGAGACAGAATCAGAGGAAGAAGACGACGAAGAGGAAGAAGAAAAGATTGATGTCAAGTCTCGCAAGCAAGTTCGGGCTGCCAGGGCTTCAGAAAAAAGTGCAAAGCGTCAGTTAGCCGAAATTCAGAGAAAACTTTCAGAAACAGAAAAGAAATACAAATCAGAAAGATTGTCAGAGGTGGAACAGCTCAAGCAATCATTAGAAGAGGCGCAACGTGATAAAGAGAAAGCACTTGCTGAAGCAAAGAAGACTATGCTTGGGAACAGAATTATATCCAAAGCCATAAAAGAGGGTTTTACTGACCCTGAAGATGTAGTAGCTTATCTTGCCCATCGTCAGGTTGACGAGGATGAAATTGATGAGGCAATCGCAGAATTAAAGGAAGACAAACCGTATTTGCTGAGTTCGTACAGAAAATCAAAGAACGATGAAGATGAGGAAGAAGAAACTGAAGACTCGCCTGGTAAGACTGTTGGTAGAGGAGGTGCAAGGAAGATTGTGAGAAGGACAAAGTTGGAAGGTCGAGTCGAAGATAACAAAAAGCGAGCTGAACTAAAAGCTAAGTACGACGAAGCAAAGCGGCGAGGTGATTCGCAGACAATGCGGATTATCTGGTCAGCAGCGGAGAAACTTGTTCCCAAAGAGCAAAGGATTGGTAATAAGCGGGTAGGATTGTTTGAGTATGAAGAACCTCTGGATGAGACTTAGGAGGTTATAACAGTGGCAATAACAGGATTACCAAGGACCTATGACATTGCGTATGCAATGCGAGAAGATTTAGAAGAAGCGATAACAATGATTTCGCCATCTGAGACGCCTTTGATTTCTTACATCAATGAAGGTGACCCAGTGGCGAATACGAAATTTGAATGGCTTGAAGATGCACTGCCTGCAATTAAGACTACAGTTGCAGAGGCAGTTGACGATAGTGAGGTTGAAATAGATGTTGCGTCTGGCAGTGTATCGAGAGCACTCTCCACATCATCTCCTGCTATTGTAGAATTGTGGCGGATTGATGAAGAGGTCGTAATGGTTACAGATGTGGCAACGAATACCTGGACTGTAACAAGGGGATATGGCGATACAGATGCAGCCGTGCATGATACAGGAACAGATATTCTTTTCGTTTCCAGGATTGTTTTAGAAGGCACTGACGCTATCGAAGCGGTAACCGAATCGCCAAGTCGTCCGTATAATTACACCGAGATTTTCACCGATACTGCAAAGACAACTGGAACACAGGAGGCTGTGGCCCAGGTTCAGGACTTCGGAAAGTTGGAACGTCAGACCGACAAGAAATATCTCGAGCTCGCCAGGCAGTTAGAGAGAACTGCTATTTCTGGAATAAGAGCTGTGGGGAGTAATTCCGTAGCAAGAACGACTGGGGGGCTATTGCAGTTTATCAGCACGAACAAGACTCCGATGGCTGCAGCGGCGCCGACAGAGGATGATTTATTAGACTTGATGCAATCAATCTGGGATGCTGGTGGGGATCCGAGTTTGATACTTGTAAATTCGGTTCAGAAGCGTAGGATAGCTGGATGGTATGGAGACCGAATCCGCTTCACTGGAACGTTGAGATTACCTGGTGGTGGACCAGTTATAGATACTTTTACAAGTGACTTCGGCGAAGCATCAATTCTTTTAGACAGATGGGTCGACCATGCTGAGATAGATGTCGTATCTCCTGAGTATTTCGAGCTCATACCGTTAGCTGGAAGAACATTTTTTGAATCTGACCTGGCAAAGACAGGTGACAGTGAAAAGAAGATGATACTCGGTGAGTATGGGTTTAAGTGCAAGGCTGAGAAAGCACATGGACGGCTCACAGGATGTAAACGAACCATCTAACCGGTTAGGCATGTTTAACAAATATGTTAAGTATGTTTAACATAACTGTCAAAGACTATTGTGTTTTTAGTCTACCTATGAGTAATTGAACGTAATAGTCTTTGACTTTCCACCACAACGTGGTGTGCGGAGGGTCTATGGCAGTAGAAAAACAAGTCGCTTTCGGAAGAAAGCAAGTCGACAATGTAAGAATAGTTTCAGAAAATGTAAGCGGGTTCGGTAATGAGTTGTCAATTGGAAGTGATGGCCGGGCAGCTGTAGATGTTGGTGAATATTTGGAAGACACAATTGTTGGGACTGCTGTACCTTCTGCAGATACTGCTGCTCATCAGTTTAGTTCTCAGGCATTGACACAACCGATGGTAATTGCTTTAGATGGGGCTGCGGTTGGATACCTTACGTTGTATCGAGACAATGGTACAAATGCTATCGCGCGGTTATATGCTGGGGATAAAGATATTTTCTATATCCAGAACACCAATCTTTTATGGTACAAGTTTTCAACGCATGCTGCGACGGAGGTATTTTATTGGCGGTCTGGGGCTTAGATTAGGGGGTAAAAGATGTATACTGTTAAGGTTAGTAAAGAAGTAGTTATTAAGAATGGCCTTGCGACTATTGAGTGGACATGCTTATATTTAGATGGAGAAGAATTAAAGCACACGATTGTTTTTGAAACTAATGAAAAAGTAACCAAAGAAGATGTTATTGAGAAAGTCACACCTGCGTTCGTGTC
>Ga0180008_1002306_pt1 | contig 10495 bp, 11 predicted proteins | sample MM_PW_MetaG_FD_121121 | JGI IMG/M metagenome (GOLD analysis project Ga0180008, IMG submission 121121) | Groundwater microbial communities from the Aspo Hard Rock Laboratory (HRL) deep subsurface site, Sweden - MM_PW_MetaG | ecosystem: Environmental > Aquatic > Deep subsurface > Groundwater... | reverse complement strand
GGATAAAGCTAATAAAAAAATCTCCATCCAGCAGATAAGGCAAACGTTCGAATGGTGCAGGAAATACAGACTACGGGCTTTTGGCACCTTGATGGTCAACATGCCGGGAGAGACCGAAGGGAGTATTGGGAAGACGAAATCCTTTCTGAAAGAGATCAGACCTTGCGGAGTGGCCGTCTCCGTTTGCACCCCGTATCCAGGGACCCAAATTTACGACGAATATGTCATGCCAAGATTACGGAAGGAAGAATATCATCTGCTGCAGGACGCCAGCATGAAGGGACAGGCAGGATTTCGGATGGCGGCTCATGGTCTGGCTCTGCGCAAGCTGAGGAACAGGCTCGGAAGGAAGTTTAAGGTGCTCCCTATGTTTGAGAGGATGTGGACAGCCAATCCCTTGTACTGGAAGACGGTCGCATGCTCTGGGCACAAATTTGCCTATGCATTGGCATGGATCGTCGACCTACCGAAGACATTTCTGTCTTATTGGAGACATAGATTCTAATTATGGTCCGGTGCGGTACGGTCAGGTTTGGTGTGGTAAGGTAGGGATGTAGTTTCATAGAAAAGTCTTCTTAATATGGTAGAAAGTGAGGAAAATATTAGGGGGTTACCATGCCTTTAGATGTTTTATTTATACAGCCGCCATTCTGGGGCACAACTACTCCTCCTCTGGGACTGGCTTCTCTGAAGGCAGTAGCCAACGAGGTAGGTCTGGAGACAAAATGTCTTGACCTTAATATTGAGCTGTATCAGTTTGCAGGTAGGAGATACAGGAAGTATTGGCGGCTTGCTGAGGGATACAATCATTGCGAGAATCAGAAAGACGTCCTGGATTTTTACAGGGATTTTTATTTTTTCATAATGACGTACAGGAAGAGGATTGCAGAGTGGAAGCCAAAAGAGATCTGGATCACCGTCCAGAACTCGTCTTCTCTGTTCACCTCTTTGCTGGTGAAGGAACTGAAGGGAGTCGCTGATATCTACCTGGGTGGTCCACAGATATGGGAGTTTGAGCAGGAAGGCATTGAGGTTAAAAAGAGTTTTTCTGAAATAAAGGGTTTCTATAGTGCTGAAGGAGAGTCCCTTCTTTCTTCTAAATATGATCTTGTCAAGCTTGACAAGCTTCCATTTCCAGACTATTCCGATTTCGATTTACGGAAGTACGATTATTCGGGCTCTCTGCCATTGTGGTTTAGTAGAGGTTGCATCAACAAGTGCATCTTCTGCTCTGAGAGGGGATTGCACGAAGGATTCTATAGAAATAGATCTGGAGCCAGAGTTTTTGGTGAAGTGGTTTATCAATTATCACAGCATTCAAAGGTGTTTTTCTTCCATTTTCACGACTCAGTGAGCAATGGCAACATTAAGGAGCTGAACAACTTTTGCGATCTGATGATAAAAAGTGGTCTGGGTAGTAGGGTGAAATGGAGTATGGGCAATGCCACGATCAGGAAGGAGATGCACTATCCCTTGTATAACAAGATGAGGGATGCCGGTTGCACATTTATAGGCTATGGACTGGAAACACCCGTACTAAGGCTGCTGAAGAGCATAGGCAAGAACAGTGCCGATGGAACGGATATTCCAGATATTGTGAAAGAAGCTTGGGCTGCTGGAATCAAGGTCAATCTCAACTTCATGTTTGGTCTGCCGGGAGAGACTGAACAGGATTTTGAAGAGACCTTGCAGTTCCTAAGAGACAACAGGGACTTCATCTATCAGATCAATCCGGCGCTCAACCTGTGTGGATTTTTTCCTGGGAGTGAAGGATACAGCCATCCAGAGAAGTATGGGATTGAGTTGGGAGAGACCCCGCTGCTGTGGAGCACCAGAGACAATAACTATTCTATAAGAGAAAGTCGTTTTCTTCGATTCGTCAGAGAGGCAAGAAGGCTCGGGATCAAGAATCTTTTTGGAGACGTTGAAAGGCCAGTTCAGCCGAACAAGACCAAGCTGTATTATAGAGCGAAGATCAATCTGCTTGGAGCAGAGAACCAGTCAATTCTGTGGTTCGTGGGAAGGCTCTGGTCGAATCTTTGGTTTTCACTTATCAGAAACATGAAAGGACGGATGAGGAAATGGAGCTATCTCAGGACAGGCAGGATTTTTTAAGGCAGATCAGGAAGGCGAAAGCAGTCGACAAGGTGGATGCCATCGTTGCTCTTGCGGAGGGAAAGGCGGTGCTGGATGCTGGCTTCTTGAACCACACGTTGGAAGGATATGGGAAGAGTCCTCTGCATGAGGAATTGGCAAAAGTTTCAAAGAAGCTTATTGGGATAGATTTGAATTATAAGGAAAGCACGAATCTTCCAAATTGCTTTAGAGGAGATCTGACATATCCTTTGTGGTATGGATCGAAAAAGTCTGTTGAAAGGGAGTCTTTTGATCTGATTATAGCAGCTGATCTGATCGAACATTTAGATAGTATTAGATTCTTTTTATGCAATTGTATTTATTTATTGAAGGTAAAAGGAAAATTGATCCTGACAACACCCACCCCGTTTTACATGGACAATTTCGTCTATGCCTGGCTGATGTCTGATGAGCTTGTGAATCCGGATCATGTGTGCTGGATCGATCCATTCAATATGCGAGAGCTGTTGAGAAGATATGGCTTTGAGATCAAGGAGCTTTATTGGATTAAGAGCAGATGGAACCTGGCGGCTTTTGTTGCCCAGAGAAAGGGCAGATGGTACAACCACAGGACGTCGGATTGGGAAGGAGAGAAGGCAAGGATCGAGAAAGCACTTCTCCCTTTTACCATGGCTTTCTGGATGGGCTTGCGGAAGGTTCTGACCTTATTCAGTCCTCTAAACAGATGGGCTGGGTATATGGTTGTGTGCGAAAGGAGGTAGTTTTTTTGGGGGCATTTAATTGGCAGCCACTTACTTTTTCGGAGAAAAAAGTTGTAGCCGATGAGATAGCGGAATGAGTTAAAGATATTGTGTTTATGCAAGCAAATGGAAAAATTTTAGAGGTGCTTGAGAAAATGTCTTTTTCTATTTCTGATATTGAAAGAGTAGTAATATCATATAATATTGAACTATTAGGAGCTGATCTTATTCAAATACTTGGACGTAGAAAAAGGCTATCAGGAAAGAAAATTTGAAATAAAAATAAAAGAAGAAAGTTTTTTAGTTTTTATCCTCGTTTTTGCTATTTGCTTTCTGATATCTCTAATTGCTACTCTAGTATATATGCAGTATTAGATTGCTGCTATTTAAGTCTCATGAGATAGACTATGTAATGCTGATAAGAAATAGAATATTCTATTTTGAGGATCAAATTAAATTTTTGGAAAGTTCTGAAAGATTCCATAACGGACATCTTAATATTCTGGAGTATAAAGAGCCGAATGATGTTATAAGAAAAGGAAGGGAGAAAGATGGATAGCTTTTACAAGGACAAGAGTATCTTGATTACGGGAGGCACTGGTACTTTTGGCCAGGAGTGTGCCAAAGTCTTGCAGACCATGGGGCCGAGAAGGATAGCCATCTTGAGTAGGGGTGAGGATAAACAGTATGAGATGCAGAAACGATGGCCGGATACCCATGAAGAGAAGTCAATAATGCGATATTTCATCGGCGACGTCAGGGATAAATCGAAGTTGTCTCTGGCTTTTAAAGGTATGGACCTCGTCATTCATGCGGCAGCCATGAAGCAGATTCCAATTTGCGAGTATAATCCAAGTGAAGCGGTGAAGACAAATGTACTTGGAGCACAGAACATTATCGAAGTGGCCGTTGAAAGAAAGATTGAAAGGGTGATTGCTCTTTCTTCGGATAAGGCTGTTGATCCCATTAATCTTTATGGAGCCACTAAACTGACTGCCGAAAAGTTGTTCGTCGCTGCCAATACTTTGGGGCCAAAGTTTTCCGTAGTAAGATACGGGAATGTGTTGGGCAGCAGAGGGAGTGTGTTGCCGATATTTCTGAAACAGAAAGAAGAGGGTTATTTCAGAGTGACGGACAGTAGGATGACACGGTTCTGGATAACTATTACAGATGCAGTTAAGTTTGTTCTGAATCATGCCGAGGAGATGGAAGGAGGAGAGATCTTTGTCCCGAAGATGTCCAGCAGTCCGGTTCTCTCTTTGGCACTTGCAACTAGTGACGAAACAAAGGGTTATCGGATCGATTACACAGGGATCAGGCCTGGAGAAAAGTTGCATGAAGTTCTTGTCTCTCCCAGTGAAGTCGAAAGGGCTTTTGACATGGGAGATTTCTTCATGATCTTGCCAGGCCTGAAATTTTTTGACGGAGATAGGTTTAAACCTTCTGGAGTGACGATTGGACAGTCTTACACTTCGCAGACCAATGAATGGCAAGTGACAGCTGGAGAATTGAGAAAGATGATAAGGAAGCTGATATGAACAGGATACTCTTCCTTCCCGCAAGTAGGCACTTACGATTCTATGCTAAGAGAGCTTTTCTGAGGGGGCATTGGTCCATCTTCAAGCTGGTGGATCTTAAGGACGGCTGGCAGATGCTCGACTTCGAAGACCTTGTCAAGATGGAGAAGGAGTATTGGCCTCGCTTTTATGGACATTATGGGAAGTGGGTGAGATATTTTAGAGAGAAAAAGAGGATTGATTTTCTGGTGATAGAAAGGGAATCGAATATAGAGATAAATGCCGCTGTCCTGGCTGCTCAAAAGTTTGGCATTCCAGTGAGCTATGTCATGCACGGCTGCGACATTTTCCATCATTCGGATCGCAAAGGGCTCGTCGATGATTATGAGTATTTATATATCCCCAATGAATTCAACAGGAGGTATTTCCGTGAATTTGGAGGGAGGGCAGAGATAAGGAAGTTCAACAGACATCTGCCAAAAAAAACCACGTTTTCTCCTGGACAGAGGATTAAGAAGCTCTTGTATATTCCGATGTTCAACCATCCTTCTGACCGTGTGCACGTTTCTGGATGCTTGCTCAGCAACGAGGAGAGGCATGTGTACAATTTGGCATTTTGGGAGACGTTCGTCTCCTCCGGATGCAGAGTTACCTGGTGCCATGATCCACGGCTGGATCGAGAGAAGCCAAATCTGATGGTGAGGCATTTTGAATCGGAAACGTCGGACATGAAGAGGATGAGATGGGTGAAGAGAAGTAAGCAGAAATATTTTAGAGAGGCTGATGCGATAGTGGTCGATGTCGGATCGACAGCCTTCTTTGAGGCAATAGGAGCAGGAAAGCCGGTCTTGTGCCTGTATCATGAGAAGAGCATCCCTCTGAAGGTGGGAGTCAAGGATCTTTTTGGCAACTGTCTGCAATCTTTTTCTACAGTCGAAGAGGGAGTGCTTAAGCTGAAATGCTTTTTACAGAGTGGACGGCTTTTTGAAGATTATACACCTCATGATTTTCTTGCTCAGGAGCTTGAGAATCCAAACGAGTCTTTAATTTGGGAGGAAAAGAGATGACAAAGGGGCAAAAAAATAATTTGATGAAGAAAGTTATGAGTGGAATGATTATTGTCCTTGCTTTGCTGGCTGGCATCTGGGCGGTAGATGCTCACTTTGTAACTAAGGAGTACCACGAGCTGTGCATGGACAAGACAACCAAAGCGATCCAGGGTATCCAGAAGCAGACGCAGATTCAGAGGACCTACGACAAGCTTTATTATTGGCAAAAGATGGAGATGGAGATCAGGCTGATGCTGGCTAAATATCCGGACGATCCAGGTCTGCTGGAGAAACTCAATAAAACGCTTTTAGAGATCGGGAAAGCTGAGGCAGAGCTTAAGCGATTACAGTCAATTCAATAGTTAACATTCTATCCATTAGAGGAGGGTAATTATGAACCTGGCGATCATACCGGCCAAGAGATACAGCAGCAGGTGTCTAAATAAGAACACGAGGGATTTTTTGGGCAGGCCGATCGTGGAATGGACCATCGAGGCTGCCAAACAGAGCGGCTGCTTCGATGTCATCTTGCTTTATTCTAATATCGAAGAATGGGAAATGTATACAGAGAGCAATGTCCTTTGGTGGCACAACTCTATGGCAAAGAACAGATGCACCCTTGTTCAGGTATGTGAGCACATCTTGGGTAAAGAAGTTTTGGGAAAGTTCGACAACTTTTGCTGCTTGTATGTGACCGCTCCCATGAGGACGGCTGCGGACATCGAGATGGCATACAGGCACATGCTGAGGATGGGGTTTGAAGGGGTGATGGGAGTTACCAAATTCGTACAGCCATGGTGGCAGGCTCTCTATAAGAACAAAATGAATATGTGGAAGCCAGAGAGTATGAAGTTATTCGATCTTAGGGAAGAGCAGCTGATAGAGGCTGTAGGCCTGAGAGTTGTCGGAAATGGCTCTATGTACTGGGCGAAGGTGGGTGCTTTTCTGGAGCAGAAGACCTGGTATCTCAATGAATTGGGAGTCTTACAGATGCCATATGAACGATCAATCGACATAAACACAGAGGTTGATTTTGAATTGGCAGAATTTTTTGCGAGGAAACTTTTAGAAAAAGGAGGGATAAAATAAAGAAATAAACCATGATGAAAATGAAATTCAAAAAGGAGACATAAATTAATAATAATTTTTAATAGAGGAGAGACAGAATGAAACTTTTATTTGTGGGTGCACATCCGGCTGATTTGATCGACCTGGCTGCTGGCACCATAGCCAACCACATCGAAGCTGGAGATGAAGTCTTTATTATGGCAGTGACTTTAGGTGTTTTTTCTCATCCATTATCAAAAGAGCAGATGTCAAACATAGGTGAGTTTGAGAGAGCTAAAATAGATGAGTGCCAGGATGCATTGGACGTCCTCGATGTGAAAAAAGAGAACAGATCTTTTCTCGGCTTTGATGATGGAATCTTTTTTGATCCTGGAATCCTGCACAGAAAGCCAATAGCAGAAATCATCAGCAAGGTTCGACCAGACGTTCTTGTCACCCATCATCCGGCAGAAAGCCATCATCCAGACCATTCCTACATAGGACAGCAGAGCATGGAGGCTTCGGTGGCTGCTGGAAGGTATGTCGAGATGGAGGGTTTTGAGCCTTGTCGAGTCTCGAACGTGTTCTTCTATGGCTACCAGTTCCATCCGAACATGGTGAAGTTGGGTAGGAACGTGGTGCCTCCAGACGTGGTCGTGGACATTACGAAAGTGATAGAGAAGAAGGCAGTGGCGTTCATATCGATGCCGAGTCAGTACAACACCAAGGACGTGGTGTGGTCGCGGCTCAATTCCATGGAGAAAGAGTGGGGCAGGCAGTATGGCTTTGAGTACGCAGAGACATTTATCAGCTATCAGCCGTGTAGGACCACTTTGCTGCCAGACTTCGGCTCTTCTGATTTTCAGTCCTTGCTGAGGAGGCAGGCAAAGAAGTAAAAATGTTTTAAAAATCGATAAAAATAAGTTATAATCTAAATAAGAGGAGATGATGACGTCAGAGCAAGAAGCAAGGCTTTTCAAGTATCCTAAGGTCTATCTCAGGTGGAAGGAGAAGGCGGACAAGATGGGATACAGCACGGTGACCGGAATGTTCCAAGACCTGTACGATGGCGGCCGTAGCGTCTATGACATAGCCAATCTGGTGGGAATCACCCAGATGGGAGTCTGGAAGATGATGAAGCGGCTGAAGATTACAATGAGGCTGCCAGCGGTGGAGAGGCCCGAGATGCTCTACATTGATGGCAAAAACAAGATGGGAGATCTGTGATGAGACCAATACAACCTGTTTTTACTGATGATGAGGGAATTGCACGTTTTAAGGAGAACGCAATTGTCAGATTTTTGCTGAATGCCGGTTCATATGACTTGAACCAAATTGTAAATATGCCTTTTTCGGATGAGGATCGGGAGCAGTTTGCCATGCTCATCGGCTATTCCCTCAGTGGATTCTCGGAGCTTCCGTATGTCTCTGAGGAGGTGTATGAGAGGGCTGAAAAGCAACTAGAAAACGCAAAGAGCGATGTAATAATAAAAACGGACTTTAGTAAGCAAGGAGCGAAAGATATAAAAAGGATCACAAAGGAATATCTAGAAAGTGAAGAAGGGAAGAAGCAAGTCTGTTTAATTGTTCAAAAGGAAGCTAATAGGCAATGGGTTAAAAATAGGCCATTTATAGGATGAAAATACTACTCATTAATCCTCCGGTTAGGACATGGGCTCCTCCCAACTGCTTTCCGCAGGGCCTGGGATACATAGCCCAGGTACTGGAGAAGGATCATGATGTCGAAATATTGGATATCAATGCTCATAGATATTCAGAGGATCAAGTAATTTCTAAGCTCTATTCTCTGGAATATGATGCTGTGGGCGTCACAGGACTGATTACAAACTATGCTTATGTGAAATGGTTTATTAAGGAGATTAAAGGATATAATACGGACATTCCTATCATAGTTGGCGGCGTCCTTGGGAGCAGTATTCCTGAGATCATGCTCCGAAAGGCAGGAGCTGACGTTTGTGTCATTGGAGAGGGAGAGGTGACTGCTTTAGATTTATTTTACGAATTGGAACAAAAGAAAACAAGGTTCATGACTCCGGGGATTGTCTATAGAAGGGGTGAAGAAATTATTTCAACAGACAAAAGATACCCAATTAAAGATATCAACAAACTGCCATTGCCGGCATATGATCTCTTTCCGACAGAGATCTATGCCAACAATCCGGTGGGAAGCACAATCAACAAGGCAAAGTGGACTGATGGAAAGGCAGAAAAAGTGCCAAAGTCCATGAACATACTCAGTAGCAGGGGCTGTCCTTTCAATTGTTTGAGAGGAGATACTCTTCTTGATACTCCAGATGGGAAAAAGAAAATAGAAGATTTGGTAGGGCAGACTCCTTTGATCCTTACTCGTAATCCAAAAACAAAGAGAATAGTTTATATTAAGCCTAAAGCTATTTTTAAAACAAGAAAAGATGCAGAGCTAGTAAGAGTTCATTTTACTGATGGGAGTCATATTGATTGCACTTCAGACCATAGATTTATGGTTTTGCAATATAAAAACCAATTTCAGCCAAGGAAAGAATGGGAAGTTGAAGCTCAAAATCTTCAGCCAGGCCAGAGTGTGGTGGCTTGCAAATACCCAGGCCAATTACGAGGAGCCAGAACTATGATGGAAAGGCTTCTTGGGAGAGAGCTTAGGAAGGGAGAAGAAATTCATCGTATTGATGAAAATAAGAAGAACTACCTCCCTACTAATTTAAAGCTGTGTTCAAACCATAAAGAGCATATACTACAGCATTCTGGGTTTAGTGAGAAGTGGAAAGGAGAGAAAAATCCTGTCTTTAAGCTATCTCCACAGGAAAGGGCTGAAAGAGCTAAAGAGAGGAATTTGGGTAAAAAAAGAACTCCTGAACAAAAAGAAAATTATAGACTTAGTAAATTAGGAGAGAGCAATCCTAACTATGGTAAAAGAGGAGAGGAGAGTCCTTTATATGGAATAGAACGTTCTGTAGAGGTTAAAAAGAAGATCTCAAATAAACTTAAAGGCAGAATAATAACTAAAGAATGGGCTGAAAAAGTAGGAAAAAGTAATTTAGGAAAGAAACGTACTGAGGAGCATAAAGCAAACTATAGAGCTGGCTGGATAAAAAGAAAGCAAGGGCAGATTAAGCAAAGTAATCATAAGGTTAAATCAATTGAAAAACTTTCGGAGAAAGAGGATGTTTATTGCATGTCAATTCCTGGGTATGATTGGTTTTTTGCTAATGATATTCTTGTCCATAATTGTTTTTTCTGCTATCACGACTATATGGGAACTAAGTATAGATATAGGGATGCTCAGTCGCTGTTTAATGAGATTGTCTATCTGTATGAAAATTATAGAGTTGAGCACATTCTGATGGGGGACGACATTTTCATAACCAATAAAAAGAATGTGAAAGAGTTTTGTGAGTTGATGGTGTTCTCCGGAATGAACAAGATAGTTAGCTGGGAATGTGGTGCTAGGGTTGATACTGTGGGCAGAAAGATATTAGGACTTTGTAAAGATGCTGGTTGCGTTCTTGTCGGGTATGGAGTTGAATCAGGAAGTCAAAAGATACTTGACAGATTGAATAAGAGGACAACTGTGGAAAAGTGTCACGAAGCAGTTGAGATGTCCCAGGACATATTTGGAGATTGTGAGGCAACGTTTATCATAGGAACTCCAGGAGAGACCCGAGAGACGCTTCAAGAGACAGTTGCCTTCTGCAAGCAGCACAATCTGCCTCCCCATGCCATCTTCTTTCTGACGCCATACCCAGGCACTCCTTTGTGGAAGTGGATGAGGATGCAAGGTTATTTCGGCTCTTCTGAAAGGAGGCTGGATGAAGAGGAGGACCTCTGTTTAAGGCTGTCTGACAACGAGCAGGGCGAAAGCTTGCTTGTTAACTTCACTGATTTTTCAGATGAGGAACTTATAGGTTTAAAGAAAGAGATGGTGGAGGATTTGAATGCTTGGAATAAGATCAACCATTGAGTATCCATTGGCTAAATTGGGCTTACTGCTAGAATAAAGTGTGAGCTTGGCTGGATAAGGCAAGGCAAG
>Ga0180008_1002305_pt1 | contig 10496 bp, 19 predicted proteins | sample MM_PW_MetaG_FD_121121 | JGI IMG/M metagenome (GOLD analysis project Ga0180008, IMG submission 121121) | Groundwater microbial communities from the Aspo Hard Rock Laboratory (HRL) deep subsurface site, Sweden - MM_PW_MetaG | ecosystem: Environmental > Aquatic > Deep subsurface > Groundwater... | reverse complement strand
CCCTGCGTATAACGTCGGCGGATTTTTCCCTGGGAGTACCTAAAATTGTAAGCATTCCAACTAAAAAACATCTCCTAAGGGAATATTCATTCCGTTGGCTACGAAATTTCTTAACCCCGGAGTACATTTTAAACTATAGCTTAAACAACAATCCAAAAAATTGTCCCACTCCTCCTGCTCTATCTCAAACAACACCCGACCCATTAAACCAAGTATTTTTTTCTTGAACGCCTGAAATTTGCAAACATCTTTTGACTCAAGGCTTTTACAGACGATGCAGTCAGAAAAACACACCTCGAAACTTCCCTCTCTGATCATGTTTTCGTCGTGTGCATTCCGATGAAAAAAAACAGCCGTGATACCGAGCCTAACCCCCAGCAAAAACGCGGCCTGGATTCGTTTTTTGAGAGTATCTTCCTCTTCGCGTCTCTTCGTCTCGTCCCTCTCTTCGTTCGATTGGACCTCCCCCTGATGTACTCTTTTTAGCGGACTTGCCATTACTCTTCCCCTTTTTCAGCGCTCGTGATTTTAGCGAACTTTTCATTCATTATTTTTTTAAAATATATCCCTGTTTCCATCTGTAATAGAGGGTCGCCGACCGGGGCGGTCCTCCATTTGCTCAACATCTCTTCGTGTGTCGCGTTATCAATCCACACTCTTTGTGCCGGGGTCATAGTTCCCACCCTGATTCCGGAGTATCTCCGCAAAATTTTAAATTCATGGCCTTACATATTGTGATTGCCACGCTTTTTTGTATGCTTTCCCCTACCATATATTTACCCCCGTAGTATTTTTGATCTCCCTCGCTCATAAGCTCATGGGCGCCATTAATAGGTTTATCCGTAACTATGGCCCCGCCTGGTCCGTACCATGCCCTCGCCTTGCTCATATGTTTTCAACCTCCGCCCTGATAAATGCTGAGATATCCCTTATCATTTTTAGCGCCTCATTCAAAATTTCCTGTGGGGCCTCCCCTGAGAGCGAAGGGATTGGTATTTCCAGGAGTTTGTCGGAGAACAAGAGAAGTTTTCCCCGGTCCGGCCTCAGCGCCTCTTGCCTTCGTCTTTCGACTTCATCGGCGACCTCTTTTTCTTTGCGCTCTCTTTCTTCTTGCTCGATCTTCTCTCTTGTTTCTCGTTCCAACTTCTCTTTCGTGATCCTCTCAAACTCTTCTTGCTCCCTCAATGCTTTTGCTTCGGCCTCTTTTCTGCGGGCAATCATGGAAGAATTGTAATTGTCGGCCAAAACATTAAATTCTTCATCAGAGAGGGATAAAACGGACTTGTGGTCCATAATGGTTTCGCCGGTCTCAGTATCTATTATCCTTCCACCGCCCTTGTTTGGATCATCTTCGGCGTGTATTACCACCCTAACCGGACCATCTAGCATGCTTACCCTCTGACGACATAAATTTTCTTGTCGCTCTCGTTCCCCGGCCTTTTTCTCCTCTTCAAACCTAGTCTTTTCAGCTATCAAGGCTCTTTTCTCGTCCTCGATTTTGTCCCTTTCTGCCTGTCTTGCTCTCTCTTCGACCTGTTTAGCGGCCTCTTCCTTGGCTTCCCGGACCTTTCTTTCCTGTCCCGCTTTCTCTTGCTCGGCCCGCAGCTTTTTAATCTCATCAATCTCTTCTTTCCTTTTCCTCTCCTCATCCTCCCATTTCACACGCTCCTGGTTCATTTTGCCGAGGGAAATAATCACGTCCATCTTGACTTCTTCGGCTTCTTCAGCGAACTCCTGGAAAATCTCTGGGGTAATTTTGGTTTGTTCGACAGTATCCATAATGCTTTTGAGCTGATCTGAACTTGTGGGAATTTTAGGAACGACAGACCGAATGCCCTCAATCTTGCTTTGGATTTTTTCAACCCTCTCAGCCTCAGCCCTCTCAGTCTCTCTTTTGGCCTCGTTCTGCTTGTCATCCTCGGCCTGTTTCTTCTCTTTTAGCGGCTCTTCAATTTCGAGGAGAAGAGTGGTAATTCGTTTTGCTTCACTGTCCACCCTGCGCCCATAGCCAAGGGCCCTTGCCTTCAGTTCTTTCCTTTTTTTCTCTACCGCCGTTCTTTTACTCCGAACTTCTCCCAAGGCCAATCTTACAGCCTCATAACTTTTTGCGTCACTTATTTCCAGAGAAGAATAGTCAGTCACCATGGCGGCTATGGCCGCATTGGTAATATTATATTTAATCGGGATATCTATTACCCCGGCCTCGTCTTTTTCTAAAATTTCAACTTCAGACATCCTGCATCCCCCCTTTGATTAGATCGTCGATCCCCGTCAAGGAATTCTCAAGCTCCTCTGTGCTCATTATATCCAGCCCCTTGCCGACAGGGAGAATAGTTTGCATAAATTCTCCCAAGGTAAAACCACTTTTTGAAGCATAAAGCGAGGCTTTTGCCTCTATTTTCTTCCTGAGAAGCTTATCGCTGTCTTTCCCATTTTGCGTCTCTGTCGGAGGTTGCGCCGGCTGGTCTTGTGGGGTGAGTTGTGGGGGCGGAGACGGCTTTTCTTTTTGCCTTGCCATATCCTCAATAGATCCTGTCTTTGGAGCATTCAGTGCCGGTTTATCATCGTCAGAGAATTCAATCCCTGTAGTGTCGATAATCCCGGAAACATCCTGAATACCGATCGAATTTTCACCGTCGATTTTTGACGCAAGCGCTAGCGACTCATTCCCGACCGGCCAATATCTTTGATGTACGAGAATGGCGGTTTTTCGCGCCATCATTGCATAATCAGTTACCCAAGGGCCTTCGTTTGAAGATTTTGACCGCACACGGTGCTCGTCTACCGTCTCTTTTGTGATCACTTCAAAATCAAATGACCCATCCGGAAATCTCAGGACAGAGTATGCATGGGTAATTTCTCTGCTATGCGATAATCTTTCCGGCCTATGCCTTAAAAAGGGTGTGGTTCCCTTTTCAAACTCAAAATAGTCGCCATCCTTCACGACATCCGCAGAAATAAAAAAATCTTTGGACCTGCGTGCCAGGGCAATCCATCCTCGATATTCAATGATCAACTGGACCTCTTTGCAGTTTTTTCGTCTGTTGTTGAACGGAATCATGACGCAGTGGTGCAGGGGCGTATTTGGTTCCAACCCGAGGGCCGAGCACTGGATGACGGCTTTATACAAGCTTTCCGTCGTACATTCAAACAGGGCCGGTGTTTGTATGAATGCAGAAAACAGACATCTAACCATTCTGTCTGCGGTCAACCCAATTTTAGGAAGGACGCCGGCAATCTGATTTTTACGTGCCGGGTCGTTAAAAAATGCCGCGATATTGGCCTTCTTTTTCTCAATGACAGTACTCATTCTACGCTCCTTTCAATGATACATTTAGCCGACGGTATCCGTCCGGCAAAAATGTATACCTTTTGTAAAGTTCTGGAAAATCGCGCTCAAATTGAGATTCGTTGAATTGGACCTTTTTGGGTTGTGTCATTTTCCAGGTAGCCTTTGACCCGTCCAGAAAGACAAGGCCTTGGTTGTTGGCGATTGCTGCTTTCAGCAGATTTCCACAGCGATCTTTGTCGTCGCGGGCCGCCTTTTCTTTTGCCGAAAAAATTTTGTATTGCCCGGCAATATCAAGGAGGCTCTGGTCTCCAGGGACCATCTTTTCCCCTGGATCATTAAATAGTAATTTCAGCGCATCAGAGCAACCCTTTGATCCATCAGCCTCCGGCCACCGGTTAGCCTGTAGGTCGGACCAAAACTCACAGCACTTCCCGAGAATAAAATTTTCAACCTGGGGATTTTGCGGCAGCTCATATTGTTCAAAATGGTTGCCGCCGAAGCAGACTGCAAACCGGCCGGGCAATCCATAAATGCTCATATACAAGTACAACTGTGCTTTAAATTTCTCGGGCGGCCCGTCACTCCATTCAGACTCCATAAATTTATCCTGATTTTTAATCTCGATTATGTGGGATATTTTACTATCCGTTTTTTGCAACCGGTCAACTAACCCATAAATGAACGAATAATCCGGATGAAACATTCCTCCGGGCGGACCGTCAATTAGATCCCATCCCCATTCATTCTTGCACCACTCGGCGACCCCGGCTTCCATGTAGCTACCGGCTTTGACACGCTCATTCGGTTCTTCTTCTTCCTCAGTATACCCTTTCATCTCGGCGAACAGCGTGTATTTGCTCTTGTATGCTCCTGGTAGCTCAAGAATTGAGGCCACCTTGGATCCGGTGATATACTTTTTGTGTTTCTCTAGTTGTTCAGGTGTTAGCATTTTCCCTCCCATATAGCGGGCGTCTTTCTGCGAAGCTCCGGTTGATGCACTGGTTATGTTTCTTTAGTGTTTTTAATTATTTCGGTTGCTTTTTTAATTGCCGACTCTCTTAAAAAACTTGATTCCCTGCCGCCATAGAGTTTAATAGCTTCTTTTATTGCTTCGTATTCGGCGATGGTGAACCGAACACTTTTACTTACTTCCCGCTTTACAGCTTTTGTACTCCCCAAAGGGCGACCCCCTTGGGGAGAGCGCTTACCGCCTTTAGACATTATTATTCTTGTTCCCAGGATGCAATGGCTGTGTTTAATGTATTTGCTAGCCCTCGGGCAAATTCTTTAGCCGTCGATGTTGGCTCAAACGTTTCATCATCACCCTTATCACACAAAACGTGCTTTAAATATAAATCAGCTATTGATTCAGGTAAATTACTGTATGCATATTTTAATTCCAATAACTCTGCATCAAGATCTCCATTTTGAAATTTGTATTCATCTCCAGAAGGGATAAGATTCTCTACTAATTCGGCTCTGTCTTCTACGGAAAGATTCACTTCAATATAAGTTGTTGTTTTCTGTTCTTTCATTTTGTTTCTCCTTTTTGTTTGATGTTTCCCTATGATCTGTATATATAATAGCATGTTTAAGGTTATTTGTCAAACAAAAAAGCATAGATAATGCATTTTTTTATTTTAATGCCTTTTTAAACATAACGTATGCATCAGGGGCGCACAGTCTTATCGTGCGTCCGCTGAATGCACTGGTTATCTGATTTTTTTTCAATCGGCAATATTGTGCCAACATCACAATGCCAAGGTTCAAAATTATCATAATTTGGATACCCTCTTTCTATATCCGCTCTTATTCGTCTCATGGCCTCATTAAATGATACTTTTTTCATTTATTTAATCCTTATAACGGTTTGCGTAACCCGCAAAAGGGCGGGCTAGGACAAACTTTCTAAGTTGAATAAAGTTTGAGGCGTGGTAACTGCCTGAGATTTCGGCAGAATCCCTTTTGTCGGGTTCACGCATTTGTTAGAAGGCGTAAAGAACCCTTGCGATAAGACCGCTTCTTGTATGCGCTTCTCGGCTATGGAAAAATACTCAACATCCTTTTCGCTTCCGTAAAAATCACGATTGAATTTCACGCAAGCAATACCAGTTGTGCCAAGACCCAAGAAACAATCTAAAACGCTTTCACCTTCTTTTGTGAATGTAGATATAAAGTAATCTGCAATATCTTGATTCATTACCGCTTTGTGAATTTTACCCATCTTTGAATTTACAGATGAGTGTATAGTATTTTTGGTGTATGTTCTGTTTGATCGCAAAGGCTCATCACCTAAAACTATAAAGTATTCAACCGCATTTGTGATATTCAGACCGCTTGCGGGCATTGGGTTATCTTTTTCCCAAATTACAATCTCTACAATCTTTTCAGAATATTTACCAATGAGTTTATAGACATCTTGGCGATTGTAGTAATTAGCCTGAATATTGAAAAATACATGACGCTTAGTTACTCGCAGTAGTTCATCAATAACATCACACATCCAGCCATAATAATCTTCAACCTGATCGGTGTAATTCTTGTATTTATCGTTTCGCTTCCTGTTGTATGGGGGTGAAGTGAATGACACATCAACCGACTTGGGATGCAGGGACTTCATGTATTCGAGACAATCGCCGTTGTGCAAAGTGAACATTGTTTTAGTTGCCTAACATAGAATTAACTGGTAAAAAGATGCAGTATCCTTTTTATCCAGTTAAATGTTTGGTTATGTGTTTTTTTCGTTCTATATACCAAAGTTCATTGTTTAATTCTTGTAGTTCATATTCTAATTTGACTAATTGATCGGTCAACCTTACAGAGTTACACGATTGTTTTGCTAATTTGTACAGACGATCTCTTTCTTTACATTTTTCATCGAGATATTTAGTCGCATCCTTACCTTCTTTGACCATTTTTTTAGCTGTTTCTATTGCGCTTTTTTCCACTTCAATCATTTTGCTTAGATGGTTCCCAAAAACAATATGTTTAATTTTCTCTATCTTTCGAATTATTATTTTCTGAGACTGCCGTATAACCTTTTCTTTTGTTGTCATATCCAAAGCCTTTGTTATATTGTTCAAAAGCTTGTGCAATTTTTCTTGCTTCTTGCCGTGTCATACCTCCTCTCATTGCACATCCTAGATGCTGGTATTCCGTTTGCAACGGATCCCCTTTATCTGCATAGCCTGATAGTTTTATTCTTGGTTTATTGTGCCACATTAAACCATTACAAAACGCACATCTTTTAACATGTCGTGGTTTTTTAACTACTGTCGCTGATATAATCATGTTGTTTCCATCCCAAGATTAAACTTAAAATTAGTATCTTTTTTACTCTTACCAAACATAACATTTAGTTCAGCGGCTCTGTCCGCTGCAACGGGTAGTTAGGCTTCGTAAACGTAACCCAATGCGTAAGACTTAATTTCCCGCTCTTATGACCAAACAAGGGAGGATATGGCGCAAGTTCTAATATCTCTGATACCTTGAACTCATGCTCATTCCACTTGAAAATCAAAGTTCCGTAAGGCTTCAAAACTCTAAAACACTCTGAAAACCCGCTGGCAATATCTGTTTTCCAATCGCCAAAAAGTTTGCCATACATGCCAGCCGTGCGGCTATTATTGCCAAGTGTTGCAAGGTGCGGCGGGTCAAAAACAACCAGATGAAATGTATTACTTGCAAATGGCAATTCTGTAAAATCGCTGAGTACATCAGGACATACTTCGAGCGACCTATTATAATTCCAATTGCTTACGGTTTCTTTGCGCCTATCTGCGTAAATTGCATGTGGATTAGATTTATCAAACCACATCATCCGACCACCGCAACACACATCGAGGACGTATTTCTCTGCCATCATTCACCTTTTCTTAGAAGCCTAACGATTAAGCTGAGCGGTGGCCGTCTTTTTGGCCATCCGTCTCAAGCGACTGGTTAGGCAAAACGTCAAAGATACTAATTATTTGCGCTCGCCCAAAATAAGTTTTAGGTTGCCACACATATATTTCAGTTAGCCCAAATTTCTCTTGTGCCTTTTTATAAAGACCCTGTGGATTCGCTGGAATAAACCAATGTTGAAATATGATTCTCTTGTTTGCGACTCGTGCCAGTTCTTTTAATAAGTCATGGTTCCATTGAAATTTTCCGTTATATGGCGGATCACAACAGTATTGTGTGCGTTATCAGCAAAGGGAAGAACCACAGCGTCAGCCCTTATGTCAACATCATGCTCATATAAATCAACTCGTATATTGCCAAGTTTAGATTTTCCAGAACACACATGAAGACTATCACCAATTAATAATCCACTGAGAAATTTCTCTATCGCGTCGGGCCACAATACCCTTTTCACGGTGTAAATATGGCTTGTCCCGGCAAGAGGGACGTTTCCCTTTGTCTTATCTATCGCAGGTTGATTTTTATATGTAACGGTTGCCATTTAGTTGCCTAACGTTATTCGTTTGGCTTCCTGCCCTGTGTACTGCTCCCACCTGCGAATGATGACGGTACAGTACCAGGAATCGAGTTCCATCATAAAACACTTGCGCCCTGTTTTCTCACAGGCGATGAGTGATGTCCCAGATCCTCCGAAAGGCTCATATAATAAATCTCCATTCCTCGAATGGTTGTTTATCCCATAAACCCACATTGAAACGGGCTTCATTGTGGGGTGTTCTTTGCTGACAGTCGGCCTATCAAAGTCCCATACAGAAGTTCTTGTTCTATCATTATTTTTTAACCGGTCCCCTTTTTTCCATCCGAAAAGTATAGGCTCATGTTTATAATGATATTCTGAGCGTCCAAAAACCAGCGAATTTTTGTTCCAAACTAATATTTGACGCAGCCACCCTCTTTTTTTCCAATCAGCAACAAATAAAATATGCAACGGTCCCGCCGGGACCGTTGCAAGGACATAAGCCCCATCCCTAAGAACCGTATCACACAACGAGAAACTTTTTTCTATTAAATCTGACAGGTCTGCTTCATTCATATCGTCCGATTTAATGGTTAACGCATCTTTTGTTTTTCCAACGTAAGAAACTCCATACGGAGGGTCTGTAAATACCATGTCGGCCTTTTCGCCATTCAAAAGACGGTCAACATCTTCTCGTTTTGTCGCATCACCACACAACAGCCGATGTTTTCCAAGTTGCCACAAATCGCCAACCTTTGTAATAGGTTCATCAACTTCTGGCACTTCATCAGCAGCCGGATCGTCCTCATCAGGAGAAGACATCTTAAATAGCTCATCGAGAGAGACATCCATTGACTCAAGCCATTCATCCGTCATGCCCGGTATATCATCAAACGAAAGGTCAGTGATACTCTTCAAAAGATCTTCCAGGGCTTTCGTATCTGGCACGGCAAGAAACGGTGTGGCGTTATCAGTCACAAGCAGAGCCTTTTGTTGGTCTTCAGTCAAATCGTTTCGTACCAGGGCGTAAATTTCTGTCATGCCTTTGCGCTTGGCGGCTTCGATAAGGCCATGTCCGGCGATGATCGTCTTATTGCACACCACAATATTTTTAAACTGGCCAAACTGTTCCAGACTTTTTTCAAGTTCCCGAAGCTGGTTTTCTGGATGCGTGTTGTAGTTCATCGGATGCGGACGTAAATCAGCTATGTTCACTTTCTGTAATTTCATCCTTTCCTCTCCTCCTGCGTCTCATTTGGGCCCTTCAATCTTATATTTTTCAATTAAAGCTTCCTCAACTGTCTCCCCCTGATTCCCATGTTTTTTAAGCCAATCAGTCAGCCATTGAGGAAGGCGGATATTAACATGAACCCTTTTTAATGTTGGGGCCTTGGGTTTATTCCCTTGCCCCCGGCCTGCACCACCCCTCATCGTCTGGCGACTGCATCGCTAAATTTTTTTGCTTGAAAATCATATTCATCAGTATTTTCTTCGAGATTTAATTTAGCAGTGATTTCTTCCCACTTTCGATTCAATACATCTAATTGCTGTTGATTGTATCCATCCGTGTTGTCAGATCTAAATAATTTCATTTTTTTCTCCTTCATCGCTCACCAAGTATGGTTTTTGGTTATTTCTTTGGTTCCATCCGGATATGCCCATTCAACTATGATATCAGTAGAGCATTCTTCGTTTGGATTGTCACAATCAACCGTATAATGTCTGATTTCAACCGGCTTTCCAGTTTCTTTCGCTTCGATAAAAGCCTTTTTAGTTTTCTCTTCTTTTACTCTGTCTTTTCTTCTCTTTTCTTCTCTTTTTGGCTGAGTATATTCAAAAGCTTGTTGGTATTTGAAATCTTGACCAACTGCCTGAATAAAATATTCATCAACAATCGTCCCCCATCCGGAAATATCCTCTGTGAGGCCAAGATTTTCCAGGATTTTTCTAGCTTGATCGTCTTTGGCTACCCATCCTGAAAGGGGATCGCCCTCTTGCCAATCAACTGAAAAATTCTCTTTTCCAGAAAGAAGATTTTCATAATGCTTTTTTTCTGTATTTTCTCTGGCTGTTTTGATAGAAGCAAATTCAGCAGTGATTTTGCTTTCGATATCAGCGGGAAGAGTGAAAAGTACGTCTTGATTAATTTTTTTCCCTAATATTTCCGTGTCAAACCGGGAAATTCTCATACCATTTTTCCCATTTCGAGAAACAAAGTCAAAATTGTATTTTTTGCCATTGATAATTGCTTCAATTTGTTTGTCATGATCCTTGGGGAAATTTACGCCTAAAATTTCAATTTCAAAGTTTCCTACAGGAGTTTCTTTTTTAAATCTCAAAGTTTCCATCTTACATCTCCTTTTTATTACCCAAAAAATGATAATACCAACTTTGACTCTTCGCATAACCCGTCTTTTTCTATCTTGCCACCGTACGATAGAAATTCGTATTTCCAGCTTTTAGCCCCCAAAGTATCAATTACATCCCACGGGCTATGGTCCACGCCATCAGCAAAGTATGCGTACTCCTGTATTTTGGGGGTACTTGCTTTGGTCTTTTCTGCAAGTTTCTTTAAATTTTTCCCTCGCTGTAATATTTTTTCACTACCACCAGGCCCCTTTTGAATTAACATAAATTCAGCACCATGGGCAAGGGCAGTCAGTTCCCCGCCATCTTCACAATTGTGCCCCCAAAAACGAACCTGCTCCATTGTTTCTATTTCCTGCCCGCCCATTCCTCTAATGTATCGACTATATTTTTTCATTCTTTTTCTCCTTTTCTGTT
>Ga0180008_1002303_pt1 | contig 10500 bp, 12 predicted proteins | sample MM_PW_MetaG_FD_121121 | JGI IMG/M metagenome (GOLD analysis project Ga0180008, IMG submission 121121) | Groundwater microbial communities from the Aspo Hard Rock Laboratory (HRL) deep subsurface site, Sweden - MM_PW_MetaG | ecosystem: Environmental > Aquatic > Deep subsurface > Groundwater... | reverse complement strand
TAAAGGAGTAATGATACCAATTGCACAAAGTCTTTTTGCTGTAGCTGAACCTATATTTGTTAGTGATTCTAAATCTTTTGTTGTTTTTGGTTTTTTATTTTCTTTTATCATTTTTTCTTATAACGATAGAGTTCAGCGGCGGCGAAGCCGTCCGCTGCAACGATTTGTTAGCCCATTTCTTTAATCATTCGTTGATATTCATCATGAATGCCGATCCAGACCCAAATGTAGTCTTCACCATCTTCAACGGCAAGTGCCCTGTGATTGATTCCAGCTCGGACTGACCAAAACTTGCCAACTTTCTTGAAATGAAGGGAAGGATGCCAAGGATTCATTTTGAGTAGTTGGAAGTTGTTTTTCGATACCCTTTGGACAGGTTCTGGAAGCCTCTCAAAGCATTTCCAGAAGCGATTTGTTGTTCGATGCATTCAGAGTTCCTTGAGATTCCCTTTCTGTTTTTCATCAAGAGCTTCTTTGATCAGGAAATCCAACTTCCCTGACTGTGAGTCTGTCTCGATCTGTCTATCCCATTTCTGCCAGTCCCTCTCCGAAAACCACTGTCTCAACTGGACATAGTCTTTGTCGGGGAGACCCTGGATGGCTACTTTGATTTCATCTACTTTCGACATTGAGACCTCCTTTCTGTTTCCTCAGTATTCATTTCAGGGCTAACATTATTTATTATCTTCCACAGATAATTTAATTTAAAAATAACATAATCTAATAGATTCGTCAAGCAAAAATTGAAAAAAATGTAATTTTTTACTTGACAAACAATAAAAAGAATATTATAATATAGTTATACCGTTCAGATATAATTAAAAAGGAGAGTTATTTATCATGGATTTTAAGAATTTTCTCTTATCAAAACAACATATTGCTGATAAAAAAATTCCCTATTACCTGCATTGGATAGCTCAATATCATGAGTTCTGTAATGAACATAAAATTAATGAATCTGAATCTGATTCACTTAAACAATATTTGCACTACTTGGAAAAAGAACATGAATCATGGCAGGTATTGCAGGCACAGGAGGCAATTCGACTCTATAATTACTTCAAGAACATAGAGAATTTGAAAGAAATCCAAAACAACCCTTCCTTATCTTCATCTCAAGGCTGGCAAGGGATTGAAGAGGAAACAGTAAAAGCTCTCAGACTTCGACATCGATCGTATCAAACTGAAAAAAGTTATATTGGTTGGTTAAGAGGTTTCTCTTCTTATTTAACTTATAAAAAACCTGATACTGTAACTCAGGATGATTTGAAGAATTTCCTTACCTATTTAATTGTTGAAAGAAAGGTTTCAATATCAACACAGAAGCAGGCTTTTAACGCAATTCTTTTTCTCTTTCGCAATGTATTGGATAAAGAAATTAAAGGACTTGATGACGCTATTCGTTCAAGGATCTCGCAGAGATTGCCTGTTGTTCTTGCCAGACAGGAAATACTTAAGATTTTTGCACACTTAGAGGGAATCCACCGCTTAATGGCGGGTGTTATTTACGGCGGAGGACTACGACTTCAGGAATGTCTTATGTTACGAGTAAAGGATATTGATTTTGAACGAGGTTGCCTTACAATTCGTTCAGGAAAAGGAGATAAAGACAGACAAACTTTGTTGCCAGAGAGATTAAAAGACAAACTTCAAGAGCACCTTGATTCTATACATGCTGTATATCAAAAAGACAGAAAAAACAATATTGAAGGTGTTTGGTTGCCACAAGCTCTGGAAAGAAAATATCCAAATGCCAGTAAAGAATGGGGATGGTTCTGGGTTTTTCCCTCATATAAATTATCTGTAGAGCCTGAAACAAAGATAATTCGCCGGCATCATTTATATCCATCTACTATTCAAAAAGCCTTTCAAAATGCAGTGAAAAAGGCTGATATAACAAAAAATGCGACTATTCATACCTTAAGACATAGTTTTGCAACCCACTTATTAGAAAACGGGTATGATATAAGAACTGTACAAGAACTTTTAGGACATTCTAATCTTCAGACTACCATGATATATACGCATATCGCTCAAAAAAATATGCTTGGAGTAAAGAGTCCTATGGATTTTTCATAGTTTAATTTCTTGGCTCTACTGGCTTTTGTGTGGATACATATCCAGTTTTCCACAATAGAACAAGATAGCAATCCTATGGATAGCTGATTACTGAATGATTACCAATACTTGACAATGAGATTGACACGATATATTAAAAGTAATTGCAACGAAACCCACATGAGCCATTAGTCTCACAAAGAGGTATGAAAATTAAGTTGAGCCTACTACTTTTTTGTTTGCAGATTTACAATACAGCATACTATAATGTATAGTATGCTGTATTGTAATTTATAATAATAAATTTCCCTGAATTCAAGAAATAAATCGGCCTGAAAAGTGGGCTAAAATAGCGTTTGTATAAGGATTAAATAATCTTTGAGAGGGTAATTGTTAAGGGATATTTTGGCCTGTTTTTTGGGAAGATGGAAGGTGAAGATAGTAGCTATAAACCTCAATTTGTAGCTGCGAGTTAAGGTTGGAAGATGTAAACAGCTATTTAAGGAAGAAAGTTTGGTAAATCAGTGGTGTTGTTGTAGTTGCTCAATAACCTGTGGATTTTGTGAAGTGGACCCAATTGTCAAGACAAAAATTTAACATTTTTATTTTATAATAAACTATAACATTTTGATATTATAATCACATTATATTGAATTAAATTGACAACCCCTAACTTCTATGTCATAATTTACTAAGTTATAATTAAGTATTTTAATCTTCTTTTAATCTTCTTTTCAAATAATAAAGCCATGCTTAAAAAGATCTTAATTGTAGATAAATTACGTAGCTTTATCATCAATGCCAAGAATATCTTAGAAAGAGCAGGGTATAAAACATTATCAACTGATAATGGTTTAGAAGCTCTAAAATTAGCCTTTGCAGAAGGTCCAGATCTGATTATTTCAGAATTAGATATTCCTTCATTAAAAGGAGACCATCTTTGTCGATTACTAAAGAATAATATAGCTACTCAAGAAATTCCTTTTATCCTTCTGACTAATCCAAACTATAACCAAAAGAGATTTTCAGATCTTCAAATTGAGCCAGACGAATACTTCTCTAAGGAAATTATCAAAGGATTAGAATCCCCTCAGCTTATTCATATTGTAGAAACTCTGATTAATAAAAAAAGAAGGTCACCTCAAGTTTTGATAAAAAAGATTCCAGAAACTCCTCTGGAGGCCTTGTCTTTAACTAACAAACTTTTAGATAATAAGCTTTACGAAGCTACTATCCTTAAAAAGATCCTTCTCTCTAAAAATACCTATAAATATGAAGAGACCATTGTTCATATTTTAGGGCTTTTAGGAGAGATTATTGATAGTGATGTAGCTACTCTCTTTATAAAAAGAATGAATACGGCTTTTATGGCCATTTGTCTTTTTAAACCAGTGAGTGATAAGTTTATTGAAAAAATTAAGAAGAATATTTTTTCTTTTATCCAAAAGGAAGGGATTGAGTATGATCATGAATATTTTAGGGTAAAAATTTTCCATGACCAAAAATTCAATAACGAGTTGCCTCTGGCCGAAGCTTTAGAATCCTATATCGACCTTCCTCTTACTTCTCGTAATCATATTAGGGGTATATTAGCTTTAGGAAGTAAAAATAAAGAAGCTTTTCCTAAGCTTATAAAGAATACCTTTGGAAATATCATTGAGGTAGCTTCTACGGTGTTAGATAATGTTTTTATATATGAACAAATCAGGACTTTAGAGATTAGCGACAGCTTAACTGGGCTTTATAACCATCGTTACTTTCAAGAAAAATTAGAAGAAGAATTTATTCGAGCCAAGAGATATAAGACTACATTTTCTTTAATCATTATCGATATTGATAATTTTAAGACCTTTAATGAAATTTATGGTTTTAAGATGGGAGACCTTATCTTAAAGGAGATGGGTTATTTAATCTACCATAACTTTCGAATAATGGATATTCCAGCTCGCTATGGAGGAAAAAAGTTTTCTTTAATTCTTCCTGAGACAGATTTAGAAGGAACAAAGTTTTCGGCAGAAAGGTTAAGGGTAAATACTCAAAAACATACTATTAAAGGCTTGGATAAGTTTATTACTATAAGTATAGGGTTTTCTGAATACTCTCCTAATTTAAAAGACAAAAAAGAATTTTTAAATCAAGTTGAAACTGCTCTTAAAAAAGCTAAAGAATTAGGTAAGAACAAGGTAGTTTCTTGGAAAGAAATAGAAAAGGAAGCAGAGTAATTTGTGGAGATTCTTTGAGTGAAGTTAATAGATGTTCATTGCCATCTTCAAGAAAAAGAGTTTGGTCAAGACTTAGACCAGGTAATCCAAAGAGCAAAAGAGGGAGGAGTTTCAAAGGTTATCATCTCTACTTTGAGTTTAGAGGAGATTTATAAAGCCTATGAGATGGTGAAGGCTTATCAAGGCTATGTATATCTTACCGTTGGGTATAGTCCAACCACATTTAATTTCGCTGAAATAAAAGAGATCCAGGAGTTTATAAGGAAAAATAAAGAAAAGATTGTAGGCATTGGCGAAGTTGGTTTAGATTATTATTGGGGTAAAAAAGAAGAAAGGGAAGTCCAAAAGAGACTTTTCGAGGAATGGATTTTTCTGGCTAAGGAAGTTGATCTTCCTCTTGTTGTTCACTCTCGAAGTGCTGGTAAGGATGCCCTTGAATTTCTTTTAGAAAATCCTCCCCAAAGAGTCTTGATGCATGCCTTTGATGGAAAGAGAAGTTGGGCAAAAAAAGGAGAAGAAGCTGGTTTTTACTTTTCTATTCCTACCTCGGTGGTTCATTCAATTCAGAAACAAAAATTAGTTGAATCTTTAAAGATAGAATCTATGATGCTTGAAACTGATTCTCCTGTGCTTTCACCAGTTAAAGGGGAGAGAAATGAACCAGTTAATCTAAAGTATGCTTTAGAAAAGGTATCGAGTATAAAAAGTTTTCCCCAAGAAGAAGTAGCTGAAATTATAACTTACCAGACGGCAAAATTTTTTAATCTTAATCTAAATTAATTAAGAACTGGTTATAAATTTATCATTAACCTAATTACCTCATTTTGTATTATTTAAGTTTAAGGAGTCAATTATGTCCTTGGAAGAAAAAATGTTTAGTTGTTTAAAATGTGGGTTTTTTAAGCTTGTTACTACTTATGTCGGACAATGCTTAGCTAAAAATACTTTAATTTGGAAAAAAAAGTTTAGTCAGGAAAGATGGTGCGAAGATTATATGCCTCGCCTTGAATGGATGTTACCTGAAGAACATAAAAAGCTTCAACAGGTTTTAAAAGATAGGCAAGAAAAACCAGAAGATTTATTAAATCTTAATTTTTTAAATGAGAAATCCAAGGAAATAAAAAAGATTTATAACTTGCCCCTCTTAGGTAAAATTTCTTCAGTTAAGGTTATAGAAGGAGTTTTAAAAGCAGTTCTTTTAATCGCTGTCTGTGTCTTAGTAGCTACAATAATCATTTCTACCATTATTTGCCCTTAAGATAGATCTTACTATCGAACTCAAGTTAATTTAATCTTCCATTTTTCAAAGATTTGTTTTATCCGATCTCAAAAAAACAATGAAGAGTAAGCATCTTTTCTTTTTAATCATAACGGCTATTACTCTCTTTTATGGTTACTTAGCCATTTATCTCCTTCCTCCCAACTCTTTCTTTACTATGGATAATGGGGTTAAATTTATCCAGGCTCAAGGTCTCATCTTGAATAACTTTAAAAATATTCATCTTCCTTATCCTGGAAAATACTTAGATCCAAGTTTTAATTTTTTTCCAATTAGACCTCCTTGGAAGACATTAGAGCCTCATATTCACCTAAAAGATAATCAAGCTTATTCTATGCATCCTTTTATCTTTCCTTTTTTAAGTTCTTATTTTTATAAGATCTTTGGCTTTTATGGACTCTTCTTTATCCCTATTATCTCTTCATTCTTTTCCTTAATCTTAATCTATCTCTTGGTAAATAAGATTGTCCCTCAATATTCTCTTTTCTCTATTCTCCTTACCGGACTTGGTAGCCCCTTATTCTTTTATAGTTTAATCTTTTGGGAACATACTCTTTCTATCTTTATAACTACTTTAATATTTTACTTACTTTGCTTAAATAAGGGGCCTTCCAAGATAGCTTATTTCTTTATTGGGCTACTAATTGGCCTTAATTCCTGGATTAGAATGGAGACCACCATTCTTTCCATATCCATGATCATCATTCTTTACCTTCTCCAAAGCCGCAAAGACGGTAGTCTTCAAAAGGTAGTCTTTGCTACGGCCGGATTTGTTTTAAGTCTTATTCCCTTATTGCTATACAACGATGGAATTCAGCTGAGCAACAGGACTGTGAATTTGCTGAAAAGAAAAGTTGTCCATGTTAGCTTGTTGTCTCGCGTGTTCAACAGTCATGCTTACAACGTTGCCGTTTTTGTCTAAATCTAACAAGACATTCTCGCTCAGATCTCGCGTCTCAACAACTTCCTTGTTGGTGAAATTGACAAGCACAGTGTCAGTATCTGAAAAATATTTGATCTCCATTACGAGTCCTCCTTAAAAGAATGATCAAAGAAAGCATTGTGAACAGTTTCTCCATCCTCTAACAAAACAACACGAAGGTATTTGTTGTTTGCTCCTGAAATTTTAGCCCATCGTCTAATTCGACCATCAGACTGTATTTCTTCCTTATCTGGATTGTCAATAGCATACCGAATCCATTCAATTTTGATGTCTTTCCTGTCGTTTTGTTGTCGATTATAAAGAAAGTACTGAGTAAATTTCATATGTTTCTCTTGTTTAATATTGACCTAACGCCCAAAATCAGCGGCGGCAGGCTTGCCCGCCGTCCGCTGCAACAATTGGTTAGGCTAAATATGCCTTCAAAAGGAAGTATTTTATCTGTAACTGCTTGATATTAAAGGGCTTGCGTAAACTGTTTACTGTTTCCTACTGTTTCCACATTTAATAGAACCGTTCCCTTTTCCTTACGAATGGCACTGACTTAAGCAGAAAATGGTGCAAAAATGGGCTTTGAGGGTAGGAATCTTAACTACCGGAATAGGGGAAAATCCTCTAAAAATACTAAAGTTGGCAGTTTTTATATTTTTCCTAACCCCCGCAAAATCAAGCGTTAGCACCTTAAGTCAGTGCCATTCGTTACTGTCCCTATTATTACCCTATTTAACTGCCTTCATTATCATTAGGCCCCTTTTCGGCTTCGCCTGTTGACTCCAGCTTCTTTTCCGGTTTCTTAGATGGTCCCGCCATTAGCCCGAGTCCTCACAAGATCACTCCCATGGCAACTATCCCGATGGGTACAATACTAAAAGCCCACTGAAAAAGCACAAGTAAAAACACAGGAGCAAAATTTGATGCATGTTCGCCAATAAGATTGAGATCGTCCTTTACCATATTGATACCGGTTGGCAAGAGCCTAAAAATCAGAAACAGAAGTCCGCCACTCATCAGGATAAAACCTGCGATTTTCTTTACGATGTTCATTGGCTTTTCCTCCTTTACGTCTAACGATTGAGCTAAGCTGCGGCGTGAAACGCCGTCAGCTTCAGCGACTGGTTAGACCAACACAGTTATTATTATCTAAACCAATGCTGGAACGAATTTTGCCAGTAAATACAAATCTTCTTCGCCAGCAACAACTTTATGCTTTACTCCTTCAGGAATTACAACAGAAACACCCAACTCGTAGCGGATTTCTTTATCGGCAAGAATACATTTTCCAATACCACCGATAATCTCGTGCAATTCCCATTTATCCGCGTGGATGTGCTCTCCAATTTCACAACCAGATTCTACCTTCACCAAGTGGCAAGAGAACTTACCGTTTGTAGATTCTCCTTTCACAAGATGTTTCAAGGATACACCCTTGAAAGTTGGATGTGCGTTCCAAACCAAATCTTTTGCATCCACCTCTTTTTCAAGATAGACAATCTTCCCTTCGTCAACTTTCTTGACAATTTCGCTTGATGTGCTCATCTTTCTTGACCTCCTAAAATTTTATTTCATCCCAAAAACATACCAAAGTCCTGCACCAATTTCATCACCTTTCTCTTTTCTATATTGGAGAAATTCTCTTATCTCTCTATCTTTTTTCAAAATCACTTCAATTTCTTCAGATGCTTCAAGAGATTGCTTTAAATTTGTATTTATGGAATTCGTTTCATCTATTTCAACATTAACTATCCGAACACTATCATCTATCATTCCTGGATTTACCTTAAGAACTGGACTGATACTTATTATCTTCCCCGTATAACCTGTTTCTTCTTTAAATTCCCTCAATGCTTCTTCTGCAACATTATCGCTCTCAGATACCCCTGCAGGAAAAGCAATAATATAATTATTTATTGCAGGACGATATTGTCTTATTAAGACATATTTGTTAGAGTGAATAAGTTTTGCAATTATTACTAAAATAATCTTGTGCTGCTTCCTTTCCACACTTTCCCATTTTACTTCTTTTTTATCACTGCACAAGTAGGTACTTTCTTTTAATAAGAGCCAGTTGCCTGCAAATAAGATTTCTTCCGAAAGTTTTTTCATGTTTTATTGTCGAACCCCAACATTGTATCATTCTAAAACAAATTAGTGGTCTAACGTCAGGATCACCGGCGGCTGAAAGCCGTCCGGTGCATTAGTTTGTTAGAACAATCTTACCCACCCTTTAGTTAACAGTAAGTACTTTATAATCTGAGAAGTGCTGATAACACCACCAACACTATTTTTCTGAGAAAGGGAAAGGTACATCAAGTGCTTTGTTTAGCTCGGGGATGGCCTGCATGAGATGTCGTTGAATTGCATTAACGAACTCACCGAGTCCTAGCGTTTGATTTAGAGCTCCTTCATAAGAATAGCGCCAGTTTTGGAATGTCTGTGAAAACTCAGAGAGAACCTTATCAAGTGTAAGGTCAGTTGATGGAAAATCTCGCTTCATAGCTTTAACGATAGGTGAGCTATTTAAAAATGAAACGTATCTTTTTTCAATTGCACCGCGATCGCTAGAAGGAAGCTTTAGAAAGAGTTTACACAAATCATGTCCATGTTCTAAATTAGCTGTTTGTATAAGGATTAAGCATTTCAGGTATACTTCACAAGAGAAGGCAAGGTTTACAAAAATTGGAGAAACCAAGTCAAAATCGGATGTAGAACCAAGCCTCTGCGATAGAAGTTGAGCTGTCTTCCAAAACCCACTTCCAATAATAAATAGAGATGGAGGCGAAACGTTTGTTTTATTCATCGTTTGTTCTAACCATAAAAATAACCAGCTCCGTCTGGTTCATTTTTCTTGTTAGGCACTTGCTTTACTCCACCATATTTTTTCTTTTCTTTTGGCTTGCCAAACTATTGTGCATTCTACATTCAAGGTCTGACCCCAATCCTTTCCCAATCCTTTCCTATTTCCCCTATGTTTTTTATCTACGTCCCCTGGTTTTTCCTTTGGGATTTTGTTTTCGTCTGTGATTAGTTGTAGATATGAAAATTTGACTCCATGACGTCCAAGATGTTTGAGTCCATATTTTCATCAAATTTACGAGCAAAGAGTGCATTACTTGCGAATAGAAATGGAAGATCCTGTGTTATAAAAGTTTTTGGGCGTAGTTTGATTTTTCCACTTGCGATTAAAGATTTAGTGTCACTCTCCGTAAAGGTTTTCGAGCGAAGTTTAATGCCTATGTCTGGTATCCAAACGATAGCTCTTTTGTCGTCATTTACTATTTTTCCGTTAAATGAGGTATTCATCATCACTGTCTGAAAGAACGATTCATCTGGTATTAACGTATGAAGATAGTAATCCTCAAACTTTTTCACCTCACCACTATTACAAATGAATTCACAACATTCCCTTGTCAAAATCATCCATTGTCCACCAATGTAGGAAATAACATCTTTAAGATAAGCCCTTTTGTAAGGAACTCCCGAAAACCCAGTGTCTGTTTCTACAAAATAATTTTCAATGCGGTTCATGGTTTCTGGTCTATCTGTAGCCTGATTTGCAATTTTAATAAAATTATTCCCCTTGTTTTTACCAAGAAAATCACGAATAAAATCTTGGGATTTAAGCGGAAAATCTTGTCCGCTAAGGTTGATAAAAAAATCCCATTCAACGTTGATATCTAAAAGGTATTTGATGCCACTTAATTCAGCTTGAACCATACTATATCCGCCCCAAACTACATTCTCACTCTCTAATATATATGCGTTTAAAAAATTCGCTAAAAAATCTTGAATGTCGTCATAAATTTCTAAGCTAGTTTTTTTGTCTAAATGGATTAAATAGTAATTTTCTGGGTGGTAAATGGCTTTAAAAAGTCTTTTAAACTGTTCGGGAAAGCGATGAACCAAAATGAAGTAGGCAATCTGTATTTGTCCACTTGGGGCGTCAAAATTTACTTTTTCTTTTTGTGTTGAAATAAGTTGTTCGGTCATATTTTCCTTTGTTG
>Ga0180008_1002302_pt1 | contig 10506 bp, 7 predicted proteins | sample MM_PW_MetaG_FD_121121 | JGI IMG/M metagenome (GOLD analysis project Ga0180008, IMG submission 121121) | Groundwater microbial communities from the Aspo Hard Rock Laboratory (HRL) deep subsurface site, Sweden - MM_PW_MetaG | ecosystem: Environmental > Aquatic > Deep subsurface > Groundwater... | reverse complement strand
TACCCAGGCCACTGCTCGTGCAGAGTTTGACATCGTTGACAGAAACAAAGCGGAAGAGGTCATCCAGGGCAACAAAGATGACATCCCTCTCCTGTCCCAGGAAACTGAGGCCACCGTTGATGAAACCCATGAGCAGGTCTCAGAAAAACTCCTCACAGCAGCAACCTGGCTCGACTCCTTCTTCGATGACACTCGATATGTAGCTGAAGAAAACAGGACCAGGGCAAAACTGAAACTCAGTGCCGGGATTGAGCGGGATGGCAGTTTTGAATTTAAACCGAGAGTGAGCCTGAGGCTGCATCTTCCTCATACAGAAGGTCGCCTGAACCTTTTGATTTCAGCGAATGACGACGAAGATTTTGATGTGGATCGCAGTGCCAATGCCCTGAGCAGTCGTGATGATGAATCCAACCTGACGGGTGCCTTCCGTTACTTTTTGCGCGAGACGGAAAAGATGAACATCTCCACCACCGCAGGTCTCTCTCTCAACTATGCCTATGCCGGCATGCGTTACCGCCGATTATTTGACTACAGTTCCTGGCAGGGAAGATTTACCAGCCGCCTGCGTTATTATACCGACGATGGCTGGGAATCAAGGAATCAGTATGACATCGAAAGACAGGTCTCGGACAGGCTGCTCTTCAGAACCACCCTTGAAGCCAACTGGGAAGAAGAATACAATGGACTGCCCCATGCAGTTATTTTTTCACTCTTTCAGGTCCTCAAAGCAGACAGAGCCATCCTCTATGATATTGGCAATTACTTCCAGACCAGCCCCAGTTACCAGATGACGGATACAGTCTTCCGCCTGCGTTACCGTCAACGTTTTTATCGCGACTGGCTGGTATTTGAAATCGCCCCCCAGGTTGCCTTCCCCAAAGAATATGACCGCGACTTCACTCCCGGTATCATCTTCAAACTGGAGGCCGATTTCGGATATACGACAAACAGAGAGCAATTCGACAATATTTTTGCCTTTTAACTGGAATATCCCGAGCAGACAGAGTCATTCTCCATATATTCCTGAACAGTAACAGTGCAAGTAGCAGCTGAACCTTGCTGAGAATATAAAACCCACCGGGAGAGCAGTTCATTATGCGATGGAAAGATGGACGGAGAAGTTTCAACATTCTCGACAAACGCGGGATACGACTTTCAGGCAAGACCAAAGGCGGCGGCATCGGAATTCTTGTGGTCGCCCTCATCGCCATGTACTTTGGCATCGACCCTTCCTTTATCCTGCAGCAGGGAGACCTTCTCAATGGAACCTCCCATGAAAACAGTGCCTACACGCCTACGGAATCAGAAAACGAGCAGGCTGATTTTGTCTCTGTGGTACTGGCCAACACTGAAGATACCTGGGGGGCAATTTTCAAGGAATACGGTCAGACATATCAACAACCAGAACTGGTCCTCTTTACAGGTGAGGTGGAATCCGCCTGTGGGTATGCGCAGGCAGCAACGGGGCCTTTTTACTGTCCGGCTGATCAGCAGGTCTATATTGATCTCAGTTTTTTTCAAGAGTTAAGAAACAGGCTGGATGCCCCCGGAGATTTTGCCCAGGCCTACGTTGTGGCCCACGAGATCGGACACCATATTCAGAAGCTCACCGGTATCAGCGACCAGGTACATGCCAAAAGACAAACGCTGTCAAAAGTTGCCTATAACAAGCTCTCTGTCCGCCTTGAACTGCAGGCAGACTGCTTAGCCGGTGTCTGGGCACACCATGCCGATAAAATGCAAAATATCCTTGAACCTGGCGATACGAAAGAAGCCCTCCATGCCGCGGCAATGATCGGGGACGACCGGCTGCAGAAACAAGGCAGGGGCTATGTCGTCCCCGACTCTTTCACCCACGGCAGTTCCAGCCAACGAGTCAAATGGTTCCGGCAAGGATTCGACAGCGGTGATATGCAGACCTGTGACACGTTCAACTCATCAACGTCCCTATAGAAGCGAAGCGTTCAAGGCAAGCCGTTGGCGTTAAGCCGGAAAAACATCCCCTGTTTAGCTCAGGATATCCCTTTCCCCAACAAGGTCAATTCCTGCGTCCTGCAAGATATGCAGAAATCCCTTTCTTTTTGGCTTGTTTTTCCGATACAATAAAAATTATTATCACCTCTCAAAGGTAGCTTTGAGGACATTGCCATTCTTAATCCTGCCGTTCTCACAAAACTATCTCTTGAGAAATGTGGGTTTAATACAACCTTTCTCTCCTTTGATGGATACATTTCTCGCCAGACAGCCCATATTTGACCGAAAGCTTGATATCTATGGCTATGAACTCCTGTTTCGAGCAGATCCCACCAATATCTTTCCGGAAATAGACGGAGACAGTGCCACCGCCAAAATCCTCTCCTCCACCTTTTTTACCGTAGGAATTGAAGAAGTCACCGGCGGCAAAAAGGCCTTTGTCAACTTTACCGAGGAACTGCTCCTGCAGGGTACGGCCCATATGTTTTCTGCCAAAACCGTTGTGATCGAGCTCTTGGAAAACATCTCGCCCAGTCCGGCGGTTATCGAAGCCATGCAAGAACTTCGTAGGCAACATTACGATCTCGCCCTTGACGATTTCAGCTGGCGTGAAGAATTCGTCCCCCTCTTGCAAGAGGCCACCATTATTAAAGTCGATTTCCAGCAAAGCAGCGAGGAAGAGATAAGAAAAATCGGCCAATTAGCTAAAGACTATGGCTGCTTCCTGCTTGCAGAAAAGATCGAAACCTACAAGGAATTCAACCACGCCAAGTCCCTTGGCTTCCGTTATTTCCAGGGATATTTCTTTTCCAGACCCGAGATGATGCAAAACAAAGACATCTCACCCATGAAACAAAACGTTCTTCATTTGCTGATGGAAGTGTTTTGCGAAGACTGCTCCATGGACGAGTTGGAAGCTATCCTCTCCCACGATGTGGCAATGAGTTTCAAACTCCTCAACTACATCAACTCTGCAGCCTTTTTCCGGGTTGCCGAACTGCACTCGGTTCGCCAGGCCATAGCCTTTCTGGGTATCAACGAGTTTCGTATTTTTGTGACCGTCATTGCCGTGGCCCAACTGTGTCAGGACAAACCACACGAACTCTTCCGTGCTTCAGTGATCAGGGCCCGATTCCTTTCTTTGCTGGCCATTGAACTGGGCAAGGACAAGGATATCTACTTCATGCTCGGTCTCTTTTCCCTCATTGACGCCATGCTGGATAACTCAATGGAGATACTTATGAAAAATTTTCCGGTCAGCGACAACCTGAAAAAAGCACTGACAAAACGCCGGGGAGAACTCTTTTCTGCTCTGGAATTCATCGAACTGTACGAGCAGGGCGAATGGGACATTCTGGAACAGCGGAGGCAGTCCGCTGAAATCGACGAAGGCAGGATCGCCTCCTTTTATCTCGAAGCCATCACCTGGGCAGACAACTGCTCTTGAAATCCTTTATCTTTTCTTTTGCATTACTTCTCTTCCTATTTACTGTTTGAGATTTGTTCATGTCCGGTGTATCCTCCCTGAATAACTAAAGATCATCTATTTTCTTTCAGGAATAAAGTATGCGTGCAGTTGTTCAACGGGTCAGCGAGGCCTCAGTCACTGTGAACACGGAAATCACCGGAAAAATCGGCCCTGGCCTTCTTGTCCTGCTTGGTGTCCATAAGGATGACGGAGAAAATAAAGTCAAATGGCTGGTCGACAAAATCATCCATCTGCGCATCTTTGAAGACGAAGCAGAAAAAATGAACCTTTCCCTGCTCGACACAGGCGGTGCCATGCTTATTGTTTCACAGTTCACCCTCTATGGCGATTGTCGTAAAGGGAGAAGACCTGGCTATTCAACAGCTGCCCCTCCAGATAAGGCTGATGCCCTGTACCAGCAATTCATCAATGAGGTGAAGAAAAGGAACGTCACAGCTGCCTGTGGTAAATTTCAGGCTCATATGGCTGTAAATCTTGTCAACGACGGACCAGTAACCCTTCTCCTTGACTCCAGTAAACATTTTTAACTGAGCAGACTACTATTATGACTTTTACTCCCGGCACTTCTTACTCTGGATTCACCCTGAAACAGCACCAATTCGTTTCTGAAATCAAAGCCGATGTCTATCTTTTTGAACACGACACCCTTGCCTGTCCACTGCTGGCAATCAAAAATGACGATGGCAACAAAACCTTTTCTGCGGCCTTTAACACTATCCCCACCGATTCCACAGGGGTTGCCCATATCCTTGAACACTCTGTGCTCATGGGCTCGGAGAAATACCCGGTAAAAGACGTCTTCGGCGAAATCAACAAGGGCGGACTCATGACCTTTCTTAACGCCATGACCGGCTCGGATATCACCTATTACCCCTTTGCCACGAGGAATCTGAAAGAGTATTTCAGCATCATGGATGTGTATATGGATGTGGTGCTCAATCCGCTCCTGGCCCGGTCAACCTTTGAGCAGGAAGGCTGGCACTATCATCAGGAAGGTCCGGATACGCCCCTCCAGTATCAGGGTGTGGTCTACAACGAGATGAAAGGTGCCTTTTCAGACCCTATCCGTCTGATCTTTCACCATATCTTTGGCGGACTCATGCCCGGCTCCACCTATGCCCATGAGTCGGGAGGAGATCCGCAGAACATTCCCGATCTCAGCTATGAAGAATTCTGTGCCTTTCACAAGACCCATTACCATCCTTCCAACGCTACTTTTTTTGTTTATGGCGATGCCCCACTCGAAGAAGAACTGCGCTACCTGCAGGACAATTTCCTCTCCCGCTTTCCGCAACGAGGAGAGCGTATGGAAGTTATATCCGGCACCGACATCAAAGAGATAACCTTCATCGAAGACAGTTACGGCGTGGAATCCTCCAACACTGCTGGCAAGACCTTCCACGCCGTCGGTACCAGTGTCACTACAGTACTGAATCGCGAGGAAAACGCCGCCTTTCAGATCATTGCCAATATCCTCTACAATTCCGATGCATCACCGCTTAAAAACACCATCATCTCCAACGGTCTGTGTAAAGATTTCGGTGGCTTTTACCTCTCCTCCTCAAGTTTCAAAACCCTGATGGCCACCTATCTGGTGGGCAGTGATCCTGAAAAACGTGATGATTTCCTCTCTCTCTATAAGCAGACCCTTTCTGAAATGGTCTCCAATGGTCTGGGTCACGACCTGATCCTCTCGGAACTGAACAAATACGAATTCGATGTCCGGGAGGAAGGCTGCAAAGCTCAGCGCGGACTCTCCCTCATCGGCAAGGCCATGCCCGCCTTTAAATATGGTACTGATCCCTATGATTCTCTGCAGATCGACGAACTTCTGGTCACTATTCGTCACAAGGCCTTAAACGAGAACTATTTTGAAAAGCTGATCGATAAATATCTGCTGAATAACCCGGCAACTGTAGTTGTCACCCTGAAACCTGATCCCGGGAAACAGGGCGAGGGACAGGCCCGTGAGGCCGCGCGACTCCAGGAGTATGCCAAGAGCCTTGACCAATCGGGACAAGACAAGATGATCGAGCGGACCTTGGAACTCATGGCGGATCAACAGAAACCGAACACTGTGGAAACGCTCTCCCTGCTCCCACAGCTCAACCTTGATGATCTCACCCCGGATATCGATGTGCATCAGGTACAGGCCACTGAGGTAGAGGGCTGTGAACTGTTAACAAGCGAATTGCCGACCGATCATATCTCGTTTATCGATATCGGCTTTGACATCTCCTGCCTGCCTTCCAAGTTTCTTCCCTGGCTCGACCTCTTTGGCACCATCGTCACCGAAATCGGTACCGAAAAGATGGATTACATGCACTTTGCCCGGGAAGTGAGCACCTGCACAGGCGGTTTTTCCCACAACTTCCATTGTCATGTCAAAAAAGGCGGACACGGCAGCTTCCTCCCCATCCTCTGGTTCCAGATGAAATGTCTGCCCGAATATCAGGAGCGGGCTATGCACCTGCTGATCGAGGTGTTTTCCACTCTTTCTCTGAAAGACCGTGTCCACATCCGTGAAATTGTAGCACGGGAGTTTGCCTGGACCGAACATGAAGCCCAGAGTGAGGGCTACAGCCTTGCCACTTCCCTGGCTTTTGCCCATCTGAGCAAAGCGGGTGCCATGAATGAGCTCATCTCCGGCGTGACTACCTATCGCAGTACCAAAGAACTGGCTCAGAACTATCAGGACCAAGAAGAAGACTTTCTTGAGGGCTTGCAGGAAATGGCACAAATCATTTTCAATCGCAACAACCTGCTCCTCTCCATTACAGCTGATGAGCAGGAACTCAGTTCCTTTAAAGGACTTTGCGGTGCTCTGATTACTGCCCTTCCGAACAAGGTTTTACAGAGACAAGACTTTGTCATGCCCGAACTCCCCCGGCACGAAGCTCTGATCACCTCAGCCGAAGTCGTTTACGCAGTGCAAAGCGGTAGGCTCTTGCCTGACGGTGAAGGATATAATGGTCATTTTGAAGTACTCAAGACCTACCTCTCCCGCGACTATCTCTGGAATACAGTACGGCAGATGGGCGGTGCTTACGGCTGTTTTATCCAGTTCAGCCATATAAGCGGCAATTTTGCCGTCATCAGCTACCGTGATCCCCAAGTACGAAAAACCTATGACAGCTACCTGGCCATGCCGGCAATCATCAACGGGCTGGACATCCCCGACGAGGTGTTACAACAGCTGGTAATAGGTACTTACGGCAATTTCACGCCTCTGCACGGCCCGGCGAGCAAAGGACTGACAGCTCGCAACGAATATCTAAGCGGCATTACAGCGGAATACAAGCAGCAACGGATAAGTGAAATAATCGGTACCTCGGTGAATGACCTACGCTCTTACGCTCCAGCCTTTGAACAGATGCTATCTGACAGCCACCGAGTGATTATCGGCAACCGGAGCAAAATTGAAGCAGACAGCGATCTCTTTGATGTGGTCGAAGAACTGTAAAGCACAAGGTGAATGGACTAACGGCTGAATAGCGAACGTAAGAATTTCATAGGGAAACAAGACGATGACAACCGGACATTTTGACAAGGCCGCAACGGACTGGGACAAAAAACAGCGCAGGGTTCAACTGGCCGCAAAGATCAGTACGGCTATTGCCAGGCTGCCTCTGTCAGCTGATATGGATGCCCTGGAGTATGGCTGCGGCACCGGCCTGGTTGGCCTTGCTCTGGCTCCTGCACTTGGCCACCTGACTTGCATTGACACCTCGCAGGGCATGCTCGATGTCCTGCAGGAAAAGATACGAGATCAGGGAATCAGCAACGTTCGGCCCTTACGTTGTGACCTCTTGATCGATGACTACAGCAAGAGACACGATCTGATCTTCTGTGCCATGACCTTACACCACATCCAGGAATCCGATACCTTGCTGCTACGCTTTGCAGAACTCCTCAAGCAAGGCGGATATCTTGCGCTGGCCGACCTTGCTCAGGAAGACGGTTCCTTCCATGACTCATCAGTAACAGGCGTCCATCACCACGGTTTCGACAGGGAGCAACTCGCTGCTCTCCTCACGGCTGCCGGCCTGATCGATGTCAAAAGTGAAATCATCCACATCATGACCAAAGGCGAAGAGGAAGACAGAAAGTATCCGGTCTTTCTCCTTACCGGCCATAAGGCCTGAACTGAGAGATCCTTTTCTTTTCATTGCCTAGCTCTTTCCGGCTCTGCTTCAGGAGATCATGACCCTCTGCTACAGACAAGAAGTGGCGACACCCGTGAACATCTCCCCGGTTACTCTCCATTTTCACGGCTGGCTGACCACACTTATACATAGAGTCAGGCGCAGCAATGGCCTGGTCACGCCTGCGCTGAATCGCCGCACTTCCATAAAAGATCTCATTGAATCCTTTGGCGTACCGCACACTGAAGTCGGTTCCATCAAGATCAATGGACAGACTGTGTCCTTTGCTCATATCATTGAGGAAGAGAGTGCTGTGGAAATCTTTCCCTCTCAGCCACCCGTTAATGTCCTGAACTCCTGCCCGCTCCGACCAAAACCTCTTGATGCAATCCGCTTCCTGGTAGACGCCAACGTGGGAAAACTTGCCGGAAAATTACGGATGGCCGGTTTTGACACACTCTACGACCCGCAGTGGCATGACCCGCAACTGGCAGAAATAGCGGAAAAAAGTCAGTGTATCCTGCTCAGCAGAGATATTCAGCTCCTCAAGTGGAAAAAAATAGAATTCGGCCATTTCGTTCGGGAAACGCTGCCAATCAAGCAACTAGCCGAAGTCATCCACTTCTATGATCTGTCTCATGCAATCCGTCCCTTCAGCCGCTGCATGCGCTGCAACGGCATCCTGGCTCCGGTACAAAAACTGGATATCCTTGACCAACTTGAGCCACTGACACGCAAATATTATCACACCTTCCTGCGCTGCAGCGCATGCAGGCAGATATACTGGGCAGGTACCCACCATGAGCCAATGCAAAAAGCCCTCAATGAGCTCCGCCATTACCGCCCACTTTCATACTGAGAATCGAGGGTTTTGCAAAACACGCATAAAGCGTCAGGCTATGCTCTTGTTTTTAGCCTATCGGTGATCCACTACTATCTCCTCATCATTCCTATGCAAGTACAGCAATTGTTTATCTGAACCATTGGTCAATCCTTACACTGCAAGCGGACAAGAATTCAAGGAGGCCATCCTTACCATTCCACACAATTCTTTGGCCAGGGAATGTTTTCCCTTTCCCCTTTTGACTTTTTCTTTTATTGTGTTTTTTCCTCAATGTCCCCTAGATTGACATACAATTCCAGGTGGAAGACAATACATTTACACTCTCAAGCTCTTATTAACCGAGAGACAAATTCTTAGAATATCCAAGTAAGAATCTAACCAAAGGAAACTCTTATGGAATACTCTTCTGAAGTAAAAGAAATGTGCTCCCTTGCCCAGGGGACCAATCATGGGCCCTCACCTATTCCTCAGGAAGGGAAATGGACTCAGGCAAAGGAAATAAAAGATATCAGCGGTCTGACTCATGGCGTGGGTTGGTGTGCCCCTCATCAGGGGGCCTGCAAACTGACTTTGAACATCAAAGATGGGATTATTGAAGAGGCACTTATTGAAACCATCGGCTGTACCGGTATGACCCACTCCGCGGCCATGGCCTCTGAGATCATGCCTGGCAAGACCATCCTTGAAGCCCTGAATACCGACCTGGTCTGTGATGCCATTAATACTGCCATGCGTGAGCTCTTCCTGCAGATCGTTTACGGTCGCAGTCAATCTGCCTTTTCCGAAGGCGGCCTCCCGATAGGAGCAGGCATGGAAGATCTCGGCAAGGGTTTGCGCTCCGTAACCGCTACCACCTACGGAACAAAGCTCAAAGGCCCCCGCTACCTGGAGGTCACTGAAGGCTATGTTCTGGAACTGGCCCTTGATGCAAACGATGAAATCATTGGTTATAAATTTGTCCATCTTGGCCGAATGATGGATGCCATCAGGAAAGGTGACGATGCCAACAAGGCCCTGGAAGCTGCCACCGGCACATACGGCCGCTTTGCAGAGGCCGTTAAAACCATTGATCCGCGAAAGGAATAAGGAGAGACATCATGGCACTGTTTGAAAGTTACGACAGACGGATCAACCAGATCACCCCTGTTTTAGAAAAATACGGCATGAAGAGCCTTGAAGAGGCCAAAGAAGTCTGTGAAACCTATGGTGTGGATGTTGCTAAAATAGTCAGGGAAATCCAGCCCATCTGTTTTGAAAATGCCTGCTGGGCCTATACTCTGGGAGCTGCCATTGCTATCAAGAAGGGAGAGACCAAGGCCGTGGATATCGCCGCCACCCTCGGTGAAGGCCTGCAGGCCTTTTGTATTCCCGGCTCGGTGGCAGACCATCGCCAGGTAGGCATCGGTCATGGCAACCTGGCCTCCATGCTCCTGCGTGAAGAAACCAAATGTTTTGCCTTCATAGCCGGTCACGAGTCCTTTGCTGCGGCAGAGGGCGCCATCGGTATTGCCAAATCTGCCAACCGGGTCAGAACTGAACCGCTGCGGGTTATCCTCAACGGTCTGGGCAAGGATGCAGCTCACATCATTTCCCGTATCAACGGTTTTACCCATGTGGAAACCAAGTTCGACTATGCCAGCTCCACACTGTCAGTGGTCAAAGAGACCCCATATTCAACAGGAGACCGTGGCGCTGTAAGCTGTTATGGGGCTGATGATGTGCGCGAGGGGGTGGCCATCAATCACCTGGAGGGCGTGGATGTTTCCATAACCGGCAACTCTACCAACCCCACCCGCTTCCAGCACCCTGTGGCCGGAACATACAAAAAAGAATGTAATATCCAGGGGAAACGTTACTTTTCCGTGGCCTCAGGCGGCGGTACCGGGCGTACACTGCATCCGGACAACATGGGAGCAGGTCCTGCCTCTTACGGCATGACTGACACCATGGGTCGCATGCACTCCGATGCCCAGTTTGCCGGATCCTCTTCCGTTCCCGCCCATGTGGAGATGATGGGCCTCATCGGCATGGGCAACAATCCTATGGTTGGTGCC
>Ga0180008_1002301_pt1 | contig 10509 bp, 13 predicted proteins | sample MM_PW_MetaG_FD_121121 | JGI IMG/M metagenome (GOLD analysis project Ga0180008, IMG submission 121121) | Groundwater microbial communities from the Aspo Hard Rock Laboratory (HRL) deep subsurface site, Sweden - MM_PW_MetaG | ecosystem: Environmental > Aquatic > Deep subsurface > Groundwater... | reverse complement strand
CGCGGATAAATGCAGGTTCATTCGCAGCTAATACTGGTTTGCCGGGCCGGTCAGTCGCAGTTAATTCCGGTCGAAAATCGTATTGATTGCAGGTCGGGACGTTTTCGTTTGCAAGCCGTTACAATTACCTGATACCGCCCGCGACGTTTGCCGCGCTCAAGCAGAAACAGGCGCTGCCATTGGCGATCAACCCAAATAGCGACCAGTACCTGGAAGAGCGCTTGCAGTTGCTGGATGAGCAACTGGCGACCGTCGCCAAGCTGGCCAAGGACAACGAACTCCCCGACGCCATCCTCACCGAGTCCGGACTGAAGATCACGCCGCTGGATTTGGCGGTGCCGGATACCGCCCAGGCGCTGATTGACAAGACCAGTCAGTTACTGCCGCGCATCAAGATCACCGAACTGTTGATGGATGTGGATGAGTGGACAGGGTTCACACGTCACTTTACCCACCTGAAGGATGGTGCCCAGGCCAAAGATCGGACACTGCTACTGTCCGCGATCCTCGGCGATGCCATCAACATTGGATTGACCAAGATGGCCGACTCGAGTCCGGGTATGACCTACGCCAAGCTGTCTTGGCTGCAAGCGTGGCACATCCGCGACGAAACCTACTCGGCGGCGCTCGCCGAACTGGTCAACAGCCAGCTCCATCACACCTTTGCCACCAATTGGGGGGACGGCACCACATCCTCCTCCGATGGCCAGCGCTTCCGTGCAGGTGGACGAGGCGAGAGCACTGGGCACGTCAACCCGAAGTACGGCAATGAACCAGGACGACTGTTCTATACCCATATCTCCGACCAGTACGCGCCGTTCAGCACCCGCGTGGTGAATGTCGGTGTACGGGATTCGACCTACGTGCTCGATGGTCTGCTGTATCACGAGTCGGATCTGCGGATCGAGGAGCACTACACCGACACGGCAGGTTTTACCGATCACGTCTTCGCGTTGATGCACCTGCTGGGCTTTCGCTTTGCGCCGCGCATCCGCGACCTGGGCGAAACCAAGCTGTATGTGCCACAGAGCGTCCAGGACTACCCGACACTGAGGCCAATGATCGGCGGCACCCTGAACATCAAGCACGTCCGCGCTCACTGGGGCGAAATTCTGCGTCTGGCAGCATCGATCAGGCAAGGCACTGTCACCGCCTCGCTGATGTTGCGTAAGCTGGGCAGCTATCCACGCCAGAACGGCCTGGCCGTCGCCCTGCGGGAGTTGGGCCGGATCGAGCGCACGCTGTTCATTCTGGATTGGCTGCAAAGTGTCGAGCTGCGCCGTCGCGTGCATGCAGGGCTGAACAAAGGCGAGGCGCGCAACTCCTTGGCCAGAGCGGTGTTCTTCAACCGTCTCGGTGAAATTAGGGATCGGAGCTTCGAGCAGCAGCGCTACCGAGCCAGCGGCCTCAACTTGGTAACTGCTGCAATAGTGCTGTGGAACACGGTCTACCTGGAACGTGCCACTCAAGGGCTGACAGACGCCGGAAAACCGGTGAACACCGACCTGTATCAATATCTGTCGCCGCTGGGCTGGGAGCACATCAACCTGACCGGCGAATACGTTTGGCGGCAGAGCCGCAAGCTAGAAGACGGGAAATTTAGGCCGCTACGACAGGTCGGAAAACCTTAGCGTACGATTTTTTCCGAATTCTGTAGGCTCCCCAGGTAGATGATTTGGTACCAGCGCATAGCCGGTGATGACCTGTTCAATCGTAAGCAAATTCTCCTCCTTGGTTTCATGACACAGCAGCACCCGAACGTCGCGCTCGCAACTGATCACACACCACGCTAGACCTGTCTGATTTGGTCGTGCAGCCTCGGCCAAGGCCAAATCCTCACTCTCCTGGTACACAACAAACCCAACCGGGAAAAAAATCTCCGCAATCATGCGGTCAATCTGGACCAACGAACGACGATGAATGCCGGTTCCCTCGGACTCAATCAATGCAAGAAGGGTAGCCCGCGATGCGCTCAATTCATGATAAAGCTCCAGCAAATGCTGGGGGATGGAGTTAGTAACTCGGTTCATATGCATGTTCCTTTTGCCGAGGTGGTAAGCAAGTAAGCAGATCGGCGAACCACTGAAGCAATAGCGTATCCAGTAAAATGGGTATTCTTAAACGTGGTTTTAATTGTTCCTGCCGATAACGCTTCTGTCTATGGAGAAGCGACCACCAACACGCGGGCGACCGGCAGGAAAATCGAGCTTTGACCCTCGGGTAGCAAAAGCTTTCGGTAACGTTGTGCGCGAAGAACGCCTAAAATCGGGCCTGGCCCAGGAGAAACTTTCTCTCCTGGCTAGGGTGGAGCGGGCGCACCTGGGAAAAATTGAGCGTGGGGAGAGCCTCCCCACGCTTCCCCTGATCATGAGATTGTCCAAAGCGCTCGATGTTAAAGCTGCTTACCTGATATCGCAGATGGAGCAGCAACTGGATCAATGCGAAGGCGGTGGCCGTTGATTTAGGCGCAGTGCTGAACAGCAGGGAACGGAAATGCATTTTGGCAACCGGACGCCAGATCCACGGTGATCCAGTGCTTGTCAGTTTCCCCCGTTCGTAGCAACTCCCACACAATACTCATTCCGGCAGTCGTAACTGCCCGGTTGACCAAGCAGTCCTGCGAGCGAATGGCTTCCGCTACTGAGCAGGACTTCTTCGTGTCATCCTCGAGCGTTCCGATTTCCGGATAAGCATCCATTACGTTGGGATAGATGCTCCGCTTGTCTACGTGCGCGGCTCCGAACACAACCTGCCCATGGCGTGCCTCGTTGCCCAGGTCAAGCCACATGCAATTTCGGGGTAGGAGAGGGCTGCTGGCAATTGCGCGGCGCGCAGAAGGAAGGTCAACGGCGGAAATGATCACGTCGGCAGCGCGGATCACTTCTTTGCTCTCATGACTAGGGAACCGGAAGGGCAGGGCCACCCAAGTAGTACCCAGCATGAGGTTGTAACGATTCACCAAGCTGATTGACTTGTATTGGCCCAAATCGCACGGCCAGAAACGCTGACGCACGAGGTTAGGCTCGCGCACGATGGCATCGTCAATGACGGTGACATCCAAGCCTTTTGGGTGTCCTAGAGAACGAAGTGCATGATGGAAGCTGGCCAGCGCATCAACTACCTCGCTGCCATTGCCGCCCGCTCCAATAACCAAAATTCGGGGTGCGCGTTCAAGCCACGACGCTGGCGTCTTATAGATTGGTAATTGTTTAGCTGTGATCGGATGAACGCTCATTACTCACCCCCTTTGATAGCCTGCGCAAGCGACAGCGGGCCACGGTAAGAACCAGCAGAAACCAGTTTCGAGGCTGGGAACCGCTTCGATCCTTTCTCGTTCAATGCTCGATAGAACTCCTTCAATCGCTCAAAGGAGCGGCAGCCCGCCACCGGCTCAATCGTGCCGCTGTGTGTGTTTTCGCTCTCAAGCACGAAGTTCTCCCATGCCGGAATATTTTCACGTCGAACATCGCGGGGAACGTTGCCGCTGCCGGTGCAGAATGTCCCACCCTCATACACATTCCCCAGCGGGGCATAGAACAGTTCTGTGTCCGGTGTCGGGCGCTGATTACCTTTGAACGCAAAGCAACGGAAAGATTGATTTGCCGCTGCGATGAAGATCAACCCTGGCAAGGGGGCGCGGATGCGCTCATCACGGAACGGAATATCGTGAAGGCCGGGTCGGCGGTACCAGGTCAACACTGTGCGTGAGCTGAACAGATATCTCTCTGGCAGAAATTCCGCCCCCGAATCCTCATTCAACAGCAAAGCAGCCAGTTCGGTTTTGTCATAGGAGCTAAAGGCCCTGCCAGCACCAAGCGTGAAGCCGGCCTTACCATCTTCCAGCGGGATGACGCTATGACTTGTGACGGAAACCACGCCAGTCTGACTGTGGTGGTGTATCAGCATGGCCTTGCTCGAAACATTTTCACTCAGCATTACAGCATTCCTCTAAAGCGTCGGCGATTCGCTGCAACAGACCCAAGGTCAGAGATAGCGCATCTAGAACTGGCAGAGTGACGGATCGCAATTGCTCAGGGTTCAGCGGTAATCCGATGGCTGGGAAGCCAGAGCCGCCGACGATGCCGTCAAATCCGTCATTGCTACTCTGCTCCAGATTCGGGAAATCCCTAGTCAGGCGAACCAGAATGCTCTCGAAAAGGGTTACGCCATCACCGGCTGTGCCTGGGAAATCAGAAGGATGGAACCCCTTGAGTGATTCATTAGCCTCCTGCTCCAGGCAGTGATGCAAAGCTTCCCCCAGCACTTGCACCAGCGCGCGGTGATCGTCATCGCGCTCACTGATTTGCCGTGCCTGCTCGTGAAGCTCCAAAATTTCTGCCCTATCTCCCTGACTGAGGCTGGCTCCAGCTACCTGTTTCAACTCGCCCATCTCGTAGACAGAATCGATCAAGGTGTTTACCGCATCCTCATCTTGGCCATTGCAGTAGAAATATTCAGCGATGTATTCCTCATGCTCGACCGATTCGTCCAACAAGAACGTGCAAAGATCTTCTCTCGTGTGTGTAGCCAAACGCGGGGCCAGCTCCTCGTAAGCCTCTGAAAGCCCATGATTGAAGTAGCTAAATTGCCCCAAGAAGGTCATTGGCGTGTGGAACGGCAGTAGGTGGCGAGTCATCGCGTCGAGTGTCTTGAAAAGAAGCACTCGGAGTTCCAAGCTTGCTGGCGCTTGGACTGTGAAATCAGCGAAGCAACACGACTCCAGAATGAAATGACCATCCTGAATTCCGAAGGAAAACGCCTTCTCGACGGCAACGGGCAACTTGACCCGGCTGATCAACGAGCGCTCCATCTCCGCCATTATCCTGCCAGCGCCGTCAGTGCCAGCCTCAATGTGAGGGGCAAGAGCATCGAGGCCGACTAACCCTGCGTCTATCGCAGCTAATGCGTAGGACGCCGTCTCAACTGGATCGACGTATGGGGTATTCAGCCGATTCAGCAGGACGTCACCCTGTGGAAACAGCCCTTTGTCGCTGATGCGAAATGACGTACTAAGGTGCCGCACAACCTCACCAGTGAGGCGGTGGAGGCCGTAGCTATTTGGATACTGCCGAAGCCACTCAATGGCGCTATCGCCAACCAGACCGGCTTGCAGCGCCTCCCGGCACAGCATGCTATGACCGCGATGATCAACCAACCCCACGCCGTTATCGCTAAAAAGTCGGGCCTGCGCGTTGCGCATCGCAGACCCGATACTCGGCAAGCTAAGGGGGCTCAGCGCGGCAGTTGGAAGTCGATAGTGCCCTGGTTGGCGGGGGATGACAGCAACTTCCATAGCCTTTGTCTCTGCTGGTGGTCTAAACAATCGGGTTCGATACCGGATGGGAGGTGGCGATCGATTTCGCCACGCTCCCACGCCTTAAGGACTTCGAGTGGGTCAACCTTTTGCGCCGAATCCGCCGTCTCGGAACTCGTAGACATAGCTGTCATTCTCCACAATGGGGTCGATAATTTTCGCTCCGTTAAGCTTTGGGAACTGACGGGCATAGTGTTTCAGCACGTCAGTCACTGCCATGTCGGGCTGCGGATCGGCGAGGTCGCGTCCGCCGTAGCGGAAAACGCGGGCGAGAGAAATTTCAATAAGTGCCATGAGTCCAACTCCTAGAAAGAGCCCGCGAGGTTCAGGGTAGGCTCGTCTGAGTTGCTCGATGCACCCGAACCACCTCCTACCTGTGCATCGGTTCCAGTTGGCTCAATGTCAAGGTCAGCCGGTTCTGCCTCCACTGGAGCTGGCACGGTAGCTTTCGACTGTACGGTCGCACCAATCGAGCGGATTTGCTCCAGCAGGCTCATACCCTCATTCAGGGCCTGGACTTGCTGGGTGAGGCGCTTCATCAGCGCCTCCTCGATTTCTAAAGCGCTTCCTACCAAGATCAGCGGGCGGCACATGGCGGCCCGAAGCTGCACTTCGGGTTCCGATGCCTTTTCAGGAGTGGGGCCGAGGTCAGCGGTAATCATCACCTTCAACGTGTCGGCGGACGCGTTTTCGATGGCGACATTGACGCGGTGTTGAGTGCCCGCCAATGCAGCGGCCATAACGGATAAAAACGTGGATTGCATGATGATGCTCCCTGTCAGGCTTGGGTCGATTCGGACTGCTGGGGAGCGGGTTTCTTCCCGCCCTGTACCGATAGTTCTAACGCAGGCGGCAAATAACCCAACCAGTTGAACTCTTTGAAGGCCAACACTGCGTCGATCAGAACGCTTGCCTTGCCGGTGGTCAGCCCCTCAAAAGCCTTTTCGCCCTTCACCTCGTTGTAGGCGGTGGCAAAGCCTGAGCGCTTGCAATCTTCGATGATGCCCGCCTTCACCTGAGCCTTGAGATAGGTCTCGTTCATGGCGAAACCTTTGGCCGGATCGACTTGGGCGTACTCCATGAACTTGAGCGACTGAGCACCCGAAACAGACTTCTCAAATGCGTCTGCGTTATCTGTGCGGAATAGCGAGGCGGCAGCCATGCTTCCCATGAAAGTGAGGAGTTTCTCCTCTCCAAGTTGCGCAAGCCGAATCTCGGCATCGGCGCGGGCCGTTGGCATCAGGGAGCTTGTGACGCCCATCGCCTTCTCCATCGGTGCGCGCACCTCACTCTTGAGGTCGCTGCGCATTTCGAAGTACATGCTGACGATGGCAACTGCCAGCGCTAGCGAGCGATCATTGAGGACAGCTTGCTTGCTCATACGAGCGTAGAGGTCGAAGGCGACACGGCGTATTGACTTCTTCACCTGGGTGGGCTTAGCGCTTGCGGCTTTCGGCTTGGCCGGTGTTCCCCCGGCAGCGGTCCCGGCAGATGTGGATGGTGCTGTGTTCGATAAGGAGGCTAGTGCGGCTTTGTACACGGCGGTTTTCTCCTTGTGGCAAGGCTTGTTGAAGCACATGCCACCGATCACATCGCCTTCGCGCCCCCTCGACACCGTGACCACTGCGCCGAAGCTTGCACAGGTAGCGCATGCCGCTGCCTGTTGTTCTCCTACACCATCATCACCCCGTGCTACGAGCTTGACGTATGAGTCCTTGGCGAGATTTAGCTCGCTGTGAACTACCGCGTGCTCCTCTTGCGCCTCAATCAACCGAACAGAAATTAGCTGCTCGGTCTTCCGGTTCCAGCAGACGGAGTTCTGGCAGCGAGACGCCCCAAGGCTTGCTTCGAACAAATCAGCATTCGCGCCCGAGTTGTGGATGCAACTCCGGCATTCCGTGGTATCAAAACGCGCAGTCGAAACATCCCGCGTCAGCTCTAACAGGCGTGCTCTGGTCTGCTCGACTGAATAGTTCTTCTCGATGATCTTCAACAGAATGCCCGCTTGATCGGAAGCGGGGAGACGGCATAGCAATTCGGCATGCCCAATCTTGATCTGCTCCTCCAGCAAGGCATCGGCAACTTCATCACAGGCATGGGCCAGCAGCAGACGGCTGTCGAGCTTGGTTCTAGACCAATCCAGCGCCTTCATCACCGCCAAGTGGTCGTTGGCCATGTCCTCCAGCAAGATTACGGCATGCTGGGCTTCTTCTATTGGTGTCAGGTCCGCCCGCACCTGGTTCTCCAGTGCGGCGATCAACCGCGCTTCCTGATCGCTCATAGCACGGATCAGGGCGGGAACCTCGATCAAGCCCGCATCGTGGGCCGCCGTCCAGCGCCGGTTGCCTGCGACCACCTCATGGTCGAAGTTCGGGTCATCGCTTACTGGCCTCACCAGAATCGGCTGGATAATGCCCTTGGCACTGATAGAACGCACCAGTTGCTCATAAGCGGACTTCTTCCGGCCTTTGCGCGGGTCAATTTGCGGGTTCCTGCGGATGCGGCCGAGGGGGAGGATTTGGGCTAGTTGCTGATTCACTTGGCTAAACTCCGTGTTTGCAATGAGTTCAGCTTCCCTCATTCACGGAAAATCCCAAGCGCTAAGGGTGTCGTTAAATTCGGGCGCAAATAGTGGCTGAAAGCAGGAACCAACTTCGGGGGGAGTAGATATATTTCTTGCTTCACAAGTAGGGGGAGCAGACGTCTGCTCAAATTGAATGAAAAAATCCGCTCTCGTTCTGGCACTCATCGCTATGCCAGTTTCATATGCACTCGCTGATTCCTCGGAATCATATGCAGTCATTGCAATGTCCGACCTCAAGATAAAAGTGGCTATTTTTCTCGGCTGGCTGCTGGTCGGTGCATGTTGTGGAGCGGTGCTGACGCGACGGATGAGCAAGAAACATCGAATGCTCCGCGACCTCACCTTCTCGTTTTCAGTTCTGACTGGCTCCTTGGTTGGGATGCTCTTTTCCCTTGGGATAATGCCGATCTGATGAGGAGTTTGTTGTGGGTGGATCGGGACGACGCAAGTAAATCTGTCGCTCCAGCGTCCTGAAAACGAATCTTTTGGTCCCTCCCTGGCGATAGCCTCCTGTGTGAATGAATTAGGAGGCTTCGACTTAATGAAAATCCGTAGTCTCTGCGCCCTCGGTAAAATGAGGCCGTACTTTATTGACCGGCACATGGTCACCCTCTCGCACCAGACACTTAGTGGCCCTGTCGGTAGTGACCCGCTCCTGCACAATGCTGAAGCAATCTACGACTTCATTCAGCGAAATATTTGGCTCCACCAAAACTGCCTAGTTGGCCTGTACAACAGCGACAACCAATTGGTGCAGCCAGGCGAAGTCTTCATGAATGGCAGTCGCTCATCACTTATGCGCTGTTTACTGCGTTGGGAGGCGCTACGCATTGTCCCGATTTGGATCGATGGCTTTGACAACCTTCCTGAATACGAGCGCTCTATTCGCGCCGTACAGCTTGATCGTCTGGATCAGGCACGGCAAAAGCTCCATTCGGTTGGGGGCTGGTATCAGAGTGACCAGAAGCACTACGAGCTCGCACGAGCCGTCAAACGCACCGGCTACTGGGCACTGGAGAACCTTCCCCCACTTGGGGACCTGGAGTGGCCAACGGGCAAAGTTTTCGGACTCACAAATCCGAATTTATCTGCTGACGCGGTTGAGACAGGTTATCTCGAGGGGATATTTTCCATGATAGAGGGAAAAGAAAGCTTTCACGGGACCGGCGGAAGCATTGCAGCAAACGAACTGTTTGGAGTTGCACTCATGACTCCAGATCGTGGACACGAATTTCTTGTGGACCTCCATATTCAGATTCTAGCGAATCGTGCTGACGCGACTTACGCTAGCCGGCCGCGCGCTATAGCCTGACCCTTATCAGGAGAAAAAAATCATGCTCAACCGTCGATATCCGATTCTCATCTCTGGGACACGTTATTCACCGGAATTCCAAACAGAACTGCAGTACGCAGTACCCTGGAAATCCGTCCTGGAGAAGGCCTACGGCAACCATGCAACTTGCCAGTGCCCAAGCAGCGGTGCCCGAAAACTCTCGATCAAGCGACGTGAGGGGAGCGACGGTTTTCATCTGGCGCGTTTCGGCGGAACAGGTCACGAACACTCGAACGATTGTCGCTTCTATGCGCCAGCACCGGAGCGCTCCGGTATGCAAGGGTATGCGGCTGGCGTGGTGGAGGAGGGTGACGATGGCAGTATTCGGGTACGCCTGGCCCGGGGCATACGTGTTCAGGATCCTAAATCCGAGGAAAGAGAAAGCACGACGCTGAATAGAGCACCAGGGAAGAGCAAACCAGCCATGACATTGCTCGGACTTCTTCATCTGCTTTGGTCCGAGTCACGACTATCTACTTGGTATCCAGCAATGGAGGGCAAACGCAACAGTGGCATTGTGAACTACGCGCTTCTTCAGGCTGCAGAACGTGTAGCAGCAAGCCGTATGAAGTTGAGTGGAGTGCTTTTGTTGGGTGCGCAAAAGGACAGTAAGGGGGCAGCTCGCAACCTGGCGGTCGCCAATTCGGCGATGACCCGGGATCTCCGGCTCCTCGCAATATCGCCGCTGGCTCGATATAACACTGAACGCCATTCTGGAGACATCAGCAGATTACCGCTGGCCGGGCCGTTCGGCATGCCCATGCTGAATTTGCCGCCGGCAGTCTGGGCAACTGCCGCCCGCCGATTCGAGAGAGAGCTTTCCGCATGGAAACGTGGAAGTCGCGTTATCGCTGTGGCTCAAGTCACGCCGCCTAAAGGAGAGTCATTTTCGCGAGTTGATGTCGTTGAGGTGGCGCTGATGCAGGTAACTGAACGCTGGATTCCCGTCGATTCAGATTACGAAGCCGTGATAGAGAGCAAACTCCACGCATCCGGCCGCAGCTTTGATAAACCATTGCGTTATGACGCTGATGAAAGTGAGGTTTTTCCTGACTTCTGGCTTTTGGATACGGGCAAAGATCTTCCCCTGGAAGTGTTCGGCATGAGCACTCCTGTCTACCTAGAACGGAAGGCCATTAAAACAGCTTGGTACAAGGGGTTTGGGGAGCAATGGAACCAAAAACCAACGTAAGCCCGACTAGCTCCGTTCAGAGCCCTCTTCCCAGGCATCCGACTCGATAAAACCATTGCGCAACTTGACCACCCATTGGCGCCGTT